>Ga0315288_10000946_pt1 | contig 36885 bp, 32 predicted proteins | sample YL17G11_20_MG_FD_203454 | JGI IMG/M metagenome (GOLD analysis project Ga0315288, IMG submission 203454) | Sediment microbial communities from Yellowstone Lake, YNP, Wyoming, USA - YL17G11_20 | ecosystem: Environmental > Aquatic > Freshwater > Lake > Sediment | place: USA: Wyoming | collected...
AAATAATGTCTGTCAACATCGTTTGCACTACCTATTGTGGCCTCTCACTGTTGATTTTTTGGCTGTGCGATTAGTTGCGCAACGCTAATTCATTCAAAGATTATATATTCGCTTGATTTGGGACTAGGTACATAACCCATAAATGCCACCTTGTCATCAAGTATGAGGACGGGAGTCATAAGCCACCCTTGCTCCTCTGCTTTTCTTGCACAGGGCATCATTATGTCATCCAGTTCCTTTGACCATCCTTCAGTAACAATGTTCCTAATTTGACTCCAGTCAATCTCTATATTAGCCCACTCAGCAACATCATGAGCAGTTCCTACTCTCCCATACTTTTGTGCCTCATCCATATCATAGGCAAGCTTTTTCATTTCAACCTGTATCCCCAGATCCTGAGCAACCTCTAGCGCCAGATCATACATCCGCTGACATCGCGGACATGGGGGAACCACCCCTATTATTGTAACGTTCATACCGTACCTCCTTTCACCCTAAAATACAACGATGATTTCTTGTTCCTTCACTCTACTATCAACCACTAAATGAGAGTACGAATTCCTTTATTTCATCCCGCATCTTCCGAAATACTTCCTTCTTTTCTTCCTCACTTCCTTCCACTTTTGCAGGATCACGAAATCCCCTATGGATTATCTTACCTTCCCCGGGAAATAGTGAACAGGTTGTTGCCGCATGATCGCATAGGGTCACTATATAATCAAATCGTTCTTCTCTATACTCATCCAGATGTTTAGACCTCTGATGAGAAATATCAATCCCAATTTCCCTCATCACCTCAATCGCCAGTGAATTAACTCCTTTAGGCTCTACCCCGGCAGAATACACTTCAAACTCATCTCCTCTGAAATGTCTCATCAACCCTTCTGCCATCTGGCTGCGTACAGAATTCCCTGTGCAGAGGAAAAGAATTTTTTTCTTTTCAGTCCCTTGCATACGCCATATCTCGAGTAATGAGTGCCGAGTAACGAGTTATCTATGCACCATTATCCCACATCCCACATCCCATCCGCCACTCAGCACTCACCACTCATCACCCATTACTAAAGTACTTCACCTTAAACTTTAACGCAACATTGACCAGACTGATCAAGACAGGCACCTCCACTAAAGGCCCGATCACTGCTGCAAATGCCTGACCGGAGTCAATGCCAAAAACCGCAACGGCAACCGCAATGGCAAGCTCAAAGTTGTTGGAAGCAGCGGTAAAGGAAAGGGTTGCACTCTGGGCGTAGCTAGCTCCTACCTTTTTGCTCATATAGAAACTGATTAAAAACATAAGCACAAAATAGATGAGTAGTGGAATAGCGATACGGATGACATCCAGAGGAATTTTTACAATATATTCCCCTTTAAGCGAAAACATGACCAGAATGGTGAACAATAGAGCAATCAGGGTAATGGGGCTGATCTTGGGAATAAACTTTTCATGGTACCACTTCTTATCCTTGATAGTAATGAGGGTAAAACGGGTGATCACACCAGCTATAAAGGGGATACCCAGATAGATGAATACGCTTTCTGCAATCTGACTTATGGTAATATCCACCTCAACCCCTGAGAGACCCAGCATTGGTGGAAGGACAGTAATAAAAATATATGCATAGACTGAGAAGAAGAGCACCTGAAAAATGGAATTGAAAGCAACCAGGCCCGCACAATACTCCGTATCCCCGCTGGCGAGCTCATTCCAGACGATGACCATGGCAATACAGCGTGCAAGACCAATCATGATGAGACCCTGCATATACGCCGGATATCCGCCCAGAAACACAATGGCAAGGATGAACATCAGTATGGGACCAACAACCCAGTTTTGGACAAGGGAAAGACCAAGCACTTTATAATTTTTGAATACCTCACCAAGCTCCTCATATCGAACCTTCGCCAGAGGAGGATACATCATCAGTATCAAACCAACGGCAATAGGAATATTGGTGGTGCCTGACTGGAACTGATTCCAGAAATTGACAACTCCCGGAAACAGATACCCCCAGCCAACACCGATGAACATGGCAAGAAATATCCACAGCGTCAGAAACCTGTCCAGAAACGATAACCTTTTTGCAACTGATTCAGTCATCTCTAACCTCCTTTTTACATGACATAATTTATCGGATAATCACTTGAACCCTCGAACCCTTGACCCCTGAACCCTTTTTACTTAAACACTATACCCAAAAATAATTCCTGTTATTGTTGCCATTACCACCACCAAGCTAACAAATACCAACGTTTTTTTAGTCCCCATGACGCTTCGAATCACCAGCATACTGGGAAGAGAGAGCGCTGGACCCGCTAGGAGTAGGGCAAGGGCAGGACCTTTTACCATACCTAGTTTCATCAACGCTTCCGTAATGGGAATTTCGGTTAAGGTGGCAAAATAGAAAAAGGCGCCTACTACCGAAGCTACCAAATTAGAGAGAGCACTGTTATCTCCTACCCACAAGGCGACCTGCTTTTCAGGGATAAATACTGAGATAAATCCCACCACGAAGACTCCTCCATAGAGCAGAGGAACCAACATTTTAGTAAAATCCCAGGTTGCCTCCATCCATTGATTGATTTCTTCTCGAGAAAACCATGAACCAACCATCACTATAACTGCCAGCAACATTAACCCTGCCAGATACCATCGAATGTGATAGATACTCAGAGTAAGGCTTGGCACTGGCGTAATATTCTTAATCTCTGAACGCTGGTAGGTTTTTACCTCTGACGTTATCTCTCTCCCCTCATCATATGATTGTAAGGTGAGCGTATCTTTTGTCTCGTAGCGCACATGCACCTTCATCTCGGTACCATCTTGCAGCGTTACCGTAGCGATGCCAGGATTAAACCAATCACTAAATACCAGGAATAAAATCATACAGAGAAAGTAGCAAGCAGTTTTCCATAAGGTACGCTCACTTCCCGTAGGTTCAGGCATGTGCAGCGCAGCGTCAGCTTTTTCCTTTTCTTCTCTCCGAAAGATTATCGCCATGAGCATACCGATAACGAAGGCAAACAAAATCGCACCTACTGCACGGGCTACCCCGATGTCAAACCCAAGCACCCGGGCGCTTAAAAATATCGCCAAAATATTAATCGCAGGTCCTGAATAGAGAAAAGCGGTGGCGGGGCCAAGCCCTGCACCCAGGCTGTATATCCCCGCAAACATGGGCAGCACACTGCATGAGCATACCGCCAGGACACAACCTGATACTGAGGCAACACTGTATGCTAAAAGTTTATTTGCCTTAGGACCAAGATAACGCATCACCGAAGCCTGGGAGAGGAAGGTGGTGATTGCCCCTGCAATAAAAAGTGCAGGCACCACACAGGCTAAAGTATGCTCCCGGGCATACCACTGTAATAATCTAAAAGCCTCAAGAATTGCCTCCTTTACCTTGGGATTACTGAGTGGCAGGTAGTAGGCAACGAGAAATATGCCAACAAATGCCCCAAATTTTTTAAAATCCTCCTTCATCTCATGCCTTTCTTAATTAGTGTCTGAACGAAAACCCCTGTGTTGGCTCTATTGTCATTTCGACTGAAGGGAGAAATCTTTAAATTTGCATGAGATTTCTCAGTCGCTTCACTCCTTCGAAATGACAGCCGATGTGGTGTGCGAGGGTTTTCGTTCAGACACTAATTAGGTCAATTTTGATTTCAGTTGATTAAATGTAAACCAATAAGCAAATTAGCCAAATTGCTATTAGGAAACAAAAAAAATTAATTTTTACTGCATATGTCCTCTCTTTTTAAAGACTTCATCTTTTTAATATCTTCTTTCACAGTCGTGTCATCATTAATCCATCCCTTAAGATGTGATTGAATTAGGGGGGCATAGGGGTTGATACTTTCATCACATAGTCCATAATCTATCCATGGACCATTCCTCTCATCTTTCACCAAGCCGGCATCCTTCATCAAGCTGAGATGTCTTGAGACACTGGGCTGAGTAATACCCAAGGCTGCCGCCAACTCACATACACACATTTTCTTATGCTGCAGCATCTTAAGTATTCGGAGGCGGTTTTTATCAGAAAGCGCCTTGAAAACCTTAACTAACTCTCTCATTCACTCACCCTCAAAATACTATTTAGCTAATTAGCTATATGCTAATAAATAGCATATGCTTTGCATTTGTCAATAACTATTTGCGGAGGGGACAGAGGGGAACGTAGTTCCGTTAATTCCGTTATTTTAGAAAGTTCAGAAAGTGATAATCCTTCAACATTGAATATATTCTTCCCTTCTTCTATACCACGAGCTATTCTTTCGTTTCAGACATTTTATGTTGAAGGAATGATTCAGCATGATTTGTCTTTACACTGCTGGGTTCCTATGCTGACACTTACAAAAAACGTATTTAATTAAGCTAGTTACATTTTTTAATATTATTTAAAAAAATTTATTTTTTTCATTGACAAAGATAATGAATGCTGGTAGAAGTTTACTATCTTGTTTTCATCACTGTTGCTATAGTAGCAATTTTAAAATGAATTTAATTAAAAAAAGGAGGTTAACATGAAGATTCAAAGAGCAAAAAGATTGTTTCAGATTGTAAGTTTAGTTTTAACTATCACCTTCGCACTTTTACTACAGGTGCATTTTGTTCAGGCTGAAGGAATTGACATTGTACCTGCATCAGGTATTGATGCCGATAATATAATTCTTGGAGGACAAAGTGTCAGTTTCTCTACTAGTCAGTATACGCCAACTGATATCTCAACCCTGGTAGTTACATCTATACTCAATAAGTCTCTCACTGGCAGCATAGCCATTAGCTCTACTGGTACTGGTTTCTGGACGATATTGATGATTGGAACGGGGGGGAGGAACTGGATTAGTTTTGCATATGGTCTTATCGCTCCCTCTGGTGGTAATACTGCCAGTGTTGACATTGATGAAGGATTAAGTCTTGGCATACTCATAGGCAATACCAATGTTACCTCCGAGGTGTCAGAAGATAAACCCTTTAAATACAGTCTAAAAATAGCGGGAACTGCGTATAACTAAATTTGATTATAATTCTATCGCTTTACAAAAAACCTACCTCAACAAGGTAGGTTTTTTGTTTTGTATTCTGAGGCGAGGTATAAAGTCTTATCAATTTCTCAATATGTCAAAAAAAGCTAAATGTCCAAGAACCATAATATAATAAATCCTTTATTTTCAATGTATTACTGCTCACTTGTTCCATCTATAAAAAAATGTTTTTTTCATTGACAAAGATAATGAATGCTGGTAGAAGTTTACTATCTTGTTTTCATCACTGTTGCTATAGTAGCAATTTTAAAATGAATTTAATTAAAAAAAGGAGGTTAACATGAAGATTCAAAGAGCAAAAAGATTGTTTCAGATTGTAAGTTTAGTTTTAACTATCACCTTCGCACTTTTACTACAGGTGCATTTTGTTCAGGCTGAAGGAATTGACATTGTACCTGCCTCAGGTATTGATGCCGATAATATAATTCTTGGAGGACAAAGTGTCAGTTTCTCTACTAGTCAGTATACGCCAACTGATATCTCAACCCTGGTAGTTACATCTATACTCAATGTATCTCTCACTGGCAGTATATCAATCACCTCATCTGGTACTGGTTTCTGGACGATATTGATGATTGGAACGGGGGGGAGGAACTGGATTAATTTTGCGTATGGTCTTATCGCTCCCTCTGGTGGTAATACTGCCAGTGTTGACATTGATGATGGAATAAGTCTTGGCATACTCATAGGCAATACCAATGTTACCTCCGAGGTGTCTGCTGACAAACCTTTTAAATACAGTCTCACAATAAAGGGAGCTGCATCTCTTTAAATCTGATATACTTAGCACCTTGCAAAAAACCTACCTTGTCAGGTAGGTTTTTTGCTTTATAGCTTTATAGTTCTAAAAGATAGCTATACTATGCCTCCAATAAAAAAACCCACTTATGCCATGCTCATTTTCCTCATTCTCACTTCCCTTCCCTGGATCACCTATTTCAATACCCTCCATAATGATTTTGTCTTTGATGACCTTCCCCTCATCCAGAGCAATAAAGATTTGCCCTCTCTCAGCAATATACACAATATTATCAGCACTTTTACTCAGCAACACGGCTTTAGACCTATAAGAGCACTCTCCTATGCCATAGATTATCACTTCTCCAGACTCAACCCCTTGAGCTACCACATTTCGAATGTCATCTACCATACCATAAATACTTTTTTTGTGTACCTTCTCACACTGCTACTCATAAAAAACAGGATGAGCGCATTTCTTGCAGCTCTTCTTTTTTCACTCCATCCGGTTCATACCGAATCCGTCACCTATCTCGCGGGAAGAAGAGACCTTCTCTTTACCCTCTTCTACCTCTCTGGATTCTATGCTTTCCTTAAGTACCGGCAGACAACCCAACCCCTTTTTCTGATCTCAGCAATGGCTGCGTACCTTTTAAGCATTGGCGCAAAGGAGATGGGGGTTACTCTGCCCGCACTCTTTCTCATCTATGACCTTATAAAAGATTTACCCCAGGAGGCAGATGGGCTCAGACTAAATCCTGCCAAAGAACTGATGAAGGCTTTTAAAAAACTATGCGTACAGCACAAATACTTCTACAGCTTCTTTTTTCTGGGAGCACTTGCCTTGAGCTACTATAAAGCCTTCATCCATCCCATATCTTACCAGAAAGCATACTACGGTGGCAGCATAGTAGTCACCTTCCTTACTACCTGCAAAATTATCATCCACTACCTAAAGTCGCTCCTTTTCCCCGTAAACCTCGTGGCAGACTATTCTTATGATGCCTTCCCCCTTGCTTCATCTATCTTTGAGTGGTCTACTTCACTGTCTCTCCTAGTGCTTGTGGTGATACTCCTTATAATTTTCTGGTCTCTTACCTCACACAAGTGGATAGCTTTCGGTGGTTTCTGGTTTTTCATCACCCTTCTTCCGGTATGCCATCTCATTCCTCACCATGAATTAATGGCAGAACACTTTCTCTACCTCCCCTCCTACGGCTTTTGTCTGATAGGCGCTATCTTTTTCACCGCGCTGCGGGAAAAGAGCACATACTCCTTTCTTATTTCTTTTGTCGTTATTCTGATTATGACACTTTTTTCTCTTAGAATCATTGATCGCAACCAGGACTGGGAGAATGGAATGGCGCTATGGAGTAAAACGGTGAGCAGCGTGCCCCGCTGTGCCCGTGCTCAAAGCAATCTTGGCGCTGAGTACTTACTACAACAAAACTACCCTCAAGCAATGCGTCACCTTAAGGCAGCATTAGACATAAAACCAACCTATGCTGAGGCATACAATAATTTAGGAATTGCCTATAAAGAACTGGGGTTTTATGACCAGGCGTTCGATGCATTTTTAAAAGCCTTCCAGCTTAAAAAACGCTATGTGGAACCTCTGCAAAACATAGCTAATATCTTTGTTAGTAAAAAAGATTATAAATCAGCATTTATCTGTTTTAACGCACTTTTAAAAAGAAAACCAGATTCAGCTCAGGTGTATAATGATGTGGGCATTGCCTATCAGCAGCAAGGTGAACACGAGCTGGCAAAACAACATTTTTACAAGGCACTGGAACTCAATCCTCACTATGTGGAAGCGCGCAATAACCTAGGCGTCTGGTATAAGAATCAAGGAATGTATGATGAGGCCATAGAGGAATTCACACAAGTATTGGAGCTAAAACCTGATTTCGCAGAGGTTCATGGTAATCTGGGAACGGTTTACAGCAATAAAAGGTTATATGATGAGGCGATAAATGAATTTAAAAGAGCGCTGCAGTTAAAACCTCACTTTCTTGACGCAATGAATAATTTGGGGAATGCCTACCGGGGAAAGGGGCGGTATGATCAGACCATAGCTACCTTCAACCGTATGTTAAAGATTAATCCCAAGCTTGCATTACCGCATGTTAACCTCGCTATCACCTACCTCTACCAGATAAAGGATAATAAAAAAGCCCTCTACCATTTTGAGAGGGCTTTAGCACTTGATCCCAATTTCCCCCACGCCGACGCTATCAGAAAGCAGATTGAAGAATTAAAAAAGGAAGCATCACGTCAATAGTATCTAACTTATATTCACTATTCACCATTATTACATGCCAAGCTCTTTTCTGTATTCCTGCATCACTGCTGCGGTAATCTTTGTGTAAGAATGCGTTCTCGCATATTCTTCAGTACCTGCAATGGCAGCTTCTCTGAATGCTGCAGGAACTTTTTCAAGCATTTTCTTTGCCTCCTCTTCCCACTCCATGGCAAAGGTGAGGTTATCAAGCGAGGTAATCTCTTTAAGCTCTTCGGTGATGCGCCCCTTCACCATAAACATCCATACACCCAGCATCAGGGTTGCAACACCTTTTATGCCGAATGCCCAACCCGGACCTAATACATCAAAGAGGTACCCACCAACGGCCAGAAAAAAGAGGACACCAATAGGCTGCATGGTATTCAACCCTCCCAGAATTGATCCCACCATGCCCTTGGGCGAGGCATCAGATGCCAAGGTATTGGCACCTGCTACTGCTCCCGCCATCCCCACAGAAGCGAAAAGCACTGCAATATATACTACAGGGTGAAAAGGATTTGGACTTGCCGCAAAGATAAGCATAGCAATACCACCACTAAAAAGAGCAAGGATAATCGTGGGCACACGCCCCCATCTATCAAGCATTACCCCAAGTACGGGAAACGCCATAAGGGATATAAGACCCATAACTATCAAAGGTATGGATGCCCTTAAGGTTGCCTTCTGTGCTTCCATTCCAAGTACTGCTCCATATTTTACTCCCCAGGTCACCAGAAACGTCGCAAGGACCACTATATCAGCCCTGGTGATTAAAGAACACCAATACGTTGCCTTGAGCGGCAAGCTCTTCCTGACCACAGGAATAATTTTCATTAAGCCTGCCTTTTCCTTTTTCGTTTCAGGCAGGTGGTCTTTGAGAAACAGACCTGTAGTGATTGCCCCCCCCAGGGAAACAGCAACAAAAAGATAAATAGTTACTATTACGCCGGATTTGGCGAGGATGGGAGCAAACATAGCAAAAACTAAAATACTGGCTAGTCCCATCATAACGCCGTTCATCGCCATCCCTTTGCCCCGATCCTTTTCGTAGGTATAGTCAGCAACCATGGTAATAAACTGGGGATAGCCCAGAATAAGTCCGACACCAATAATGAGACGAATGATGTAGGTAGTCAAAAGACCGGGAGCAAACTCAGTAAACTCAGCCGCTTTTGTGGGGGCAAAGCTCGCCAGTGCGCAAATCTGGGCTGCCAGCTCGGCAGGAATATGGAGAACCGCCGCAATGCTATTCGCCAGAGTGAGGAAATAGTAAAATACCATCAACACTAAAAATCCCAAAAGTGCGAGAATTTTTCTCCCCACTTTATCAGAAAGCACACCTATAACTGCCACCAGCGCAAGCGTGGCAATCTGACTCATGTTTTGAAGCAATCCATTTATAGAACCTGTAAAATCTTGGTTTATTTGTATCACGTCTTTTAAAAACGCCGGCTGGATTATAGCAGGTATAGTCATCATTACACCCATTAACAGGGTGTTAAAAAAGAGAAAGAAAAAATTTCCCTTGGTTAAGTCAGGTGGAACTTCCATGCCAGCAAACTTCTTTACCGATTGCTTTGCCTCCCTCTTTTCTGCCATACGCACCTCCTCGTTTAATGTTTAGTATGTACTGGTTGTATAAAATACATCTATTAGGGCAGACAAGTCAACTTTTTAGTTTCTTATCTATTAGGAAAACATCCCCTGATCCGCGATGCAAGCAGTGCGTCGAGGGGAACACTCATGATTTTTTGAAACTTGCTGATAATCTCTGGCCTCTCTTTTTTAATCTGAGGCATCAGCTTCTCCAGGGCTTTATTCATGTTCCCTGACAGCTTGAAGGGATTGAGGTTATAGGGAAGGGGTTCCTTGATCAAGCCATAGAGATAGTTCGCATCCTCTTGTGTCAACAGGTTGGAAAGGGCAAACCCCCTCAGGTAGTGACGGTAATCGTGGGAACCCGGAAAAGATTTTTTCCACCAGTCAATGTAGCTTACCACACCCTCCCGACTTACCTTCCCCTCCTTTAAGGCAACCGCTACCGCACGTGCTGCCTGATGGCCAGACATAAGGGAACCGGTTATCTCTGCCTCCTGCGTCCAGGGAGCATCACCCACGAAGAGCACATTATCTCTAAAAGGCTCCTCAAGCGGCGACCAGATATTTTCAACACAGGCGGTCTTCCGATTAATCTGAGGGTTTTCAAACCAGTGGGCAAAAGGGCTCTCGTAAATAAAGTGGTGCATCCTCTCCAGGTAGTCAACCCTGGTATCCAGAACTCCTCCGATATTTACCACATAATCACCACCTTCATAGGCGCTGGGGAGAATGAAGTGGGAATAAGGAATTTTAGATTTTGGATCAACCCCTTTCGCAATAATAAAGATCTCTGGTTGAGGCAGAGTTACCCCGGTCAAATAGAAATTGATACACACCAGCGTCCCATAGAAGCTCCTCTTCTCATTTAAGCCCATGACTTTGGCAATCCTTGAATTTACCCCATCCGCCGCAATCACCAAGGGCGCTTTAAATGAGATCCCCTCATCTGAGAAGACCTCCAGGCAATCACTATGTCTTTCCAGATTAGTTACATTAGTAGCGGGAAAGACTTTGAGTCCAAAGGCAACCGCCTCTTTAAGAAGCCCTTCTAAGAGCTTTCCTTTATCGTACACAATGGAGAGACGTCCTGCCTCACCCTTCTTGATATTTTCCTCATAAGTACCCACCCGTATATAAGACTTGCCATCAGGTGAGTAGATATGCCACCCATAAAAATTCTTGTAGGGGCCCTGATAGCTCACTGAAAAACCATTGAGGGGAAATACGATTCGCTTGGTGTGCTGATTAAAATACATCCGCTCACTGCAAAAGAAATCGCTCTCCAACACCAGCATGGTGGCGCACGCCCTTCTAATGGTGGTAATCTCCCTCTTTCGTTCTAAAAGGGCTACTTTGAGACCACTCTCACTTGCCGTCTTAGCAGCCATTACCCCCGCAGGACCAGCTCCTACCACAACCAGGTCGAAATAGTTTTTCATACTAAAAAGATTCCTTTATGAAATTGAGTCTAATAAAATGGTGAGCTATAAAATAAGGAAGGAGGACAGCTATTCCTTTTTCTGCGGTTTGAATGTTAATGTCTCTTCTAAGGAGGCTTTACCCATAAGCGCCTCAAATTTCTTGGCGATATCTGGTCGTTCTTTGCGTATCTGATCCATATGGCTCAAGATCGCCCCTTTGACCACATCGGGCGCGGTGTTCTCGCTAATGTAGCAGTTATCACACACCTCTTGATCCGTTAAACCAAAGATATAGTCGAGTTCCTCATCATTTAATACGTGCAAACCAAAACTACGGGAGGCTTTTTCCATCTCCCCTGGCCAACAATACTCAAAACTGCTCCTCCAGAAATCGCTATACTCCTTAAAGCCCTCACCGGTCTCAAGGTGCTTGAGAATTGCTTTTGCAGCACGGTATCCATACATCACTGCCCCTTGGCAGTAGGTTTCAATGAACGCTGCGGCATCGCCCACCACCACAATGTTTCCCTCCACAGGGTCCATGATGGGAGTATAAAAATTGAGCGCGGCAGAACCGGTGTGCACAACCTTTGCCTTCTTAAACCAGTGAGAAAATCTCCCCGTGCTGATGAAATAATCCAGACCCTGCTTCGCAGAAAACCCTCGTGGTGTTCCGCACATCAAATCTATTATGGGCTCATCCCCAGGCTTAGCCGTGGGCAGGTGTTTGGCGAGCATATAGAGCTGGCTTTTTCCATCCTTGGTATGGCCTTTCCCGATGAAGGTTATCCAGGAATTAGGATAAGGCATTTCCACCCCCTCCAGAAAGTAGGAGGCAACATGATATGAGGTAATGTACTTTCGTTTTTTAAAAAGCTCCAATCCCCTCACGATTTGTGAATTTACCCCGTCTGCCGCAACAGCGACCTTACCGCTCACCTCTTTCAATGCCCTGGAGCTACATCCTCGTAATACTACCTTGACCCCTCCATGGTAGTTCTCCGCTTTAAGCCCCGCAGTCTCAGTTAAGACATCAACCCCTGCCGTCTCTGCATCTGCGAGAAGGTTCCTAAGCAATACCTCTTTGCTGTAAGGCCAGGCAACACCTTTCTCATTGGCCATGGTAAGCTTCTTCTCACCAGGAGAGAGCCTGATGCTCCTCTCTAATTTTACCCACTGTCCGGTATACCGCACGGTGATTCCCGTTTTCTCAAAATGGATATTATTATTCTGAACGCTCACGGTATCCCCGTGAGTATTGGGCTCAGTAATCAGGGCAGTGCAGCAGCAACGGTTTATCTTGGGGATCTCTTTCTTAACATCAACCAGTAATACCTCCTGTCCCTCTCTGGCGAGGGTAAGCGCAGCCATTAATCCCCCAGGCCCTGCACCGATTACCACGACATCGTATTGATTCTTCATAACTAAACTAGTAAGTTGATTAGGATTCGGATATTACTCAAAAGCGGTAGTAACACGCTTTCAAACTCGAAATCCGAAGCACCAAATCCGAAACAATATCGAAATCCAAATATCAAATGTATAACTTCTTTTGAAATAAAACTTTTGGGATTTTGTGCTTTGGTCATTTGGTATTGTTTCGTGCTTCGGATTTAGAATTTCTGATTTCATGCGTAGCATATTTTTGAGAAGCCTCATAGGGATTACTGGGAACGTTAAGGAGTATAACCTCCGGAAAACGGCATTCCGGATAGATCGCATCTACTCCACACAACGCCTGACAGGTTCCGCACTCAATACAGGAAAACCGATCGATAAAGGACTTATCCTCGATAAAACGGATCGCCAGCCTCGGGCATAAATTCACACAGGCACCACATCCCACACAGATCTCTCGATCAACCATCATGTACTAGTCTCCGCTTACTCCCGACAGATGGGACAGATATCAAAGTGATCCTCTTTAAGGTTAACCTTCTTACGCAGGTACTCCAGCTGAAATTCAGGGGCAATAATTTCACCGCACTTTTTACACCGCTTCATCGCCAACCCGACCTTCCAGTTATCGATAATCCGAGCGGGGCCCGCAATCTCATTACCCCCGGGGACTTGAGCGCTCTGCCCCTCATCTACCTCCTGCATGGTAATGGCGCCGGTGGGGCAGATGTACACGCAGGTGCCACAGGCAATACAATCAGGAGAAGACTTGAAAAAGGGAGAGGCAACTTTTCTCACATATCCCCTTTCAGCGAAATCGATGGCAGTGACACCCACCACTTCCCTGCACGCCCTGATGCATCTTCCACAGAGAATACAGAGGTCATGTTCTCTCGCCTTCAGTCGCTCTGATTCCTTAATACCCATCTTCTGAGCAAGATCTTTAATACCCTGCGCTTCGGGGGCTTCTGCGAGCAAGAGCTCCAACACCAGCTGTCTTACTTTTCGGATCCGCTCCGTATCAGTTTTAACTTTTAATCCCCCCTCTACCTTGTAGGTACAGGAAGTAGTAAGATCTGTTCTGCCGTTTTTGGTAATCTCCACCACGCACAGCCTGCATCCGCCATAGGGCTTTAAGGATTCATGGTGGCAGAGGGTGGGAATGTAGATACCAAGCTTCTCTGCCGCCTCCAAGATGGTGGTAGCCTCTGCTACCTGAACAGTTCGTGTATCAATAGTAAGTTTTACCATTCCCTCAACACCTAGGTTATAATTGCATCAAAAGTGCAGACTTCAAAACATGCCCCACATTTTATGCACTTTTCAACGCTAATCTGGTGGGGGCTTTTCTTTTTGCCTTCAATCGCTCCTTGAGGGCAGACCTTAAGACAGGCACCGCAGCCCGTGCATTTTTTTTGCATAATAGAGTAGGTAATGAGAGGCTTGCACACCCCTGCCGGACACTTCTTATCGTTAATATGGGCCTCATACTCCTCACGGAAGTAGCGTAAGGTAGTCAATACCGGATTGGGAGCTGTTTTCCCGAGCCCACAGAGCGCCCCATCTTTTATAGCCTCTGCCATGTGTTGAAGATAGTCGAGATCTTCTTCACTCCCCTTGCCCGAGGTAATATCTTCCACTATCTCCCTCATCCTGCGGATTCCCACTCGACAGGGAACACACTTTCCGCAGGATTCATCTTCTAAAAAGGAAAGAAAATACTTAGCCACATCAACCATGCAGGTTCGATCATCCATCACAATCATCCCACCCGAGCCCATGATAGAACCTGCCTTGGTTAATTGGTCAAAGTCTACAAGAAGATCCATCTTATCTTTGGGGATACACCCCCCCGAAGGGCCACCGGTTTGAATCGCTTTAAATTTCCTTCCCTGAGGAATCCCTCCTCCAATCTCAAAGACAATCTCCTTTAAACTAATCCCCATGGGAACTTCAACCAGACCAATATTGTTAACCTTACCCACTAGAGAGAATACTTTTGTCCCTTTGCTCTTACTGGTACCTATACCGTTGAACCACCTCGCCCCCTTTGCTACAATAACTGGAACATTGGCGTAGGTTTCCACATTGTTAATCACGGTTGGCTTTCCCCAAAGGCCACTCACCGCAGGGAAAGGTGGTCGAGGTCTGGGTTCCCCCCAGTTTCCCTCAATAGACTGGATGAGGGCCGTCTCTTCACCGCAGACAAATGCCCCTGCCCCCTGGCAGACCTCTATTTCAAAATCAAACCCTGAGCCTAAAATGTCTTTACCTAAAAGTCCCTCTTTACCTGCCTGAGCGAGGGCTAGGTTCATCCTCTCAATGGCAAGAGGGTATTCCATTCTCACATAGATATACCCTCTGGTAGCCCCAATAGCATATGCTGCCACCAGCATCCCTTCAACTATGCTATGAGGGTCTCCTTCCAAAATACTGCGATCCATATAGGCACCGGGATCACCCTCATCAGCATTGCAGATAAGGTATCTTTCACTGCCTTGAGCGCTACAACACACCTCCCACTTCACCCCGGTGGGAAACCCAGCTCCACCCCGGCCCCGCAGTTTGCTTGCCTTAATCCGATCAATAACCTTTTCAGGCTTCCCTTCCCTAAGCACCTGAGCGAGAGAAAAGTATCCACCTTTAGCCACGTACTCTGCAATGTTCTCAGGATCAATACTCCCACAGTTTCTCAGGGCAATCCTCATCTGCTTTTTATAAAAAGGAAGTCGTCTATAGGGCACAACGGAGCGCAAAGTGGAAGGAAGCGTGCCTTTACTGTATCGCCTGTGGGTACCGTTTAAAAGAAACTCTTCCTCATCAATCCTCGCCATTATGCCTTTTTTAAATACTCCTTTAGCAGCTCCCTCTAGCAGCGCACCTACCTTTTCAGGCGTGACCTTGTCATAGGTTACCCTGGGATAACCCGGCTTAATAATATCCACCAAGGGCTCGTGCTGGCATAACCCGATACAACCCGTCTTCTTCAGCACTGCATCTGTCTTGCTCTTGGCTACCTCCTTGGTGAGCAGTTGCCACACCTCATGGGCTCCCGCAGCCAGACCGCAGGTTGCCATCCCTACCATAATCTTGGTAGTGGAAGGGAAAAGTGATTTCATCCCCTCTTCTTTCAACCGCTCTAGAGCACCTACATTCACCATCTTACTACTTCCATTTTTACTAATAGCACTTCAAAACCTTTGATAATTTCTCCTGGGTCATAGACCCGTAGGTGTCTTCATTAATCCGCACCACCGGCGCCAAGCTACAGCATCCCAGACACCGCACCTTCTCCAGGGTAAAGGTTAAATCACCGGTAGTCATTTCCTCCTCAGAGAGGCTGAGATCCCTCTGCGCCTTCTCAAAGAGATTGGTCCCACTTTTTACATGGCAGGCAGTACCAAGGCATACCTTTATGATATTTTTTCCCCTCGGCTTGAGACTGAACGACCGGTAAAAGGTAGCAAGTGTAAATATCTTGCTTAAAGGAACTTCTAGTTTCTTACCCAGGAGCACTATCGCCTCTTCAGGAAGATAACGGTAGTGAGACTGCACCTCCTGTAAAAGTACAATCAGTGAGGCACTTCCATTCTTCTTAATAATCTCATCAATCACTTGCTCATACGTAAGAGAGTTCATGGTTGTGCCTTCTTTCCACTCTCATTACACAATCTCTGATACTCTTCTTTGACTACCTCTTGCATGGGGGTTAAGAGCTCTTGAGGAAATGTCACATACCGCTGCTGAGCCTTAAAGTACTCAGCCAGCGGACGCAGCGCTGCAATGCGCGTGGTAACGTGCAGCACTCCTGCCTCGACCTCAAAGAGGGGGTAAAACCCGGTGCTCACCGCAAGCGCACCCAGATGGGCGGTTAAATCTGGTTTGAACAGCCAGGCAGTAGGGCAAGGGGTGAGCACGCTGATAAAAGCAGTTCCCGCAACCTGTAGTCCCTTCTTAATCTTCTCCATGAAGTCCAGTGGGTAACTGGCACAGGCACTGGCAAGGTAGGAAGCACCGCTCTCCCACACCTGAGGGGGTATCTGCTTACTTTTAAACAACTGGGCTATCTCATGCTTTCCTAGGGGATGGCTCTCTCCCTGAACGCTAAAGGAGGGTGATACCCTCTTAATAAACTCATCCATATACATCTCACTGTCATAACAGATATAGAGCACTTCCCTCTGGGCATTCACCAACTCACTTAACGCCAGAGGGTCTTTAAAGAAAATCCTCCGGTCAACTCCAATCACCGCTTTCCTGATCTCACTTCTCCTACCTCCGCCGGTTACTCCCTGTTCCGGCTCTGTAAGGAATCGATCAGCAAAGGAAGAGGTAATGGTACTGGAGAGTAACTCATTCCAGGTGAGACCTATACCTGCATGGGTATAGGATGAAAGAGATGCTAAACCCCTGGCATGCTCACCAGCTACCACCTCTTTACCCCCCATTTTGAAAATCATTCTCACCGCGAGGGCCTTCCCACAGCCTTTACAGGACCTTCTCCCCGAAACGAAATACTCATCCTTCGGTAAAAGTTTTGGAATGAAAACAGGATACCTGCTCATCATGGAAAGATTACCCTCGGATATGTGCTCATAAAATCCTACCTTACCTGCCAAGGCAATCGCGCTACTTCTTCCTCCATAAGAATGCACCCGGTAGGGCATTGGCGGGCACACAGTCCACAACCCTTACAGTACTCAAGTTCCGCCTGATAGTATCCCTCCTCATCAGCCCGGATAGCGCTATCGGGGCAGAAGAGGTAGCAGATACCACAGTGAACGCACTTTTCTTTATCCCAGACCGGTTTATTGTTTCGCCAGTCTTGGTTACTGCAAAACTCTTCAGTGATGGGAAGGTCTATCATTCATCTACCCTCACGTACTCACCCTCACTCCTGCACCCACTGCACTGGTTACAAGCAGTGTTTACAAATCAGACTCATTGGTTCCATGACTGATGGGTAAGTGTGCATCGTTCTTTAAATCCCAAATTTCAAATATCAAATTCCAAACAATTTCAAATGCCCTAAGTTCAAATGACCAAAACGCTTCTCATTTAGGACCTTGGAATTTTTGATTTAATTGGGATTTGGTGCTTTGACATTTGGAATTTCAACGACATATTTTGTCATTAAAAGTATGTGCTCACCGCTTCTCCGGTTTACATACATCTCATGCAAACTACACACTACCTGCTTCCACTTCTCACTCAACCTCAGAGGGTGCTCGCATCGGACATACCTTCACACAGATTTTACACTCGGTGCACACTTCAGCATCGATGGTCACCACATCCTTTATCATACTGATCGCGATTGAGGGACAAAGATCGATGCAGCCTCCACAACCGGTACACCTTTTTGTGTCAATGGTAATCATACACTTCCTTCACCTACTATGATCACTTTGGTCATGTAACCCATAAACCTCGTCTATCTAAGAGGCTCTTTAAAGAAACAACCTCACTTCATACCGCTCATGAGGTTGCCTCTCTTGTAAACATTTTATACTAAAATGTCAACTATTATATAGGGTACACCACTACTCATTAAAAATCTGACAGCCCGTATTCTGGCATATCATAGCTCATTCCTGAGATCAACTCCCAGGTTGCTCCGCCATCGGCGGTGCGCGCAATAGTGCCCATGGCACCTATGATACAGCCATTCCGCTCGTCACTAAAGGTAACATCTCTTAGCCAAAACCTGGTTTTGATCAAACCATCCTTCACCTCCCAGGTCTCGCCCCCATCCAGGGAAGAGAGATAGTAGCCCCGGTTGCCCACCACCCATCCTTTCATTCCTTTGATTTCGATCCCGTAGAGAGGAATATCACACTTTTTCTCAAGCCTTCGCCACCTTATCCCTCCATCATCTGTCCTGAGAATTACTCCATCCATTCCTACAATCCACCCACTGTTTAAATCTTTAAAGCGCACCTCGTACAGTGCAGGAGCGGGTTTCCAATCATAACTGTCCATCCCTACCTTCGTTTCGATATCTTCGCACCTCTGCTGTTCCCACTGCAGGCCACCATCGGTAGTGTGAAGAATGGTACCAAACTCACCTACCACCCACCCGTTCTGTCCATCAACAAAATAGACACTGTTGAGCATCTTATCAACTTCTTTTGCCTGAGACTCCCAATGTTCCCCTCCATTGCTGGTATGAAGAATGGTGCCAAACTCACCTACCACCCATCCATTGCTCTTATCAGCAAAGGAAACGGAAAAAAGATCCCTTTCCGTACCACTCACCTGTTTACTCCACTTCTCCCCTCCATCAACAGTATGGATAATGGTCCCCTTCATACCCACTACCCAACCGGTCAGCCGGTCAACAAAAGTAGCCTCGCCCAAAAGGAGCCCTTCTATACCGCTCTCCAACGGTTTCCACTCCTCTACACTGCCCCCTCCGGTAGTGGTGAAGTAAACAGTCCCATGGTTTCCGAAGAGCATTAGTTCCTTAGGAGAAAACGCAACGACACTGTATAAATTCTCACCAGTGACCATTTTGATTTTAGGCAAAGCAAACTGGGGACGACCAGGCTTACACCCTATGCAGCAGATGCCTACGATGCCTATCACTATCCACACAATACCAATGCTCACTCTACTCTTACCCATGCACGTTTCCCCCACCTAACGTAGTTTGTTACCCAAGACCCTTCATCATTTCTGCCACTTCCTCTTCAGAAAGCACACCTGGCTTGGTAGCATAGGGAGGATTGGAGAGGTTGTTGGGGTCAAAAGCACTCTTAATCTTTTTCATAATGAGATGCACATTATCAAAGATGGGACCTAGGAGGTCATAGGAGGGACCTAAGAGGTGGATCACCGCCGCTGAACTTTTATCCTCTATCTCACCTTTTAAATGGTTCATAATAATTTGGATTGCCTGATTGGCCTGCTCCACTGACTGCTCAGGAAATACATCGGTAGTCATCAAACACCAGTGTCCAAATTCCTGGGGACTAATCCAGCCACCATGGACACTCAAAGGCTGCACGAAATCCTTACCCCACTTCTTTTCTTCGAGCATCTTCCGGGCAGCACGATTAGACCTTAAGATTTCTGTGACGATACAGTCAATAGAATCAACATTGGAAGCACCGATGGAAAAACCGTCTGAGGGACGAGATAACCTTATACCGTGACCAAACCGCAGCCACTCATTGGCAACCCTTCCAATCCAGACTTTATAGGGCTCCTCCTCTTCACCGACAAACTCTCCTTCCACCTTTGCCACAATGGCTTTTAATACCTTCTCCTCATAGTTGAGCTGTTCGAGAGAGGTGGTCGCCTGAAGACCGATTACACAGAAACCACAGGGGAACACCTTCTTCTCTATATTGTCGAAGAGATCCTGCTTGGTCTTGGAAGAATAGGTATAGAGGAACTGCTGCGCGAGGTGGGTTGCCACCACCGCAATCTCTGCTTTCCCCATTTCATAGAAGAGTTCGGCTGATTGGGTGAGTTCTTTTTCCTCTTCTTCCGGATACTTGAAGGGAAACCTCACCATATACCACCTGAATTTATCAGAGGGCAGCGGTGACACCTTTTCAATAGAGACACCTTGAGTAGGTAATATCGGTGGCCCCGCCCAGGGAGTAAGCCTGCAGCTTATTTTGGTAACCATACCCAAACCACCCGCATGACCAAATTGACCACCCCGTAGCAATCCCCTCAAATCCGGGCCAGGCCCATCGTTCCAAAACCACTCTTCATCTGAGATTGAGGGTGAACCACTCCTCATGATCTCCCCATCAGGCAGCACAATCTCGTAGGCGAGAAGATTTTGTGCACCCACCCCACTGATCCAACTGTTCCCATAGGCACCGTGCCAGGAGTAATTGGCAAGTACCGACACCTGAGCGCCTGCGAGAGGAGAGGGGCAGGTAAGCCCCTTCTTCATTGCCTCCACCTGTAACTCGGCAAAGCTCACATAAGGCTCTACCACCGCATACATGTTCCTCGCATCAAGCTCCATGATTCTATTCATCCGTTTAGGATCAATGACCACATAACCACTACCGGCAGGAAAGGCCTGGAAGGTATAACCTGATCCCCTAGGGATAAAGGGAAACTTATACCTGTTTGCAATCCTTATGATTGCCTGAACCTCCTCGGTTGAGCCAGGCATTACCACACACACCGGTCTCATATTAGTACCGAGACGTTCCCTCTGGAGGAATCCAGAGGGAAGCCAGTTGACCCGTGAATAGCTCTGGCACACCACCTCATCATTACTCGCATGTTCAGTACCTACCACATCCTGAAGGGCTTTGTAGGCAATCTGAGAAAACGCCATGAGAACCTCCTTACTTAGTGCTTCGATTCGCAATTACAGTGACGTATTTCGGGACAATTTCTATAGGCAATGGCTTACTCAGCACTAAGTCCTGAGTAAATAAATTCGTAACCGAATTTATGAATCGAAGGACTTAGCTACAAGCTCGAAAGCGTGCACGCCTGTAACTACAATGCCAACTTCCCCGGATTCATCACCCTATTGGGGTCAAGAATCTCTTTAATCTTTTTAATAGCCAGGTGGAGATTTCCCGTGCGGGAAAAGACCATCTCAGCTAATGATCCATAAGGTCGATAGATAAAACCTCCACCGGTAAGCAACCGTTTCGCAGCGCTAGAGAGAAGTGCCTTTACCTCTTCTCTAGCCTGAGCATTATTCTTATCAACGGGTAGATTAAACTCCAGGTGGTATACCCTTCCCCTCTGCTTGGGTTGTAAATAAATACCGATATCCTCAAAGGGATACTCTCTCTCTGCTGCCACCTCCCGCATGATCTTGATAAGTTGAGGTGCGTGGTCAAGGGGAGTAAGTAAAGGAATATCCCAACAACCTCCTCGGTACCTGAACTTCCAGTACTCCCCATCACTCCAGGGATGCGAGAGCATTTCAACCATCTTCTTATCAGCTTCAGCAATGGGGGGTAGGGCAGTGCTGAGCTCGCAGCTACATTGATAACAAATAGATCGAAGGGCTTGTTCCTGATACGCCACCTTTTCATCTGGATACCACTCACCTGCGTCTACACAAATAATCAGACAGAACGGGGGAAGATATGCTTTGAGAGTAGTAATGTCCTCTCTCCCCTCAGCCAAGATGGAGGCAAGGTTATGTCTGTTGAGAATAAAACACTCATTGCCAATCTCTTTTCTTAAAATACGGTAGGTAGGTTCTATCAGTTCTTCAATGGTTTTAAAGGGAATAAAGTAGACCTTTTGCTGCGTGGGAAGGTGAGTAATCTTAAAGTTCATGACCGTGACAATACCCAGTGTTCCCTCACTCCCGGTAAGCAGCCTCCACCAGTCTATCCCAGGACCGAGGGAGTTACAGAGGTCTGAGTGGGCCTTATCAGGCACCTCCTCAGGTTTCAGGTCTGGGACAGGAACAGCTAAAGAACCGGTGCGAAAACGATCACCGTTTGGGAAAATGAGCTGCATGGTGAGAATGATTTCATCTAAGTGCATTTTTGAAGTAAGGTGAGGGGCTTTCTCCAGAATGCTCGTGATTACGGATTTCTCAGGATGGGGGAGCAGAGGAGTAACCGCCCTAAACCCATGTGGTTTTAACTCTTTCTGAAGCTGTCCATAAGTTACCCCCGGTTCTACCATTGCCCACTTGTTTCGGGTATCAATGCGCAGGACACGGTTCATCCCCTTTAGGTCAATAATGATTCCCCCCTGCTCAGGGATGCCAGAACCGTGAAACCCGACACCAGAGCTTCGGGGAATAACCGGTACCTTATGGTTATTAGCAAGCTGGACGACGTGCTGTATCTCATCGGTACTCTTTACCTTAGCTACCCAGTCTGGCATCCTAGGGTTCAGCCAGCTCTCATCCTTGGCATATCCTGCTAGGGTCGCCTCATCAGTCACCACATGTTTTTTACCCACAATAGTTTCAAGTTCCTTCGTAATACTTTCAAATACTGCCATTACTTTTCCCCTTTAACCACACTTTATTTTTGTACACCCTTTGAGGTACATCTAAGGGCTAAAAGCGCTCTCACCAGTAACCTCTCCTCTACTAGTAGGTTTGCTGTTGGAGATTAGCAATAGAGAACTGCTTAGTGGGGAAATTTTCACCTACCTTTTTAGTCGAATACGGAGCCACGCTTCCATGACGCCTGATCAAGTCAATGTAGTACTCAGCGTTATACTGGGTAGACAACTGCCCTTCATGGCCAGGGAATTCTTCCCAACCCCACTCCATGATCTTCCATAATTTCCCCTGCCTGTCATAGATAATCTGAGCATCCATCTGCCAGTTCTCCGGATCTAGGTACCACACCCGCTTGCTATAGAGATAGTTGGGATCTTTATTGACTGCCTCAATCACCCAGCACTTTACCCGCTCCCTTTGAATACCATTCCATATACCCTGACCGTTTTTACGGGTAAGCTTTTTATGAGGATCCTCCTGATGGCGCCATAGCAATAAATCCTGCTGCCCGATGAATTTATAGGTGTTCAGATTAATGTGAGTATACCATCCATAATTATCATCATAGATAAGATCAGTGCCGTCAATCATGTCCGTCCGCTGGCTGGTAGTATACCTGCGGATACGGCGAAACATAGCAGTATATACCCACAGATCACAGTCCCTTTTGGTATCCTTATATTTTATCTCTAGGACCCCCGTATCAGCAAAATCCGGGGGGGCAGAATGTCTTTGGAAATAGGATCGATGAATTCCCCTATCATTTTTAGGAAGCTCAGGTTTGGGAGGGACATCGCTTCGCCCTGCCCAGTACATCGACCACCTCCATTGGCCTGCTGAACGCTCAAGACCTGTTCGACAGTCAACAATAGTTGCCGGTCCGTTAAAGCAATAGGTACTATCCCCATGAGTGTAAGCATCATAATTCCAAGCCATCTGGGTACCTGCCAGTACCGGGTCAGAAAGGTCTGGCTGAGGGAAAGGGATACCCGCAATGCTGCCATAGTTTACCAGCGATTTGCTCTCATCGAACTTAGCCTGGGGAGCATATTGTTTAGTTGATTCAATTAACCCCTTGGAAACTTTATAGGGACGATAGGGAAACACCTCAAACCACACCTCATCGGCACCGAAATCTTTTGGGTTTTTCATAATAGTACAGAGAGGTTCTAGTAGGAGATCTTTTACCTGATCTAAGTTGGCTGCGGTTACCTTCTGTCCTACCCAGGTCTTCTCCCACTCCTTCACCTTGGCAAGCTCTTCCCCCTCATAGGAGAAGGTGGGAAATTTCACCTCTTGTGCATACACCGCTAAGGTATTGACTAGCAAAAAAAACAGTACTGTTGCAATCCTTATAGTATTACTCCTCATAACTACACCCCCTTTCTTAGAACTCATAACGTACTTTAAAGTAAGTAAAATCCCTGGTCTCACCTGTTGCCTCAAAGCTGTCCCTGGGATTTTTAGCCCAAAACCAGGTACAGCCAAGCTCATAGCGGAAGTGCTTACCAGGCATATATTGAACCACAGGGGCCACATACCCCCAGTTGTTGACATTATAGAGTGCCCGTATCACCGGAATAAATTCATTGTGCCTGATGCCGTGCCGAATCATGAAAGTAAAATTTGTTTCAGAGCGCTGGTTATAGCCAAATTCCTGCCTAATGTGATCGACATCACCAAGATGCCATCCTTGAAACAAGCCAAGGGTTATGTCAGCGGCGGGGCGGAGCCCCCAACTGGTAAACCAGTTCGTACCTCGTCCAGGCATTGGAATGGCTGCATCATAGGTAAGACCATAGGCAACGTGATCCCGTTCCGTAATGTAGTTTCCATCCTCCGGAAGCCCGTCAGGTTCACCCTTGGGACAATGATTATAGGGTCTTCCTATTTCGTAGCTCCATTCAGCTCTGAGTACGCCCTTAATCGAAGGCACAAAGGTTTGGATACTCGCTCCCAGGAGTTCATACCGTCTAAATACCCACATCCGCCCATAATCTCCCAGCCGAGGAAGTCTCCATGAGGGGACACCTCCAACCCTTGCCACCGCAAGATCACCATTAAATGGGGCAAGCTTATCAGAGTAAGCTACTGCAGAGTCATCCAGGGTGTTGATATAACTTAGAGTCCAGTCCAGCACGTAGGGTGTTTTGAACATGAAGACTTCTGAGTTTCCCCGAATCCTAAAAGCAAACTTAAAGTTACTCCAGGTAAATGCAGGGTGGGCATCATCCCAGGCATCATCGTTTGTCTGCTTGATGCCACCCGGGCCCATACTGTTATGGCGATGATTTGCATAAATGGGCGTGCCAGGTCCCAATCCCATCCAGCTCCCTTCAAAAGGGGTTCTCGTCCGCTGATGATCCAGGCTAAAAATGGTCTCGAAGATGAGATTACCCGGCAATTGAGAATTATAGAAGGCCCTGATCATCCAGAGTCCAATCTTGATCTCATCCCAGGGCTCAATCCCGGGGGTACTGTACCGCATATCAATGGGGTTAATTTTATCTACCGTACGTACCATCTCCACCTCACTCCAGAAGATAATCTGCTTTCCTATGCGCAGATTCCAGGGACCAGAGTAAATATCAAAGAATGCCTCATTGACCCAGTCATCCTGCTTGAACCTGTTCGTTTGATAGGCGCGGTGGAGGTAATCCTTTTTCCACATGCGATGGACAGTGGAATCAAGGTCGGGAGAAGACTCATAGTAATACCTGAAGTAGGTCTGGAGGTTAACCAACAACTTTTCGTTGTCAACCAATTTGAACAATCCTTCTACTGCAGCAAGAGACAGATTGAGAACAAGGTGACTACTGCGGTAACGGCTCTCCGGTCTGAAGGAAGGCGCATTCTCAGTGATGGTCCTACCGATATTTTGATCGGGTATGTGCCAGCCCCACATGGCAAACTGCTCAATTCGCCCCTTGACCCTAATGCGTCCATCCAGATATTCCAAAGCCAAGGCCTCACCAACTAACAAAACCAGAACAAGCAGTAGTGCACTCCCTAAAAGAAATACGTTCTTATTCATGGCGTTCCCCTCCCCTATTATTTACATCTATTCGGCAGAAGTGCCACTTATTTGGATTGAATATTTAAAAGGGTTCTCACTGGATACTTCGGAGGTTACATTAGTACTGCCTATAGCCAAACCAAAGCTTAACCCATCATCAATATCAACACTCGCGGTTGTTTGACCCCCAGGACCGATAAGGCCATAGGCAAAGTCAGCCCAATTCCTTCCACCCGTTCCCATCAAAAATATCCACCAGAAACCAGATCCTCCTGAGGTGGTGCGTGATAGCGTAGCGGTAAGGGACTTATTGAAAAGAGAGGTAACCCCCAGTATGGTAGTATCGGTTGGCGTGGACTGGCTAGAAGTCATACTGACATTTTGTCCCGCAAGAATGAAGTTATCAATATCAATGCCTCCCGTAGGCACAATATCCATTTCTTCAGCGTGGACGAACTTTGCCTGAATTAAGAGTGTGAAGGTAGTAATCAAAGAAAAGGTTAAAAATAGGGATGTAATTCTCATTCTCTTAGTCATGTTCATCTGGGCCTCCTTTCTTCTGATTATCTGGTTTGCTATTGTTTATAATGATGACATCACCTTTTAGTGATGAACTTAGGTTTGAGGATAGCAATCATACTGGGCAGTAGCAGCAAGGCGCCCAGCATATTCAACAGCAAAAGAACTGCCAACAACACACCCATCTCAGCTTGAAACTTTAACGCAGAAAATACCCACAGCATCAGGCCTACCGTAAGAGTGGTCGCGATCATCACCACCGATCTCCCGTTGGTCCTCAGCGCGGTAACAATCGCTTCATTCAAATTCCCCTTCCTCTCCTCCAGCAATCTTCCCAAAAAATATATCCCATAATCCACCCCCAGCCCGATCCCAATCGAAGACACCGGATAGGTATTCACCGTGAGCCCTATGTGGTAGGCACCCATCAGCGCAAAGGTAATGATATTAGAAATCGCCAAAGGAATGGTCAACAGTATCCCTGCCGTGATGCTCCTGAAATTGATGGCACAAAAGAAAAAGACCCCTAAGAGCGCCAGGGCGAGATTTAAGGTCTGGGAGGCAGCAATCTCCTCCCTCACCGCAGCCTGCACCCCCACTGCCCCACCCGCCAACAGATACTTTCCACCCTTGACCTGGGAGTGATTCGTAATATATTCTTTAACCGCCGCAATAATGTTCTCTGTGGTCTTGGGCATCTTATCCCTGCAGTAAATGATAATATTGCTCATCGCATCCTTGGGTTCCACATACCGGTCCCAGGTGCCTGGTTCACCAGAGTAGACCATGTGGCGGTAGAGAAAACTGAGTTTATTATCTTCTGTCGGAAGATGACACCATTTGGGGTCATCTTCATTGGAGGCCATGAGGAAGCCGGGCAGTTTATCAGCGATACCTGAGACAAACATCACCCGATCCTGTTTGGCCATGTAGCGCTGAAATCGATTCATTTCTCTTAACGTATCTCCCTCTGCAATGAAGCCACCCTTCTCTCCCTCTAGTACTATATAGAGAGGGTTTAAAAGGGGCATATTGGTGGTAATACGGAAGGCATCTTTGTTATAGCGGTGCCAGGGCCAGAGGATTGAGCTACCCGGGAAAAAATCACCTATTTGAATGGTTTTGGCATATTCAAAACTTACCATGACGATTACCACAGTAACCGCCACCACCACCCACTTTCCCCTGCCCACGATACGATATCCGAGCCACACCATAAATCTATCCAGTAGCCTTACCTTAGCCCTCTTCTCCTTGATGGCTTGAATCTGGGCTTCAAGCCGTTTTGACTTTTTAATATAAGAAAGGGTGAGGGGGGTTAAAAACAGGGAAAGAATCACGGTAGCGATCGACCAGAAGGTGCAGGCGATGGCAATCCTGGTTAAAACGGGGATAACGGCAATCGCCACCAGCGCAATGCCCAGCGCATCAGTTATAATACTAGTAAGACCAGGAAAGAACATGACGCTGATTATGGTCTTGGAGGCAGTCTTTACATCCGCACCTTTCTCTATTTCTTCCAGATAGCGACTGATAAGCTGCATGGAGTGTCGCGCGGTCATCAAGGATATCAAAAAGGGCAAGACCAGAATAAGGGGATCCAAATTATACCCCACCAGTGCCATGAATCCCAAACCCCAGATCCCGCTCACCGTAGCGGTCATCACCGGGATGAACATCCCGCGTTTGGATTTATAGTAGAGGTAGAGGAGCACCATAATCGCCAGAATCGTTCCACCCAGCACTGCAAGCACTTTCTTGTTGAGATCCCTGATGTACCCCAGGTGCACGGGCTCACCGGCAATATTGATAATATGATTCTCATCCTCCATCTCACGCTGTAGCTTCACAAATTCCCGATACACCGCATCATACCCAATCTCCCCCAACTCCTCTTCAAAGAAATCTACCATGATCAGGGTCTTCTTACTGTCCCAGGACACAAAGGGCCCATAGTACCTGCCCTCACTGTAAATCTTCTTCTTTAACTCCTCCATCTCCTTTTCGTTGCGAGGCACATAGGGAAACATCAAAGGGGAAATATCCATGGTGCCGGAGGTGAACTTAAAGTACTTCATCTTGCTCATGGCAATAGATCTAATCTTGTATCGATCAACTGAGGGGAATGACTCCAATCGCTCTGAAATCTCTTTTACCTTGGTTAAGGTCTTCTGAGTAAAGATATCACCTTCTCTCACCTGCACCATAATGATCACCTGATTGGCGCCACCGAAGGTGTTCCTAATCTTATTGTGTATTTTAATGTAGGGGTGTTTTTGGGGGAGGAGGTCGGCGAAGTTGGTATCAACCCTCATTTTCAAAATCTTTGCAGCACTAAAAAACCCTAAGGGGTTGATCATCTGGTATAAAAAGAAAAGCGTAACGGCAACAAGGGTGAGGAGTATAGAGAGTCTCTTTCGTATTACAAAATCAGCAAACTTCTCCATCGAAACGGCACCTCATGTTTTTTCAACTATTTTATCTGTACTAGGGAATTGCGGTGAGTAAACCTACTTATGCCCCCCTCTCCGAATCTCTCTTCCGTCGAGCTTTCGACAGCAACTGTGCGACCATTTCCATAGAGGTGAGGAAGCCCTTCATTTCCTCTTCAGTCAAGTTCATGAGAATCTTTTCCATCTCCTTCTTTCTGATCCTCACCAACTTTCTGAGCATCTCCCTGCCTGAATCAGTGAGACCTGCCCTCACTACCCTTCGATCAATGGTGTCCCGTTCTCGCTTCACCATCTTGCTGTTGACCAAACGGTCAACCATTGCAGTCATGGTGGGCATACTCACACCCAAGTTTCGACTCAACTCACTCATGTTCAATTCTTCTCTATCACTAAAGCAGGTGAGCAGCTTGATCTGGGCAGCAGTGAGATTAATTTTGAGCAGCCCCTTAGGGTTGATGCTTTTAGAAATGTCATTATAGGAAGTCATAATCCTCTGGAGGATGTTATTCCAATCCTCCTTGCTGAGTGCTTTAATCACCATATTCTGGGCATTCATAGCTAAGCCCTCCAATAGTTAGAATTTACAATAGTTAGATTATCAAACTATTATCTCAATCGAACTCACTTGTCAACAATTAATTTCTATTATTTTTACTTTTGGGCGGCTTCCGCTAAGCCATTGAAAAGAGAGGACATTGTAGTGCACCACCTCACCTAGTGCTTCCTGCGTCTCCTCAATTTTTCCACAACATCATCGAGCACCATATACACCACCGGCACAATGAAGAGGGTAAGCAAGGTTGAAGTAGTCATACCTCCTGCGGTAGCAATAGCCATGGGTGCCCTCGATTCCCCTCCTGCCCCCAGCACCAACGCCACCGGAAGCACGCCCGCAATGGTAGAGATGGCGGTCATTAAAATGGGACGGAGTCTCACCGGCGCTGCCCTAATCACTGCTTCATCCCGCGCGACCCCCTGTGAGCGTAACACGTTGGTATAATCCACCAGAAGAATGGAATTTTTGGTAACCAGTCCCATCAGCATGATCATCCCGATAATGGACATCACATTGAGGGTACTGCCGGTGAGCAGCAGACATCCGAGGGCTCCGATGAAGCTTAAAGGCAGCGCGAGCATAATAGTAAAGGGATGGATAAAACTCTCAAATTGAGAGGCGAGCACCATATAGGTAATTACTACCGCGAGCACAAACGCAAAGGCGAGAGAGGCAATAGCTTCCCTCATGGTTTCCGCCTGTCCACCCTCAAGGAGACTATACCCTTGAGGCATCACAGGCTGCGCTACCTTTTTGCTCTCACCCAACGCCTCACCTAAGGTCTTCCCCTCAAGGTTTCCGTAAATGGTGGAACTGCGCATACGATCCTTTCTATTGATAACATCAGGACCCACTGCCTCTTTAATCTGTACCACATTACTCAATTGAACGAGCTCATTAGTGGAGGTTCTGACCAAGAGGTGGGAAATATCCTCTGGCTTCTCTCTCTGGAGGGGGACAAGCCGGACACGTACATCATAGCTCTTTCCCCCCTCCTTGTACTTACCCACATCTTCTCCACCAATCAGGGTATTGACCACTGAGGCAATGGTACGAACATCTACCCCGAGATCACCTGCCTTATTGCGGTCAATGTAGATACGCACCTCCGGTTTGGTAACCTTCATATCAGTGTCTACATCCACAATCCCTGGGATATCCCTTACCTTTTGTACCACCGTTTCAGATATCCTATGCAGTTCCTGGAGTTGGTTCCCCTTGATATCAAACTGCAGGGGGGAACTCCTCTCCCCATGCACACCTCCAATGGCAATATCTTCTACATTGGTCAACAGGCCGGGGATTTTTGCAAATTCTTTACGGACTGCCCCCATCACCTCCTGCTGCGTTTTCTTGCGCTTTCCTGCGGCAGCCAGTTGCACAAAAAGCATTCCCCGATTGGGCTCATTGCGCTGAAATCCCCCCACCGCAGCGAATACCGTACTCACCTCAGGAAACTTCCGCAGCACCGCTTCCATCTCAGCCATCTTTCTGTCAGAAAACTCCAGAGATGAACCAACGGGAGTTTGAAACTGAATGAAGAAGTCACTTCGGTCCTCAGAGGTGATAAGCTCCTTTTTGAGTATGCCAAAACAGAGCGCGCTCACCACCAGCGTCCCCACAAAACTGATGAGGGAAAACCACACCCGGTACTTAAAACTCCTGAGACAGATTTTCTCCAGTGTCTTCCGGTAGGCTTCCTCGGTGGTACGAAACATGGTCTCCAACAGTTCATACATCCTCCCGTGCTTTTTAATCACTATGAGATAACGGGAACAGAGCACCGGGGTTACGGTTAACGCGACAAACAGAGAAATCAAGACGGCAGCCGCCACCGAGATGCCAAACTGAAAGTAAAACCTCCCGATCATACCCTTAATGAACGCCACGGGAAGAAAGACGGCAACGATGGAGAGAGTTGCCGCAGTAGCCGCAAAGGCAATTTCGCTTGTTCCCTCATGCGCTGCCTGCACCGGGGGTTTCCCCATCTCCGCATGGCGAAAGATATTCTCTAAGACCACAATCGCATCATCCACCACCAACCCCACGCAGAGAGAGAGTGCGAGCATGGTCATGCTATTGATGGTAAAGCCCAAGGCATGCATGACGCAAAAAGAACCGATCAGGGAGGTAGGAATCGCCAGCGCTATAATCAAGGTAGCGCGTATAGTTCTCAAAAAGAGAAAGATTACCAATGCCGCTAAAAAAGCCCCATAGAGCAGATCAAACTGCACATCAGCAATAGATTGTTTAATAAAAGTAGAAGAATCATAGCAGGTGTCAATCTTTATCTGAGGAACTACTCTCTGAATCTCTTTAAGTTTTTCCTTGATCCTGTTGGCAACCTCTACATTGTTTGCCCCTGAACGGGGAACAATCCCCATCCCTATGGTAGGCTCTCCTTGGAAACGACCCAGCGATCGCTTGTCCTCCATTCCATCTTCCGCCACCCCAACGTCAGACAGACGCACTGGCGAACCCTCTCGAAAGGTAATAATCAAGCTGTTGAACTCAGCCGGACTCTGAAATTCTCCCATAGTCCTTACGGTGAGCTCTCGAACGGGGTTCTCAATCTTGCCTGCGGGGATCTCTATATTCTTAGTTAAAAGGGCTTGCTTCACCTCCTCAGCGGTGACGTGATACGCTTCCATCTTCCGGGCATCGAGCCAGATTCGAACCTCGCGTTTTCTCAAACCAGGCAGGAAGATATTGCCAACCCCCGGTAGGGTTTCTAACATGGGTTTGACCACATCTTCTGCAATCATGCTTAACTCCAGCTTGCCCATCGTCCCGCTTACGCTCAGCCACATAATGGGCCTAGCACTGATATCCACCTTTCCAATGACCGGTGGATCCATATCCTTAGGAAGGGTATACTGCGCGCGGGAGATCTTGTCCCGGACATCCTGGGCAGCAACATCAATGTCTGTCTCCAATTCGAACTCAATAATTACCTGGGAAACACTCTGGCTGCTGTGAGAGGTAATGTGGCGCACCCCCTCAACGCTACTGATCGCATCTTCCAAGGGATCGGTTACCTCAGTCTCCACAACTTCTGGGCTCGCCCCCTCCAGGGTAGCAGTCACCGTCACAATAGGAAAATCTATGTTAGGGTAGAGATCTACCCCCATGCGCTGCCGGCTGATGAAGCCAAAAAGCAGTAGTGCCCCAATCATCATGGTAGCAAACACCGGGCGCTTAATCGATACATCTGATAGAAACATACTTCTTCCCTCTATAACTGTGGTGTGGAAGGTGCGATGCTCACCTTACTGCCCTCGGTGAGTTCGCTCAAACCAGACACCACCATGATATCATCTCTCCCCACACCCTCGAGAATTTCAACCTTCCTCTCAAATCTCTTGCCGGGTATGACAGATTTAAATTGTATTTTTTCCCCCTGCACGGTGAGCACCACAAATTGCTCTTCCCTCATCACCACCGCTCCCTCAGGAAGCACCATTGCCTGTTCATTGACGTCCGTAAGTAGCTTCACATCCACAAAAAAACCTGGTTTTAACCGGTAGTCCTTGTTCTCAACCTTTGCTTTCACCTCCAGTGTCCTGGTAGCAAGGTTTACGGTGGGGCTTATGAAATATACACTTCCGGTAAACACCTCTCCCGGGAAGGCTTTCGCCTTCACTTCTACTGTCTGCCCCATGCGCACCTGACCAGAAAATTTCTCTGGAAGGGTGAAGGTAAGTTTCAAGGGATTGATTTCCACTACCTTGAGGAGCTCAGCTCCCACCTTCACATACTCGCCCTCGCTCCCCATCCGCTCGCTCACCACGCCATCAAGTGGTGCTACAATCTCTGTATCATTGAGAGATCTCTGGTACCGCTTGAGCTTGGCCCTCACGTTTTCCACCATAGCCTTACCTAAATGAAATTTGGTAAAGGTATCATCATATCGCTGTTGGTCTACCACCTTTTCACTTAAGAGCTGTTCCATCCGACTCAAGGAACCTTTAGCATTCTTCAATGTCGCCTCAGCCTCTCTCAAGGATGCTTCCGTCTCCTCTACTTGTAGACGAAATTTCTCGTCATCAATCTTGATGAGTACATCTCCTCTCTTAACCTGATCTCCCTCATCAACGAAGCGTTTTTTGATAATACCCTCTACCTCCGTACTGATAGTCACCTCATCCTCAGGCAGGAAGCTTCCTACCGCCTCCAGATAGTGTTCAACTCTTTCGAAGGCTACCTTGGTGACCTCTACCGGGAAAATCTTCGCCTGCTCAGCGTTTTCCCCTGTGCTTCCATAATTGTGGTTCTCTCCATCCCGTGTCAACCAGAATATCACTACTAGTAAAAGTATCACCACCGGTATCACTATTTTCAGTCTCATTTTTCCTGGTCTTTGCATAATCGGGTAAATCATTTTTCGCATCTTGTCCATCTCATTACTCACTATGGTTCAAGGTGGTTATAGTAAAATGAGAAGCCCTCCACTCCGGATGAAACTTCTTGAGGAGATGATGCTCATGGAAGTTAATCACTCCTATCTCTCCAAATCCGATTCTTCAACACTCCTCATCATCTTCACCAGTATAGCCTCTAGGTGGGCAATCTCTTTGGTAGAGAGATCTTTGGTAATCTTCTCTAACACCTGTTGTTTGGTGGTAGAGAGCCGTTCCTCCATATTCCGCCCCTGGGGGGTAATCACTACCCTCACCACCCTTCGATCGCGAGGATCTCCCTTTCGCTTCACCAGCATCTTTTTTTCCATCCGGTCAATCACCCCGGTGATGGTTGGTCCATCCCTTGATACCCTCCTGCCAAGTTCACTGAGTAAAAGACCATCTTCACCCAAAAGAATCATCAGCACTTCAAACTGACAGGGGGTTAAATCAAACTCCTTGAGCTTTTTATCGTAGCTACGCCTCAGCGTTCGATGGAGTATACTCATTAAATGACCGGCTCGCTCTAACTTTGCTATCATATCTTATACCTCCCTTACGTTAGTTTATGGAAATATCATTTTCTCGTAACATGATACCCTTGACCCGGGAGAGATCAGCTATAGATTTTTCATAATCAGTACGCGAGAGTGCTTCTCTACTCTCTGCTTTGGCAAGCTCATCCTGGAACTCGAGTAAATCATGGGCGGTGGAAAGACCAACTTCAAATTTCTTCTCCTCCGCCTTCAATCTTTCTTGCGCTAATATTCGAGTTGCCTTTGCCCCATCAACCCTCTCTATGTTAGTTACAATTTGCCTCACCGCCCCTCTCACCTCATTAATGATGTTGTTCTCCAAATCCTTTAAAAAGGTTGCGGCTTGCGCAGCCTCTATCTTTGCCTTGGAGTACTGGCTCTTGGCAGTTCGGTTTCCTAAAGGGAATTCAATCTTCATCCCAATTATATAATTATAGTAGTCGCCTGACGCTATGCTGTCTGCTACATCATCCCAGTGTCGTGACAAGTTTATTGTCTGTCCAGTTCCCCCCCCCATAAAGCTCGCAGCATCCGGATTGGTACGGCCTCCCAGCCCCATGGTACCAATGGTACCAATCACATCCACCCTGGGTAAGGTTTGATTTTTAGTGTATTTTACCATTATATTCCTTGACTCAATGTCCATCTTTGCCTGTGTATAGTCGGGGCGATTCTCAAAGGCTTCTTTGAGACTTTCCATCAGTTCCTCTTTAACGATAGTGGTACGCGGCTCATCAGCTGGGATAATGATGAGATCCCAATACTGTTCTTTCTCATAGAAATTCAAGGCTGACTTTAATCGATCTTCGGTATCCTTCACGAAATCCCTTGCGACAATCAACTCTTGCTTTCTCTCTGCCACCTCCGCCTCAGCCTGGTAAATTTCGATGGGTGCGAGGGTGCCTGCCTCAATTTTGATCCTGAACTCTCTCAAAAGGTCTTCGGCTGCCTTAACTGACTTTTCCCTTGCCTCTACATCCTTTATTTGAAAAAAGAGATTCCAGTAGTATGTCTGAATTTGATAGAGGATACTGCTGACCTGATTTTCAAATTGCTGCTTAGATATTTTAAAGTTGAGGTTGGCTATTTTGATCATACTCTTCCCAATATCTATGCCGAAATCTTTGAGTAACGGTTGAACAAGTGAGAGGTTAAGTTCTGATTTATACTGAGGAACCAGTGTTTGGAAGGAGAAATCCGTCTTTGAATCAGCCGAGTTCCACTTCAGTTCAGCCGATGTCCCAGACACAAACCTCTTAGTCACATCTACTCCTAGATTGTAATTTTCCTGATAGACAGTGTCTTTCCCTCCCCCTTGGAGAATATTACCAACTTGGGTTACCTTTCTATCCTTGCTGTACTGGAGAGACACATTAGGATCATACATTCCTTCTTCCCGGGCAATTCCCGTTTCTGAAGCCTTGGGGCTAAAACTCTCAAAGGCAATCTGGAGATTGTTCTTGATGGCAAGGACCATCACACTCTTGAGCGGTAGTTTTATCGTGTTATCTACCACCGGGCCCATTTCTCCTTTACCCTCTTCCTGAGCACATGCATCGTGAGAGAGGTATGAGGAAACGGTAACCGTAAAAAGGAAGATGGAGGAGATACACCAGATGAACACAAAACCTTTCATGTCTTTGAGATGACGTTTTACCACCATACAATCCCCCTTTTAAAAAAATTTGGTTTCTTGATAAATTTATTGCAACCAACTCATTTGTATGCTAATCATTACAAACAATAAATGCTCATGTCAATAGATAAAAATAACATTTTTTTATGAATGTTGCACTTTCTGGGAAAAATTTTGCACTAGTGATTTCCCCGTAGGCCTGTACCCTTGTGGGAAACCATAGCTTCTTACTGTGCCCCCTATCAGTTCACAGAAGTACCTGATTCCAAACCTATGCGGGGTACCCACTCTGAGGTAGTAAAAATTATTGAGCACTATGGACACTTCTATTATTGAGCTTTGTGACTTAAAAAAATACTTTAAAGAAGTGAGGGCGGTCGATGGAGTATCTTTTGCCATTGCGCAAGGAGAAATCTTTGGCTTACTAGGCCCTAACGGGGCTGGAAAAACCACCATTCTCAATCTCCTCTGTACCCTCTTGAAACCCACCTCTGGAACCGCTACCATCTGCCACTATGATATAAGAAAAAATAAAGATGAGGTTCGTAAGAGCATCGGCATTGTGTTTCAAGATCCCAGTCTCGATGATCAGCTCACTGCGTTGGAAAATCTTGATTTTCATGGAAGACTCTACCACATCCCCAAAGTGGTAAGGAGAGAGAAGATAGAAGAACTTCTCACCCTCGTTGAATTGAGGGATAAAAAACATGTTCTGGTCAAGAATTTTTCCGGCGGTATGAAGAGAAGGTTGGAAATTGCTCGGGGGCTGCTCCACCAACCCCAGGTGCTCTTCCTAGATGAACCGACCCTAGGACTCGATCCCCAAACCCGGCGTCATATCTGGGAATACATCAAGAAGCTAAACCACGATACCACGGTTACCATCATCCTCACCACCCACTATATGGAGGAAGCCGATGAACTCTGCCACCGGATAGCTATCATTGATCGAGGAAAGATTGCCGCCATCGATACCCCTGCCCAACTCAAAAAACAGATCGGAGGAGAGGTGATCTCACTTAAAACTGATGATGAATTTCTCCCCGAGTATCCTTGGATCAAAAGTATCAATACGCACGATGGACACCTCAATCTCACGGTAGAGGAAGCCGATCAGAAACTCTCTCTACTCATGAGAATCGCGCAGGAGAAGGGAATCAGTATCGACTCGGTGACCATTCACAAACCCACACTTGAAGATGTCTTTCTCCACTTCACAGGAAAAACCATGCGGGAAGAAGAAACAAGCTGGGCTGATGAGGTGAGGATTCGGAGGAGAAGCTCATGATGAATCTCGATGCCATTTACAC
>Ga0315288_10000947_pt1 | contig 36883 bp, 47 predicted proteins | sample YL17G11_20_MG_FD_203454 | JGI IMG/M metagenome (GOLD analysis project Ga0315288, IMG submission 203454) | Sediment microbial communities from Yellowstone Lake, YNP, Wyoming, USA - YL17G11_20 | ecosystem: Environmental > Aquatic > Freshwater > Lake > Sediment | place: USA: Wyoming | collected...
CCGTGGCCACCTCTCGCTGCCCTTCGCGCACCGATCTCGCTTCCTGCTTGGCCCAATATTCCTGGGCCTTCGGCCGTGACACCGCGGGTCTCGGAGTCGTTTCCCGCACGTCCTGGGCCTTCGCCTCCGCGCGTTGTGCCGGCTCCGCCTTGGCCTTCGCCGGGCGCTCGGCCTTCGCCTCCGCGCGTTGCGCTGGCTCCGCTTTGGCCTTCGATGCCTTGGCTGTGGCTTGGCCTCCCATCTGCTGGCGGATCTGAAGGTCGCGGGCGATCTTCAACGCGTCCGTCTGCGACTTGTTGTGCCACCTCCCCTTCTCGTCCTGCGTGCCCAGCAACTTCTTTACGTCGGGCGGGCCGACCGCGTCCTTGAGCTGCTTCTCCGTCGCCAACGCCTCGATGAATGCGCCCGTCGCCCCACGACAGTGCGGGTGGAACGGCAAACCCCCGTCAGGCAGGGAATCGTAAGCTGGATACTTATCACTCTTCCCGCTGAGGGAAAAGACCTGACCGCGAAACGCGGCGCACACGTCGCACGCGTCCGCCTGCTCCATCACAACAATAAGGTCGATGTCCAACTCACTGAGCCGATCGTGCTGAGCTGTGATGGACGCCTCGGCCGTCTGCGTCCTCGCCACCATTTCCGCGTAATACCCGACCTCGTATTCGTGGCCGTTGATCTCAATCTTCTTGCCGTGGACCGCCTTGAGCTCCCCCCTCAACTGGCGGATCGCCGCCACCGGCGTCCCTTCAATCAATCCGCCAGCAAGAATGGTCTGAATCTTCCGCTCGTCCAGGCCCAGTTGAGACGTCCTGCGAATCACGCCCTTGGCCCGGTCGCCCATGCGTTGAGTGGCGTTGCCGAGATGGCCGGCGATGTTCTTCGCGAAGATCTCGACGGCCCCCTCGTTGATGAGGGCGAAACTGCCACGCAGCGCGCCGCCGGGCAGTTTCACCCCCGCCGCCTTGGCTTGCTTGTGAGCCGTGCGCAAACCCCTCACCATCGCCTCCGGAACGAACTCGCCCACCCACAGGCCAGACTGCTTGCCCAGGGCGATCAGAACCTGATCCACCTGCTCGATCTGCTGGCTGGCCCGGCCGCGGTTCCACTCGCGGGCGGGGTCCGTTTTGCCCGTGGGGCGCAGGACCATCTCCCGAATCCGCTCCGCGGCGGTCGTGTACAGGTCCGTCAGCGCCTTGATCTCAGCGTCGTTCAGGCCGGGGATGGGGTGGTGGCTGGGCATCAGGGGTCAGGGTCAGCCGTCATTGGCAAGTCCTGTGTTTGCAGACGTAATATGACATTGCCATTCGTCGACATTGATCGCCACTATCGTATATGAATATCCGGGAAACAAACGAGACGCGGTGACCTGGTCGGGGCGTGGCCTCAATTTGATCGTCATGATCGCGCCGTTGCGCTGAGTCAATCGGATCTCGCAGTCCAATTGCTCGGTTGTGTCTTGATGCCTCAAAAAGTCGTGGAACATCGCTTCCAACAGCGGCGCCCCGTGCAGGTGCGCCTTGTGGAACTCCTGGTCGTTCTGATTCGTCATGCCTACCTCGTCGTAAAAGGTGCTCCGGTCATCTTGGCTTCCGTCAACCCAGTATATCCATCCCGCCATCCGTTTCGCAGGCCGGGGATGGGGTGGTGGCTGGGCATCAGGGGTCAGGGTCAGCCGTCACTGGCAAGTCCTGTGTTTGCAGACGTAATATGACATTGCCATTCGTCGACATTGATCGCCACTATCGTATATGAATATCCGGGAAACAAACGAGACGCGGTGACCTGGCGGGGCGTGGCCTCAATTTGATCGTCATGATCGCGCCGTTGCGCCGAGTCAATCGGATCTCGCCGTCCAATTGCTCGGTTGTGTCTTGATGCCTCAAAAAGTCGTGGAACATCGCTTCCAACAGCGGCGCCCCGTGCAGGTGCGCCTTGTGTAACTCCTGGTCGTTCTGATTCGTCATGCCTACCTCGTTGTAAAAGGTGCTCCGGTCATCTTGGCTTCCGTCAACCCAGTATATCCATCCCGCCATCCGTTTCGCAGGCCGGGGATGGGGTGGTGTTTAGCCATGGTGCTGGGACCGCAAAATCCGCCGACGCAGGTCGCGGGCGCATAAATCTATCAACCCCAACGCCTCTGGAATCGAACCCGTCGTGTACGCCACCAACCGATGATTCGCCCAAACTGTGGCCATGACGACGCACGTAACCGATCGCGCGGACAACTCCCGGAGCAATACGTTCGTGCCGACGTGGGCCAGGGGCCGGGGCTTGGTTGATGGCTCACGATTCACTCGCGACTCCTGTCCGCCGGGGATGGGAACTCATTCCACTCGCGGCCGTCCAGTATCCGGCACTTGGACTTGCCGCCCCAACCCTTGAAGAAAAACGCCACGCCGTGGGCGCCGCTCCAATCGCGGATGCCGCGCACCCATGACGGGTGCATGGGCCGCGCGCCCGGACCCGTCTCCCCACCCACGATGATCCAGTCGGGCCGATACCCCGATTCCCAATCGTCATCCCCGAACGTGATGCCCCCCAGCAGCGGCTCCATGCTCAGGCCTCGCACGATGGACGGGACCGACGCCAACTTCCGCAGCCGCGGCAGTGTGTCCTGACACTCGACCGTGGCCATGAGCCAGACGTTGGGCCAGCCATCGGCCCAGTCGGGGGGCAACATCACTGGGATGTTCTCCGGCCGCTTGGTCAGCAGTATCCAGTCGAGATGGGGCGTGCGCTGGATCAGGTTCCACAGCCGTCGCCTTGGCTCGATCAGGTCGCCGCGAGCTTCGGCCCAGTCGCACATGCTGCCAGCAAACACCTTGTGTCGCTCGCCGGTGTGCCTCGCGTGAAACTGCCACTGCAATGGCTCCGCCCAGTTGGTCAGGAGGTGCAGGTGGAGGTTGAAGGTGTGGTCGGTCCATTCGATTGTGGAATTGCGGCTCATGCGCTCTCCTCAGTTGACCGGAACGAGCCGGACGTCGCCGCCTTCGATTTTCAGCTCCGCCTCGCCGTCCAACACCCGCTGCAACCTGGCGTGAATCTCGGCGATGCCCTGATACCATTTCATCACCATCCCAATGTCCGTCTCGCACATCACCCCGCCCTGACCGCGCGATAACGCGAGGAGGATCTTGGCCAGGTGAACGCGATTGACGTGCAATGACCCCGCCGTCACGGAGGCGGCGGGCGTCGGAGGCGGAGCGACCTTGCCGGGGAACAAACCAGCCGGCAGCCGGTGCTTTCGCGGTCGGCCCGTGACCGCGCTGGCGGATGCCTGCGGCCATGGCAGGCCCACACGCCGCCAGATCATCCCCCCGATCATCGCCTTCGATGAGGGCGACGCCAAAGACTTGACGCTCGATTCCTTCAAGCCAAACTCGGCCGCAACCTCAGCCGGAGTGTATGTCTGGCCGGGCCGCTCCTTGCACTCCAACACCCAGACGCCACGCTTGGGCGCAGCCTCGCTTCGGTCCAAGGTCTCGCCGTGCGCCAACCGATCCAACGCTCGTACCGATTCCATGCGAACCTCCGTGTTCATTTGCTGCCTTAGTTGCTCGATTTGCCGCGGCGGTTCTCGTAAGCCCAGTCAACGGACGGCCGGCTCCCGAAATACCGCCTTTGAAAGCTTGCTGTGTCCTCATCCATCGCCGCTAAATACGCCTCGAAGTTCTCGCGTTGCTGTGCTGGCGGCAAGAGCTTCCACCACCGATCAGCAGTGTTCTGTTTCATCGCGAGAGTCTTGAAGTCCTCGGCCTGTTGCGCCAGCCGGCGACGTTTTAGTGCGAACTCTGCATCGCGTTCTTGCTTGGCTGAGTTGGGTTTGTAGGTGCCAGATGCGTCAACAAACACACACCCCTGCCAACTGCCGGCGATGGCCCGCTTGAGCTGCGCGATCGCCTTAAGTTCTCCCATCGCCTCCAATGCCTCCAGTTGCTCCTCCGCCGCAAGTGAACGCAACGGCTTCCGTATCTGGCTCCGAGATGCGATCCACCTCGCCCAGACCCGTTGAAAGGCAGGAGTGTCGAGCGCGCGTGGGAGCGGGGGAAGAACGTCGGATGTCCGTTTGCGCGTTTTGGCCTTGGCCTCGGGCGCATCAGGTAACAGGACGCCTTGCCTATCCATCTCTCGTACTGGGCCCATGCGAACCTCCGTGCTCATTTGGCCACTGACAACTGACAACTGGCAACTGGAAACTATCAACTGGCAACTACTCGCTGCCTCAGTTGTTGGATGGGGTGTTCCACCTGTACATCCGCCGCCGACGCGAGCCGCCGGCCAGGAGGCACATCAGCACGATCCCGAATACGCCGCCGCTGAAACATCCAATCACGAGTCCCATGACGAATCCCATCACGACCTCCTTCGCTGGCAACTGACAACTAACAACTGACAACTCCACGCTAATAATCAAAAAACGGCGTCCGTGCCGATCCTCCGTCCCTGGAGGCGCGAATCCTTTCGCGGACGCGCTCACGATCAGAACGGAATCTCCTCCTCGCTCAACGGCACCATCGAATCACAAACCGGCGGCGACGGAACATGAGAAGGTGTTAGGATGTCCTTTCTGAATGCGCCCGCCGCCGCCGTGGCGTTGCCCATCGGGACCGCCCCGATGGTTACGAATTCCCTCGCCAGGATGGCCTTCAACGCCTCGATCACACCCGCCGCCTCGCGTGGCCTGAGCTTGGATGCGTCGGAGACGCGACCGTAACTCTGCTGAATCACCAGCGTCTGGAGCAACTCCTCCCGCCCGAGGGCCAGGCGCTGGATCTCCCACCGCTGCCGTGAGTTGGCGAACCGCCCGCGGTTCTCGACCTGCATCCGCCAGTAACGACCCTTGGGAAACCCCCGCGCCTCGAGAAACGCCATCACGTCCTCCAAGCCGGTGTTGCTCAGATCCTTGCGGCTCTCCACATGGCCGATGTTGCGGAGAATCAACCTCAGCTGATCCTCCTCCAGCTTGTGCCGGGCGAACGCTGTGCTGAGAAGTTTGATCTGCGGCTTGGTCATGTCATGTGGAGTGTGTGAGCTGGAGACTGGAGGCTGATGTATGCTGGAGGGCTCGATCTGTGATGGCGTATCGAGGCCCGTGGTCCATCGGAAGATCTGGACGCACGATCGTGGGCGCAACATAGATGAGTTCAATGCGCGGACTCTCCATTGGCCCCTTTCGCTGGTGGCGGAGGTGGCCCCGCCGCAGATGAGCGTGGGTCAATTCTCGCCCTGGGCCAGAGGAATCTCTGTGGGCGTCCAGCAGCTTTAGCACGGATGGCGGCAGTTCGATCTCTCGGCCGAGGGTCAACTGTAATCCACTGCGGGTGGGCTCCTGTTTACCTGCGAGCTCCCGACGCCTGGCCAAAACGATGGGCGGCTCCAAATCTGGCATGACGAGATGGTGCTTCCCTTGAATGAAGAGGCAGGCGCAGACACAGGTCGCGACATGACGCCGTACCGCGACCGAGAACAGTTCTGTTTCGGGGGTGGGCATGCACGCTATGGCTATGGTTGACCGCACGCACGCGTCCAACGTTGGCAAGAGAAGTAGTACGGAAATCTCAATTGCGGTGGGGGAAAAGGCGTACTGGCCACTCCTTATCGGACGCCTTTCGTCGTAGATCTTGCCGTACGCGACTGAAAGGTGAAGCTCTCGCTGAGACGCGTACACCAGGATCGAGTACGGGTATGTATAGCCTACAATGCCATGCGGGAGCCGGACCTCGATCGGAGTTGATGGCCGCTCGAATTCCTGGGTTGGGATGGCAATGTCGCTCAATGCGAGACAGTCAAGCATCCTCGGCCATATTTTGACGTACGACCTGCCGGATTCGATGAAGTTCATCTCCGCCCGCAATCGCGGCACTGCATCGGCCCTGCGGTTCGCGACCGCCGCGAGAATCTCTTGCCGGTAATACCGCCGTGGATCGATGTCGGGATGTCTGGCATCATATTGCGTGATGTAGTTGCTAAAATGCATCATGAGGCTCCGATCTCGTATCCGCGTAAATCCGCGTGCATCGGCACAGGCTCCTGGCAACTGACAACTTGCCGATCCTCACCCGGCGGCGGCGATACGCGCGGCTCTGGGCTCGTCCGCCTGACGGCACAGCGTCTCCGCCCGCTCCGTCCGCACGCCGCATTGCAATGCTTCACGCAACAGCGGGACATCGATCGATGGCAGACCCCGCATCTCCGCCAGCATCGTGGCATACTCCACGATCTGCACACACAGACCGATCGCGCCGCCATCGGGGATGTGCGCTAATTGGTACAGGAACTTCGCCGCCGCGCCCGTGATTTTTAGCTTGTTCTTGGCGAACATCTCGCGTACCTGCTCGATGGTCACGAGGGGCTCGCCGTTCCCCTCCTCACCCGGCCGGACGTTCTGCATCAGGTCCACGATGGGGAAGATGCGGCGGCGGATCTGGGCGAGGCTTTCGTCGGCGTTCCGGGCCTGCTGCCGCTGCAGATACGCCACCAGATCGCTCGTCCCGCACCAGAGTTGCGCCGTCTGGGTCGCATCGTACAGGTCGGTGAGAATATAGAAGGGTTTGTCGTCCTTGCTCCATCTGAGATTGTGAATCTGATCAATCATCAGCAGGAAGGACCGCCCGGTCAACTTCTGTACGATTCGCTGGAATCGCTGACGGTTGGAGCCGCGCCCATCATCGATGTGAATGGCGGCACAGAGTTTCCGCAACAGACCTGTCGGGTTGGCATCCACCTTGTCGATCGTCGCCAGCGCCGCCCGCCGCGGCCCCATCTCGGGCAATCCCAGGATGGCATTCAGGGCGACGGTCTTGCCCACGCCGCTGGTGTCGGGGCCGTAGACCATGGCGATCTTGCGGTAATCCCTCGCATAACTGGCGACGGCCTTGATCTGCATGGCCACATTGGCCCAGACGAATTGCGTGGTTTGGGGCCGCGATCGCCGCTTCTCCTCCTCAAGCAGCCAACCTTCGAGCGCGATCGCGAGCTGGCCGCGGTCGCCGGCATACTTGCCGTTGACGAAATCGGAGATCACGCTGGGCGAGTAGCCAATCGACTTGGCGACATCTTTGCGGTTGATCTTCGGCTTCTGCTGGCCGCAGAACATCTCGACGTCGGCGGCAACAATGCGGATCTGCTCGTCCGTTACTTTATTGGGGTCCGTCCCTTCAGGAATCATCCTTGACGCTCCTCTGATCCGTTCGCGATCGACCAGGGTGTCACGCTCGCTCATGACTCCTCCGTGGCCGATCCGTGGCCGTGATACGTAAATGTCGCACCATGAGGCTCGTCCTCGGACGCGGGCCTGGGTTTGTATGTGAACGCCGAAAGCTGCTCGGCGCCGACGGCCAGCCGCTGGGGCTGCGCGTCGAACGCCCGTTGAATCGCCGGCAACTGATCGTCGAATGGCGTTCGATGAGGCTGGAGGGGGGGCAGGGGGGGCGGGGGTTCGGTCGGATTGGCCCTGGCCGCAAGCTGCCGCTGGGCCGCCTTGCGGGCCACGAGCTGGCCGATGTCCTCGGCCATCCGAGGCCGCTGCTTCACATACGCCGCCATCGTCCTGCGAAGCTGCTTCTTCTCGACAATCGCCGCCCGCAACATCCCGTGATCCATGTTGAAGGACCCCGTGATGTTCCGCCTGGCCCGGCAGATCAGCCGGCCCTCCAGGTCCAGAATCAAACAGTAGGAAAGATCGTGCTGGTTGATCCCCACCATCACGGACTTTCCGTAAAGCTTCTGCACCTCGGCGTCGAAACCCCCGAAAAACAGGCCCTTGTACGTGACGCCGTGCTGAGAAACCTTCACCGGGCCGTGCGGCAATGCCGCGGCGAACTCCAGCATCGCGTCGGGCACCACGACCTTAGTCACCAGGCACTCGTCAAACACCTGGGCCGGGGTCTTGCCGTCCATCGAATTGCCGGAGTGCGCCTTGGCGTGGTAGTCGCCGGCCAGGTAGTCGGCGAACGCCCGGCGCACCTCGTCCAGCGTCGGCGCCTTGCCCAGACCCATCTGCCTGGCAAGATCATCAGGCTTGGTCTGCGGCTTGTTCCCGCAGTAGGTGTCGAATGTTTTGGCGAACCGATCGCAGACGCTTCGGAACTGCCGCTCGATGGGCTTGGACTGCCCGTGGTAAATCCATGCTATTGTCGCCTTGATGCCCAGGATCTGGAACATGCCCACCAGCCGCTTGGGTGCGATGCCCAGCCGTATCTCCCGCCTGGTCCGACCGTGCAGTGTTCGGCCCCGATAGTCCTTGCCGTTGTCGACCAGGACCCGGTGGGGCTTGCCGTGGCTGCGGACCGCGTTGGCGAACGATTCGACGATGGTGTCGGCGTTGCCCGCGTGCGCGTGGATGCACCAGCCCGTGATCTTCCGGCTCCGCATGTCCTCCCATCCGGTGATCGTCGGGCGGATGAACTGGCCCTCGTGCAGGCAGATGATGTCCAGCGTGTGATGGTCGCCGCAGGCCAGGTCGTTGGAATTGAGACTGGAGTAGTCGCGCCGGATCGCAGGCTCGCAATGATCCTCGAATGATTTCTTGCCCTCACGCATCATGATGACGAGTTGCGGAGGCAGTGTCTTGATGTGGCGCTGGGCGGCCTTGTAACTGGGGATCACGCCATCGGGGCAGTCGCTCTGCGCTGCCTTCTCGCACGCCAGGTCGTAGCACAGCTTGATCGAACGCCGGTGCTGTGTGAGCCAGAGCCGCTGCAGACACTCCAGGAACGGGCTGGGGCCTGGCTCGCCTGCCCCACGCCTGCGCGTGCTTCGCTCGTCGAGCAGCCCCGCCGTGCCGTTGGCCTGATACGACTGCCGCCAGTTGTGCAGCGTCCGTTCGCAAATCGCGTCCCCGTCCCCCACGTCCAGCCGCTGCAGATACTGCGCGGTGATCTGCGATCGAGTGAAACCCAGCTTGATCCCGCCGGCGAGCGCCGTCTCCCAATCGTCCAGGATCCGCTTGCGCCGGTGGAGCTGCCCCCGCTTCGCTTCGGTCAGTGCGGATATGTCCAACTCGGCGGTGTGTTTCGCCCTGGCGAAAACCGGATCAGCCGACTCGTGAATCCACCACATGGTCTGATTCCGCTCGCCACCCGGCCGCTTCTGGGCCAGGCCGCTGGCGGTCCACTCGGTTTTGCAACGCCGACCTAGATGATCGTCGTTCCGCCCCGACCGGCGTGCCGCCTCATGTATATCGATCCAACGCAGCCCCGCGGGCGTGTCCGCGGGCAGCGGGGGCGATGGGGGCGATGGGGGCGAGGATGCTTGCGGACAGGCGCTCATGCGGAGGCCTCCGGGAATTCGCCCACCGCCCAGGTGAGGATCGCCTTGATCTCGGCGGCCGGAACACGCAGGTAACCCAGATCCTGGTACAGCCTCCGCCAGGCGTCCCGGCGGATCTCGCGATACCTCGGCAGCCATCGCGGCAACGCGTTGGCCAGGACCATGCGGTCCATCGCCACCCGAACGGCGAATTGAATCCCCCGCACCGCCAGTTGCTGATCCAACTCCCACGCGTCATACAACTGCTCGGCGGTCGCTCGGGTTACCGTCCTCGCCAGCCAGTCCTCCAATGACTCGCCGTCTCGCATCAAGAGTGGATCGTTGGCGGCCTCGTCCCGACGCGGGGCCTCCGCCAACCGCTCCAGCCGACGCAGTTGGCCGCGGGAGACTCGCTTCCGCCAGACCTCGCTGCCTCGCGTCGCGTGATCGTCAAGCATGGTTGTCATGAGTCGCTCATAGTTGCCAGTTGGTAGTTGCCCGTTGCCAGTCAGGACTCCGGGACCGTCTGGGCCGTCTCGCCGTTGATGTCCTCCATCGCCGCGTGTTCCTTTGGACTCACCTCTCGCAGGATGCGATCGAATCCGTCGTCGTCCGCGGTCGGGTCCGCCGCCTGGGCGGCCTCCTGGAGTCGGCCGTCCCGCTCGTTGAGAATCCGCTGACGCCGGGCGAGCAGCTCCTCCATGCTCCGCCGCGCGGCGGCGATGTCCTCGTTGACCTCCCACAATCGACTCTTGATGTTGGACAACATAATGGACTCCTCGGCGAATCGGTTTTCTGACAACTGACAACTGACAACTGACAACTAACAACTATCCCGCAATCTGCCTGTCGCCGGCGAGCTTGCCTACCCGCTTCAGGATGGACTGGCGGATAGGCTCGTCGTTCACGAGCGTCACGTCGCCGATGTAGTGCCAGTTGCCGCCGGAAAGCTCCTGAAATCCCTCGAACACGCGGGTACACGCGTGGCAGTAGGCGCGCACCCTCCGCTGCAGCACGGACCTGTTGGCGTCGCGGAAGATGTTCTCCCACAACAGAGACGCATCGCACGACGGACAGGCCCCCGGGCTTTCGGTGTTGACCGTCAGCATCGGGACTTTGGTCGCTGGGGACATGGAACCTCCCGGAAAGTTGCCAGTGGGTAGTTGCCAGTTGCCGGTGAAAAAGGGCGCCGGGCGGCGCCATGCATAACCCGCCCGGCCGCCCCATCACTCCGCAGAATATCGCCGGCGGGAGTTGAACCCGCAACCGTGTACACTTGTGTACCCAGGTTATGAGTCTGGCGAGCTGCCATTGCTCTACGGCGCGGTTGATGAGAGTTGTCAGTTGTCAGTTGCCAGTTGCCAGGAAGATACAATGCCGGGCGGGAGGGACCATCCGGGGAGGTCAGGAAAGGATGAGGAAGGGAGAGGGTTGCCCGCCCGGCTGTCACGTCTGTTCGCGGTCGGCTGCGCCGCCGGCGGCGGCCATGATCCGGATCAGCTCCTCCGCCGTCTCGCGGGGCATGGCCCTGGCCAGGTCCTGCAGCCGCTGGCGGTTGTCGTACCACCATCGCGAAACCTTGTTTGGGTGAATGTCTAGCACGCGCGCCATGTCCTTGACGGGCCATGCGTGGTCGGGCCGGCGACCCTCCATGATCGCGCGATGTGATTGAAGGATCGCGCTCATAATGCCTCGGAAAAACAGCCAAAGGAAGTTGCCGGTTGCCAGTTGTCAGTTGCCAGTTGCCATTTAACCACGTGGTTAAAGATTCCTGAAAGTCGTTGGGATGGTTAAAAGTCGGGGAGGGTTTAACCTTGCGAACCTCCGGGTCCTGCGGTATGGTTGCGGGGTGAGGATGGATCGAAAGGGTGGGCATGGAGGCTCAAGTATCTTTAAAGGTTCGTGGCGTCGATGGCGAGCTTGCGGAGTGTCCGTGTGTGCGAGTCCAGAGCCTTGATCAGTCGGCCCAGCCGCAGGGTCAGCGGGCGAGGTTGACCGTGCTCGCTGAGCATGGCCCCGGCGGCGTGATAGAGGCGGTCCAGCGCGTGCCGTGCGTTGTCGATTGATCTGCCGTAGGCGACGATCCCCTGTTCGATCTCGGATAGGGTCGGGCCTGTGTCGAGTGTGATGGTCGGCATCGGTTCTCCTGGCAACTGACAACTGACAACTGACAACTGACAACTAACGACTACGGCTTTGGAAGGTGGTGATGGGATGGGTGAGTTACCTTTGTTGACGGTGCAGGTGCTGGTGATCGTCCGCGTGTTGAAACGCTCAGTGCTTCCGGAGGTGATGGACAACGCCCTCGGTGAGCTTGCACCTTTGTGGACGGAACCGCTGCCGCCGGCGAAGCCGCTGCTGGAGAAGTTAATCGCGATGCAGGACGACGCGGAGCTTCGCTTGTTTTTGCAGGAGCGCGCGACGGTCGGCGAGGCGTTGAAGATCCAGAACGCACTGGAGTTGTACGAGGAAAAGGTTCGACGGATGCCGCCAGACCAAGAAGAGTTTGCCCACTGGTCGGGTGCGCTGATCGCTCTCCCGACGGCTCTGCACGTGTGTCAAGTGGGACTAACCCTGCTTGCTCTCTTAGACGCTGAACGGCCAGGCGATGCCAGTCCTTGAGTTCCGCGAAGATGTCTGGACAAACAGGACGGGCGAGGATCTTCTCGACGCGGTAGGCCAATTCTCGTGCCCGCTGAATCCTGTAGTCGCGGGCGATGTCGCTGAGCTGGTGGCCGCTGAGCGCGTTGAATTGCCGGACGTTGCTCCGCCGCTCGGCGGTGGCTTTCCGTCCGTCGGACATAGTGGCCTCGAACGACGGTGGTTTGCGGCGGGACATTGAAAAACCTCCGGTTCGTAAAAATGCCCCGCGGGGGAGGCGGCCCATTCCGCCGCCCCGTCCCGCGCGGCCTTCGGTTCATGCGACGGCGGCTGTCGGTTCGGCGGATTTCGGTTGAGTCGGAAGTTTGCCGGGCTGGACTCTGGAGATGCCGTGTGCGCTCGCGATCTGGATGACGGTCGCCTCGGAGACCTGGTGATCCGTGGCGATGTCGCCCCAGTTGCGTCTCGCTCTGATGTCGGCCAGGATTTTCCTCCGGCGATCGTGTCGGTCACGGTGAGTCATGTGTTCGTGCATCAAAGGAACCTCAATGTAGGTGAGTACCAGAATAAGGCAGCGTCTATGCAGTGTCAAGGGGTCGTGTCTATATTTTTAGAATGTGGTGAGATTCTTCTGGTAGTCTTGTGACTAACTATGTTTAGAACAATGCGTCTGTCTGGTGAAAGGGTCGATCTATGGCGGCAGGAGTTGCGTTTCTCGCAGAAGGGTTTGGCGCGAAAGTTGGGAATTACAGAAGCCAACGCCATCCGCCTGTGTCAGCGCGGCGCCCACGGCGTGTATTTGGATACGTTCGCGGGGATGATTAAGGCGAGTGGCCTTTCTGCCGAGGAGTTGCTTGCCAAGATCGGGGCGGATGTTGTGGCGGAGGACGCGCGGCCGGTTGATGAGGAGATCCCGATGTTCGATCTCTCCCTCGCCGCCGGCCCGTGGACGGACGTGAGCGAGGTTGGCGAAACCTTTGTGGAAGCCGTGAAGGAGCGTGGGCTCTTCCGCGTGCGGATCGCGGGCGACTCGATGACGCCGATCTATCCTGACGGCGCGATCGTGGAGTTCCGGCGGCTTCGCCTCGATCGCGAGAGTCCAGTGCCGACCAGGGACTATTACGTCCAGCAGAGCGACGGTCGGGCGACGTTCAAAATGCTTGAAAAAGCAGGGGAAACAGAGTATGTTCTGCGGGCACTGAACCGCCGGAAATACCCGCAGCCGCTGACGGTCGAGAAGTCGCTGGTCGTGAATATGGCCGCGGCGGTCGGAAAGGTGGAGTTGATTTGACCATGGGGTGAATGATGGAAAAGTGCGAGAACTGCGGGCGCACCATTGGCCGGCTGGAGCGGGCGTGTGTGTGGGACGATCACACGGTCTGCGCGGAGTGCCATGGGCACCTGTCCGCATCGGAGCCAAGCCCGGAGGCGGTCCCGGAGATGAGGCGGGACCCGCTGATGTCGTTGGCGGAGAGTCAACGGCATCGCGTGCGACCGGTGCTGGTCGAAAGAACCAGCAAAAGGTGGAAGAGGCATATCGACATCGGGGGCGGGATTGCGGGTTTTGGCTTCCTGGCTTTGATCCCCGGCTGTGTGAAAGAGAACGCGGTGTTGGCCTGGCTTGGACTATGGCTGATCGTGGTGGGAGTCCTTTGGGCTGCAGTCGCCAAACGAAAAGCATGGTGGGAAACGGGCTGAATTCGCGGGGGTTTGGGGGATTCGTGGCAGGTTGGGGTGTGTCTGAAGATTGCCGATCTATGAAAATCCAATAATGTCCTCCTTGACAGGGCCGGGTGGCATGGTATTTGTGCCGGCTGGTTCGTTGGCCTTTGGTCCGCCTGGGACCGCCCCGGCGGGTTTGAAAATCCTGGTGTACATGCCCCGCGGGAACCGCAACGGAGTGCCGGTTCGACGCGGGAATTGTGTTTACAGGATTCGCCATGGCCAACGGAGTGGCAAGCAAAACGAAGCACCTTGTGCCCGGCCGCACACCGGGCATCGCGCCGGACCGGTACTCCCGCCCGCGTCTGCGACGCCCGCGTGGGGGGGGGGAAAGTTGCCAGTTGCCAGTTGCCAGTTGCCGGAACGCATCCCCGGCGCCGGGCATCGCGGCCGCCCGGTCATCCCAGATACTTGCTCAATGCGATAATCACCAGATCACGCAGGCTGATGCCGTCCGTGATCGCGCGATGTTTGGCCTGGTCCCAGAGGCCCTGGGGCATATCCCGGATCTTGCAATCGGACGTGTCGTTATCCGCCCGGAACATCCGCTTGGCGATGCCCATGGCGTTGACGGATTTCCCGGCCGCGTGGCCGGCGTCCAGCTCGGCGCGCACATCCACCGCGCAGGAGCGGCAGAGCAACGCCCCGCCAATCCCGAACCCGCCCTTAACGTCCGTCCCGCATGCGTCACAGAGTCGCATGATAAGCTCGTTTCTCCGGCCCGCGGGCCGGGGTCAATGTGGGGGGAGATTGCACGGCCCAGGTCTCACGCCTGCGGCGGCGCACTGGGCAACAGTCGCGTGGATCATCACCTCGCGGTGCCTGGCGATGTACGCCTCAACGCGCCATTTCTCCGGCCCGCGCTGTTCTATCTTGATCTTGCGTCCCTTGTCGCGTTGCGCCGAGGCGACCGACTCGGCTTGTTCGGCGCTCGCACAGTTGGCGACAAAGCGCCACTTCCCGCCCCCGGTGATCGTGGAATGCCGTGCCCAGTTGCCAGCGTTGGTTTTCGACAGTCGCATGACATTTCCGTTTCTCCGGCCCGCGGGCCGGGGTTAAAAGGCCGAATCCGCCCGATCCATCTCCTCGGTCAACGTCAGCCCGCGCCGCGAACGGTACTCAGGCAATGGGGCCCCCGCCGGCGCGTCCTCGCCGACGGTGATGGTCCGGGCAACGCCGTCCGCGATCACCTGGCGAATGACCTGCTCGACGGCATGGCAGTCGGCGCAATCCGGCAAAAACGTCCCATCCCATGTGATCCGATCCGATCCATCCGCGTTGCCGGCGATCCCGCCGAATGCCGAGAGGGGAGAGTGGCGGTCCGTGAGCCGGTAGCCGTCCGCGTCGTACCGGTTGCCCCTGCTGATTGTCAGGTCGTGTCTCATTGTCGTCTCCTGGTTAATGGTCATGAGTATAGTGTACACCGTGGTGACCATGGTGTCAAGGGGATAATTGAAAAAATCGGAGAGAACTCCGGGCTGGGTGTAAGTCCTATGGCGGGCGTGAGTTATGAGCGGTTGGCAGCTGGCGGGCCGCAGCCGCCGCTGGGGAGGGCCGCATGAAACTCGCATTCTACCTCGCCGAAAACGGCACGTTTTTTGATAAACTCATCGCCTGGTGGAGCGGGCTGTTCAAGGGCGGAGCACGATTCTCCCACGTCGAGCTGGTGATCGGAGAGCCGGAGGGCGAACCGCCGCTCTGCTTCTCCTCCTCCCCCCGCGATGGCGGCGTGCGAACGAAACACATCGACCTGAGCAGCGGACATTGGGAAATCGTGGATGTCCCCGTCCTCGAACGCGAGTACGTGATCATCCTCAGGGCCGTCAATGCCATGGCCAATGCTGGATTGAAATACGACTGGGCGGGCGTCCTCGGATTCGCCCTGCCCTGGTGCGGCCAGGATGGGCAGAGATGGTTCTGCTCCGAGGTTGTGCTGTTCGTCCTGCAGACCGCCGGAGTCCTGCCGGGGCGAAGGCCCTCCGGCGTGTCGCCGTCCAGACTCTATCAACTGGACACGGGCATGTGGCCGGGAAAGAAAGGGGATCGATGAGCTTAATAGTTGCCAGTTGTCAGTTGCCGGTTGCCAGTGGTCAGTGGCCGGTGGCCGTGCTCGATGGGCTGGGCATCACTCTGTCCATCATCCAGTTCGCGCTCTCGATCGGGATGGCGATCGCGCTGGCCTGGGTGGCGAGCAAAACCCGCAAGATCGAAACCCTCGAAGAGAAGCTCGAGGAAACCACCAGCCGGCTCGTGGACACGAAACTCGTCGCCGCCATGGCGGAGCTGCGCATCACCATCGCGGGCCTGGCTGAACAAGTGAAACACATCGCCGGCCGCCTCGAACGCGGGGACGATAAATTCGAGCAACTGGGCGATGGCAGGCAAACCCTGGAACTGAGACTGCTGTCGAAGATCGGCGACCTGAAAGACTTTGTGCGAGAGAACTGCGCCAGCAAGGGCGATTTTGACTCGCTCTCCAAGCGATTCGCGGAGCTGCAGGTCGTTGTGGCTGGAACCGAAGCGGCGCGTTGCGAGAGGGAAGCGGCACGCTGCGAAAGGGAGAGTGGCGCATGATCGACTTTGAAGCCGCCAACCTCGCACGCGACGCGCGACTGCGATTCCGCATTCTCCGCGTCCTCAACGAGTGCCGACCGATCTCCCTGCGCGGCATGCAGATCAAGGACATCCTGGCCAGCGCCGCTGGAAAGGACGAAATCGAGGATGAACAACACGTGGTGCGGCTCCTCACCGACCTGAGCAACGGTGGATACATCGTGGTCGAGGACAAACGCACGCGCACGCGGGAGGAACTGGGCCTGGGATTCATGGATTGCTGCGTCACCATCAAAGGAACTCGGTTTATTTCGGGCGCCGCGCCGCCCGATGCGCTCATCGCCGATGGAAGGATTGTGAAGTAACCGATGTCCAGGCACTTCAAAGTCGACGAGTTCCTGCAGACGAAGACGCCCGAAGAGCGGGCGGAATACGATGCGATCGCGCGCGACGCGCGCACGACCGTGGACGCCGCACAGGCCTGGCTGGTCGAGCATGGCTATGACGGAAGCCGGCACTCAACGGCGAACCATAAAAAGAGCTTCGATGAGGTGCTGAAGGGCGTTCGCCGCTCCGCCGAAATGGCCTCGAGCTTCGGTCAGGTCCTCAGGGAGGGCGGCACGGAGCACATCAATGAGGCGGTACTCGGCCGCTTCCAGCAGCTCCTCATGGGCAAGCTCATGGAGATGGAGGCGGAGGACGCCGATACCGGCGATCTGCTCAAGCTGGCCATGTCCGTCCGCCAGACCATCGGCTCGGCGAAGGACCTCCGGAAGATGCTGGCGGAGAAGTTCGAACAGGAAATGACCGCGGAGGCGCAGAAACGAACGGATCGGACCATCACCCCCGAACAGATCGCCGACGCACGAAAACGGATTTTTGGCTGCTGAACCATGCTCGCAACCGCCATTGCCAACCCGCCCCCCCTGCCCTCCCCGGCCGACGCCGATAACGGCGAGTCGATGATCACGCTCGATCCGACTCAGCGGACGTTCTTCCTCAATCAGTCCAGAGTCATCGCCGCGTGCTGGCACCGCCAAAAGGGCAAAGATTTCGCGACGGCCGCCAAGGCCGCCACCAGTGCCATCGAGACCAGACGGAACTGGTACATCGTCTCCCTCACCCAGCGCCAGGCGGATGCGACGTTCGCAAAGTGTGTCAAGGCCGCCGAGGCATACAAAGAAGTGTTCAAACTCCAGGGGCCGATCGCCTTCGATTCCCGCGATTACGTCGAGTACGACAAGTGGATCGACGAGAAATTCAAGTGGAAAACGCGAGAGATCATCTTCCCCGGCGGCGGCACCGTCGTCTCCCTCCCCGGGCGCGATCCCGACACCCTGGCCGGGTACACGGGCAACATCATCTTCACGGAATTCGGCCTGTTTCCGGGCGGCGGCTACGACCACTGGCGAGTCGTCTTCCCCATGACCACGCGGGGGTTCCAGTGCCTGGCCATCTCCACCCCGCGCGGCAGAAATACGAAGTTCTTCGAGCTGGTCAACAACCCCACGCTCTACAGCGTTTCCTTCTGCGACATCCACAAGTCGGTGGCGGAGGATGGATACGTTCTCGAGGACAACAACGGCAAGCCGTGTACGATCGATGAGTTCCAACGGATCTACGCCGACGACGTGGGATTCCAGCGGGAATACGAGTGCCAGTTCACCGGCGACCTGCAGACGCTCATCAAGTGGGCGGAGCTGATGGCCGCTGGCGAACTGGGGCGGGATGAACCGTTTGATTATCTGCGCGTCGAAGGCGACGCGGGCTGGGTCGACTCCTTTTTCGCGCAGGCCAGGTCGCTGAGGGCCCCGCTGGAAATCGGCTGGGACGTCGCTCGCACGGGCGATCTGGCGGCCGTGTGGTGCAATGTTGCGACCGGCGGAGGCGGGGCCGACGGACGGGGGCGCAGATCATTGCGGTATCTGGTGATCCTGCACAACACGTCGTTTGCCCTGCAACGCCACGTGATCCAGCGGGCCATGGACGCCCGCGGCTGGGGATCCGGCGTGGGAGCCGGCGACGCCACGGGCCTGGGCATGAGCGACAACGAGGCGCTGGAGGCGATGTACCGCGGCCGCTGGGAGTCTGTCAATTTCTCGCCCGCTCGCAAGAGCGAACTGGCCGCGGTCGGACTGGCCGCGTACCGCGACAGGAACCAGGCGATCCCGTCGCTGAACGGGCCGCACAAGTTCATCGCCACCGACCTGTACGCGGTGCAGCGGGTCTGCGACGCGGAGGGCAATGAGAATGATCTGGAGAAGCGGCTGAAGGTCACCGAGGGCGAGAACCCGCTGGCCGAAGAATCACACTGCGACATCGCGTATGCGAATTTCCTGTCCCTGCGAGCGGGTAGCAAGCACGCGGCGCCGCCGCTGCCGCCGCCGATGCGATTTAAACCGGTGGGAATGTAATGCAATTGATCCCGCCCATCCCGAGAGTCTGGCAACACGCCGCCGGCAACTACCAGGCCATGGGACACTCCGCATACGCCGCGTTCCTCACGCAGGATCAGAAAGTCCGACTGGAACGCGTACGCCAGGCCCGCCTGCTCAAGAGCGGAAAACACTTCGAGTACTTCATCGGCGAAGGGCGAACCCAGTTCCCGTTCCCGCCCCTGGAAACGGTGTCGGGTGAAGTCATCCCCGTGTACGTCACCGTGAACTTCCCCGGGTTGATCTCCGAAACCACCGCTGACCTGCTCCTGGGCGATGATCCGATCCTGCGCGTCGATGACGAAATCCAGCAGGCCAAGCTGACCGAGCTGGTCGAAAGCGCGTCGCTGGCGGAGCTGCTCCACGACGCCGCTGAGGATTGCTCCGCCGAGGGTGAGGCCTTCCTGGAAGCGGCCGTCGATGACACCGAGGGCGTGGGACGCGTGGTCATTAAACGCGTTCCCGCTGATGAGATTTTCCCCGAGGGCGATCCGGGGCCGGACCGCCAGTACCGCAGATATGTCCGCTACTCGCTGCGCAACGCGGGCACGGAGAAGACGCCCATCTGGGTGCTGCTGGAAAGCCGATACCTCGTCGGATCCATCACCCGTACGGTCTGGCAATTGGACGACGCCGGAAAACGCGGACCCGAACTGGACATCGCCGCGTGGAACAACCTCGACGCCGGCCAGCCGCCGGTCCCGCCCGTGACGCCCACGGGAATCAGCCGCAACACCATCACCTGGATTCCCAACCGCCTGTCCGGCGATAACCCGGTCAGCGATTATGACCGCCTGCTGTCCCTGCTGGACACGGTCGCCGCCAAGTATTCGCAACTCGCCCGCATGATGGCGATGCACGCCGACCCCTCCATGTATTTCCTCCCGGGATCGTTCGATGCCAACGGCAAAATCCGCACGAACAACAAGGCGTGGCCCGCCAGCTCCAAAGACGAGGCGCCTGGGTACATCACGTTCGACGGGCAGTGCGAGGCGGCCCTCCGCGATCGCGCCGCCGCTGAACGCATCCTCCTCATCACCGCGCGCATGAGCCCGGCCCTGCTGGGCCTCAAGGAAGGCGCCGCCGCAACCTCCTGGAAAACCCTGCGGCTGGAGTCGAACAATACCCTCGCCATGATCCGCGGCAAGTCCCGCATCTGGGCACCGCGAATCCGCCGGCTCCTCTCCGTCGCCCAGGACCTCCAGCAGACCCTCCCCGGCGAACGATTCGACCGCTACCCCATCGCCTGCGAAATCCGCGATGGAATCCCCGTCGACGACAACGAGCAGGCTAACACCATCGCCACCCTCCTCTCCGTCGGCGCGCTCTCCCGCAAACGCGCGGTGCGGATGCAACTGGTGGATGAGGCCGCCACGGCGGAGGAAGTGGCGCAGATCGAACTCGAGGAGGCAGAGCGGTCCGCCCGCAATACCCCGGCGATCCTGCTGGGGCGGCCGGCGGATCTGCCCGCCAATGACGCCGGGGAGGAAGTTGGCAGTGATCAGTTGCCAGTTGCCAGTGAAGAGGAATGACGATGGGAACGTGGACGAATTTTTTTAAACGCTCGCCGATAACCGGCGGCGGAAAGGACGCCTATATGGCAGAGCCAAACGCTCCCGCCACACCGCCGGCGGCTAGTGGCGGACCCCCCTCCTCTCCCGTGGATGTGGAGGCATTGAAGACGGAGCTTCGGACTGAGTTCGCATCCGCGATCGCCGAGGCCATGAAGCCCGTTGGCGTGGGACTGGCGGAACTCCAGAAGGGCCAGCAGGCCCTCGCGGAGGCCGCTGGGAAGGCGATCAGGCCCGAAGACGTGCAGAAGGCGGTGGCCGAGGCGGTCAAGGCCCAGACGGCCGTACAGGCCGCGGATGCCGCCAAGGCGACGTTCATCGCGGCCAAGCTCACGGGCGTCCCCGCCGCCTACTACGCGAAACTCGGGGCCGACCCCGCCAAGTGGCCCGCTGAGGAACAAGCCATCCGCGCGGAACTCCAGGCGGACCTGGCCAAGCTGGGGGTCAAGGCCACTCCTGTGGATGGGGCCGCCGGAACGGCTGGGGCGGGGAAACCCGGACAGGCGGTCGATACCTCGAAACTCTCGGCCGTCCAGCTCATGGAGCTTGGGCTCGGTGAGTCCAGCCCCATTGGGGCCTCGGCCCGCGCGGCGACCGCGGCGGCGGAAACGGCCCCAACAACGCCGGCGAAGTAAGCGACGGAATGCGGGGGAGCAACGGAATGCGGGGGGATGAACGAAAGGAAAGGAATCTGATATGGCACTGACACTGTTGCAAATGAAAGCCCTCTTCCCGGACCCCGTCCGGCAGGGGATCGTGGAGATGATGTACCGCGAGGGGCCGGCGCTCTTCGATCGGCTGAACTTCATCAAGCACAACGCGATGGCGTACCCGTACAGCCAGGAGGTGGCCCTGCCGGGGGTCAGCTTCCGCGGCCTGGGCGAGGAGTTCGCCGCCACCGCCGAGGGCGTCGTGAACCCCGCCGTCGAAACCCTCGCCATCCTCGGCGGAGACATCTCCACCGATTCAATCTACATCGCGGAGAAGGGACTCGGCCCCGCACGGTCCTGGCGATTGGCCAAGAAGGCCAAGGCGGCGGCGAGGTTCTTCATCAAGAACTTCTTTGTGGGATCCAAGGCCACCACGCCCAAGGGGTTCGATGGCCTGAAAATCCGACTGGGCAGCTCCCTCGTCATCACCAACTCGACCAACGGCGCCCTGCCCATCTGGGAAAGCTTCGTCAAGGCCCAGGATCTGCTGGAGGGCGAGAACAGCGGGAAACTCCTGTGCATGAACATCACGACGCGGAGAAACCTCTCCTTTGAGGTCTCCGCCCATGCCCTGAACATGGGCATGTACGACGTCGGCCAGCAGCTCACCACGTTCAACGGCTCGCAGATCTTCATCATCGGAAACGATGAGGCGGGTGCGGCGATCCTGCCGTTCACGGAAACCTGCGGATCGGGCGTTGGCACCTGCGGCTCCGCCTATTGCGTCCGGCTGGGCAGCGACGTCGATGAGGAATACGTTCAGGGCATCTCCGGGCTGGCCGAGATCATCCAGTTCATTGATGTCGGCTACACGGGAACGCAGTACAAGGACGTGATGCAGATGGGCGCTGGAATGGGCCTGTTCTCTGGCTTCTGCGCCTCTCGCATCGAAGGGATTCTGGCGGCGTAATCGGCCATTCTCTGGCAACTGACAACTGACAACTGACAACTAGCAACGGACAAAGAAAGGAATCGAATGAACAAGAACTATGTGCCAGGCCCGTATGACTCCAACCTGCTGATCGCCGCATCGGCGACCAAGACGGCCAACTTCAACACCGCCAGCCTGGATCTGGGCGCTGGCTACGCGCCCGGCGGGTGCGGTGCGCCCGTGGCCGCCGTCGTGGACGTCACGGCGGGCGATCGCGCCAACCAGGATGAGACGTATACCTTCACGCTCGAAGAGTCGAGCGACAACACCAACTTCACGGCCTGCGGGCCCGGCGTCGCCGTCACCGTGGCGACCACGGTTTTCACCACCGGCGCCATCAGCGTGCCGGGGCTCGTGTCGAAGCGTTACGTTCGCGTGGCTCTCGTCGTCGCCGGCACAACGCCGTCGATCACGTACAGCACGCACCTGGTGCCGATCGGCCGGCCTGGGTGATTGGGAAAACCGCGTTCCGCGTTGGGGGTCGAAACCTCTTCGATGGGGCTGAGAAGCCCCGTCGAGGATTGATCGAAAAGTGAAGAAGTTGCCGGTTGGCGAAGGAAGTTGCCAGCAACGAGTTGCCAGTTGGTAGTTGGTAGTTGCCAGGAGACATCATGAGCGATCGCTTTAGCTGGGACCAGAAACTCATCATCGACCGCGATAACCGCAATATGGCGGACCCCGCAAACAACATCCCCATGGGCACGGAACTCAATGCGATCTGGGCGGCCATCGACCAGGGCGCCATCGGGATCACCGCCAACCCTTATGACGTCGACGCCGTCGCCCGCGCGGGCGGAGTCTTCTCACACAACGAAGGCTCCACCAGCGGCCTGACGTGGGCGCACCGCGGCGGCCAGGTGCTTTTCGGCCAGACCGTCGTTACCGTCGCCGCGGGAACCGTCACGCTGACCGCCTCCGCCGTCAACTATGTCGAGGTCGATTCCGCCGGCGTGGTGTCGACGCACACCTCGCCCGCCGCGTTCACCGCCGGCAAAGTGCCGTTGTATAAGATCACCTGCGGCTCGGCGGCGATCTCGCTTAAGGAGAACTGCCGCGTCCTGCTCGTCGGCAACCACGCGGGCGTCGTCGTCGGCGCCATGCTCTCCACCGCGGGGAAAACGAAAACGCTGCCGTTCCGGTTGGGGACGCTGACCAAGGACACGGTCGACACATACCTCCTGGTTATCGCGCCCAACTTCGCGGGCACGTTCAGTGGAGTCAGGCTCGCGGTCAAGACGGCCGTGCCCAAAAACGACACCGACTACTGGACGATCACCTGCGTCAACAAGAGCAACTCCGACAAGGCGATGCTCGCCGCGTCGCCGGATAACACCACGATGAATACCGGGGGATTCCCCCTGGTTGCCTATACGGCCAAACCCCTCAACCTGCACGGCACCGCGGGCAACCTCGTCACCGCCGCACTGGACTGCCTGCTCTTTAAGATTACACGGACGGGCACCGTAGCGACAACTTACGACCTGGTGGATGCGACGGTGGAGTTCGATGTCACGCATGAGGTGTAGGAGGCAGTCGCCAGTTGTTAGTTGCCAGTTGCCGGAGGAAGTCGCCAGTTGTTAGTTGCCGGTTGCCGGAGAACCTATGACCTTTGAGATTTACAACGCGCATCACGCAATCGGCGCCGTGATCTGGCGCGGTGGGACTGGTGAGACGTGGCGGCCCGATGCGCTGTGGGGCCTGGAAGTGATTCGGAGAGCGGAGGCGGCGCGTGCTTAACCTCACAGGCACAGCAGGAACCAAAACGCTCTACGCGAGCGCCACCACCACCGCGCATTATGCCGCGACGAAGCTGGAGGTTCTGTTCACGGTCAGAGTAGAGGCGGCTAATGGGAACACGGATGCCGCCAGCATGATAACGCTGGGCAACGACAACCCGCGGTATTTTCATGTTGCTCGAGAAGGTACGACGTGGCAGGTCAAGATCACGACGCAGAAGACGAATGGAAGCCTGTCCACGGCCTATCACACCATCTCCGCTGGCACGCTTACCGCGGGTGTCATCTATCAATTCCTGATGATGTACGACAGTTCGCTTGGCAGCCTTCAAATGAAGTTGTACAAGCGACAGGGCATGGCGTGGTTGCTACTGAGTGAAAGCACCCACCCGGACAGCGGGGCCGGCACCTTCTTCGACGATTCGCCCAGGTCCGCATACATTCGCGGTTCTGGTTATGCGGGAGTCAATCACTCGGTCGGCGCCTTCGCGTACACGGTCGGCGACACCATCCACACGTTGACGCAGTGGACGCAATACCTGACGGGCGTGAGCACGCTGGCTGATTTGGATGCGCTGGTCGCCTTCACCGGTTGCTATGAATTCGACGATGTGCTGCATGAGACGACGTACATGAACGATCAGACGGGGTCGCTGCACTTCCCCGCTCTCGCCTCGCCGACCGCCGGCGCGGCCGCGACCATCGACCACAGCGATGTCACCGCCCCGGTCCTGGACACGCACGTCGTCCCTGCCGCCGGTTCCTCCATCATCCTCGGATGGACCGAAGCGGGCAATGTGCCGGTCTGGGCATCGCAGACGTTTTCCAATTACACCATCGGCGGTACTCACAACACACTGACGGTGACAAGTGCTGTTGTGTCGAGCAATACTACGGTGACCCTCGGCTTTTCCGGCGGCGTGATCTATGAGTCGGCCATCGACACGCCAGTCCTCACCATCACGGTTCGTTCGGTCATTGACTCGGCGGAGTATCCCAACGGCAACGACGTCATCACCGCTCACGTGCTGACGAACAACAGCACGCAACCCCTGGATATAGTCAGCCCTACCGTCACGATCAACCGCGCGGCCAGCCAGTTCAGCCCCACACCGAACGCGACGATCAACTACACCGTCGTGTTCAGCGAGTCGGTGGCCGATTTTGCCACAGGAGACGTGACCCTCACTGGCACGGCTGGCGCGACCACAGCTACGGTGACGGGCAGCGGCACCACGTACAACGTCGCTGTCACAGGAATGACCGGCCCCGGCACTGTCATCGCCACCATCGCCGCGCACGTGTGCCACGACGCCGCCGACAACCCCAACGCGGCATCGACCAGCACCGGCAATGACAACACGGTGCGGTACGATACGACTGTCCCTGCGCCGCAGTGGAGTTTTCGCGCCGGCGGCAACTGCCGCGTTGCCACCACCTTTGTCCCTTGTACCGATGGCCAGAATGTCTGTCGGTGGCTCACCGATCAGAACGCGGCCATCTACGTCGCACGCGACAGGGTGAGCGAGCAGCCGCACTACCATACTGGCGGGCAGAACGGGCTTCCGTACCTCGAGTTCTGGTACGGACTGGTCGACGACCGCTGGGGCCGCTTTCTGCACAACGACGCCTGGACCGATGGTGGCGGAGCTGATGATTGGGATTGCGAATACTGGCTCGTTATTGACCCGCACGTCCGCACTGACAAAGCCAAGCCGTTCCACTACCACCTCTACCCCTCCCTGCTCACCGGCTGCTCCAGTCCCCACGCGGACGATACGGGCGTGGTGACGGGAGCGGGCGAGACGGTCATGGCGGCTACCGTTAACGCCTGCCAAGTAATCAGGATGGTCTGCAACAACACCGCTGGCACGATGCAACTCTGGCGTGACGGAGTTCTGCTGGGCACCGCCGCGTTCGCTCAGACGGGTTTGCGCGATCACATCGTCTTCGGCGGCGACGAGATTTTCCTCACCCATTTCTTCGATGGCCTTATTTACGAGGCGCGGCGATATTCCGCAATCCTGAGCGACGCACAGGCCGCCGTGGTACTCGCGAGCGTAAGGGCCACGTATGGGTTGACCGATGTGACCAACCCGACCGTGACGGTCAACCAAGCGGCTTCACAGGCCGATCCCATCAACGCATCGCCGATCCTCTTCGAGGCCGTCTTCAGCGAGCCGGTGACGATGATAACGCCCGACACGCCAGGCGTTCTACTCACAGGCACGGCGGGAGCCACCACGGCCGTCGTCACCGAGATCGCGCCGTTTGACGGCACGACCTACAGGGTGAGTGTGTCGGGGATGACGGGGCCTGGCACGGTGATCGTTGACATCGACAGCGGCTATTGGATGGACGCCGCCGAGAATACCAACGATGCCTCCACCAGCACGGATCACACCGTCACGTATGATGCAACAGGCCCGACCGTCACGATCAACCAAGCATCCGGACAGGCCGATCCGACTTGCACGTCGCCGATCAACTTCACCGTCGTGTTCAGCGAGTCGGTATCTGATTTTGCTACCGGCGATGTGAACTTTACGGGCAGCACGGCTCCGGGCACGCTCGTAGGCACGGTGACGGGCAGTGGGACCACGTACAACGTCGCCGTCTCCGGGATGACGGGCAGTGGTACTGTCATCGCGAGCATCGCCGCGCATGTCTGCCACGACGCCCTCGACAACCCCAACGCGGCCTCCACCAGCACCGATCACACGGTCGCCTACGATGTGACCGCCCCCGTCGCCACGGTCGATGCCGATAACGTCACCGAAACGGCGGCGACGTACCTCTTCAATATCCAGTGGGACGATCCCTCTGGCCCGGATTACACCACAATAGCGGCTCAGGCGAACATTCAGATCGTCAAGGTGGGCGGCGGATCGAACGGCAATTGCCTCTGCACCGCATGGGGTTGGAACCCCAACCCGACAGGCATCGCCGCTCAGTACACGGTCACGCTGGCGCACGCATGGACTGCCGCCGACAACGGGACGTGGAACATCATTCATGTCGATGAGACGGAAACGCAGGTGGCGGACGAGTTGGGCAACAAGGTCGCGCTGGGCGCCGTGCTGGAATCATTCACCGTCAACATCGGTGCCGGCTCGCCCGGAAAGAAAAGCCGCATCCCCATGATCCTCGCCGCGCTGCAGGCCGCGGGAGTTCTCAAACTGTAGGAGCAACACATGGCATCCAAAACCGCCGGGTCCTTCACGCTCGCCTCCGACACCGCCGTCGAGATCTATAACCAGGCCACCGATGGCAAGATGCACAAGGCCGTCAAGATCGTCAACGACGCCGCCTCGGTCGGCCAGATCTATGTGGTCTATACCGTCTTCCGCCACGGCGTCCCCGGCATCGCCGTCCTCAAGAGCGGCGAGTCGATCCCGCTGTCGTCCGGCGAGGATCATCTGATCACCGACCACATCGGCCACATCGACACGATCACGGTGACGCGAGAAGCCGGCAAGGCGGCGACCCTTCGGTTCGGCCCCGTTGTGTCCTGACACTGGCAACTGACAACCGACAACTGGCAACTAAGAACCCATGACGAGTTACCTCACCTATGCCGCCGCCGACGCGATCGCCGCCACGATCCCCGCCCTCGTTGCGTATGCCGCCGCGACCAATGCCAATAAGGCGATGGCTCTCATGCAGGCTTCCCTCGACGTCGATCTCGCCATGCGATACCAGGGCCGCAAGTACCTCGACACGCAGGAGCATCAGTTCCCGCGAATCCACGGCGATCCGGCTGTGCAGTCGAGTTATCCCTACGACCTGCCGGCGGGCGGATCGGAGATCTGGGATTGGGACTCCGCCACCAGCACCGCCATCGTGCCCGCCTACGTCAATCTGGCCGTGCTCTATCAGGCGGACAGCATCATCGAGGGCGCACGCGAGAAGCGGCTCAAGGATCTGCATGACAAGATCACGAGTCAGTCGGCGGATGGATTATCGGAGACGTTCAGCGGCAATGCCTCTCGCCTGTGCAGGCGAGCGTACGAGATCATGCGGGAGTATAAGCTGCGAAGCGGGAGTATGGTATGAGGCGATTGGATCGCAATCTGGGCGAAGGCATGCGCTGCATCAAGGGAGATGCGGTTGAGGAGCTGGCGAAGCTCACTCGCGCAAACATCGCCCTCGTTGTGCTCGACCCGCCCTGGGGACTGACGTCGTGTTTGTGGGACACCAGGATCGATCCCCTTGCCTTATGGGGCGCCCTGAATGTCGTGGATCGCCCGATGCAGATTACCCTGGTTTTCGGCTCCACGTCTTTCCTCTCTGACACCATTGCGTCGAACCGGCGGAACTTCCGTTATGGGATGGTCTGGCACAAGAATCAGACGGTAGGCTTTCTGGACGCCAAACGCCGACCGTTGCGAGCACATGAGTTGATCGGTGTTTTCACCCGCCACCTTCACGCGTCTTGCTATAGGCCACGCATGATAAGGGGCAAGCGACATGCCAGGGGCCACGAGAACCAAAGAAGTACGACGCTTTATGGGGGGAAGCCCAACTGCCCGCCAACCCGAATGACAAGCGTCTACTATCCAACGGACATCCTCGTCTTCAAAAAGGATCGACCGCACCTCCACCCATGCCAGAAGCCGCTGGCCCTCATGACGTGGTTGCTCGAAACGTACTCGCGGCCGGGCGACCTCGTCCTCGACCCGTTCATGGGCAGCGGCACAACGGGCGTCGCGTGCGTACGCACTGGTCGCAAATTCATCGGCATCGAGAAAGCCCCCAAATACTTCAAGGTCGCCTGCCGCCGCATCGCCGCAGAGCAGAAGCTGGCAACTGGCAACCGACAACTGGCAACTAAGAACCCATGATCGAAAACGCCACCATCATCCGCATCACGGCGCCGAACGCACCCACGTCGGGCGGCGAGGTGACGCATACCCCCGCCGTGGGAACGCTGGCCATCCGATGCCTGCAGTCGCGCCCGCTGCGGGAACAACGCATGGCACTCGGCACCGTCATCACCTCCGCCACCACAACCGTCCGGGTCCTGGCGGATCGGCTGGGGTCGCTGACCATCGCGGAGAATTACCAGATCCAGGTGACCCTCGATACGCGAACCGTTCAGACGTATTTCGTGGTCCACGTGATCGACATCGTTAAGGAGGGGATTCCCAACGTTGTGGCGTTTTTGAGGAAGACATGAGCGCGACCGCCGATGTGTCCCGATTTTTGAAGAGCGTTCAAGGCGTCACCGAACGGCGTTTGAAGGCGGCTCGAGAGGGCGTCGATCAGTTCGGCGAGGCGGTCCTGACGCGGGCGAAAGAACTCTGCCCGGTCGATACCGGGGCGCTCCGCCGAAGCGGAACCGCCCGGCCGGCGGAGGTGCATGGAACCGTCGTCACCAAGTCCCTGGGCTTCGACACCAACTATGCGGCGGCGGTGCACGAACGCCTGGACCTGCGGCACAAGCCGCCCACGCAGGCGAAGTTCCTGAAGTTCGCGATGAAGGAACTGGACCACAAGTTCCTGCCGTACATGCGAGACGCGATCAACGGAGCCGGCTGATATGCCCTTCACCTTCGACACGTTCCTGCAGCAACTCGTGGCCGCGATCGCGGCGGCGACGGGGTTGGCGTATGCCAGCGCGCCTTTTGCGCTCTACCGGCACGTCGACCCGGGCGACGCGGCGAATTCCACCGACCCGTACTCGGTGCTCCGCGTCTATGCCGGCGACCAGGCCGCCACCACCCCCGAGCACACGCTCTCCATCCAGTGCATGACGAATGGCTCATCCTCCGCCGCCGCGTGGACGCGGGCGCAGTTGATCCGCAACACCCTGCTCGATACGGCGGGGCTGCCCAGGCGGATGTGGACGCTGACCACGTATCGAATTCTTGGAGTTACGCTGAGGCCCCTCATGGAGGTTGGCCCGGACGCAAATAGACGATCCCTGATCGTGTTTAACTTTGACGTAGACGCGGTGCTGCTGCCCGCGGCGTGATTGGAGGCCTCAATGGCGGAAGCGTATAGGGACCCGACCCACCTGAAACTGACGGCGTGGGATGTCAACTGGAATAGCAACGACCTGGGCTGGGCGGACAAAGTCACGCCCAAGCTGGAGTTCATCACCAAAGAGAAGAAGGTGGGCACCCTGGGCAATGTTCCCATCGGAGAGTGGTTCCTGGGCATGTCGGGCATCGTCACCGTTGAGTTTCGCGAGATCGTGCTGGACCTGGTGCAGAAGATGTGCCCCTGGTGGGCGAGCGGCGCGACGATGCTGACGCCGGCCGCGGGCGTCGATCTCTATACCTACGCCCAAAAACTTGTGCTCCACCCGCACGACATCGCCGCGGGAACGCTGACGGATGATCTGACGATCTACAAGGCCGTCCCGTTGAAGCCCTATGCGGTCGAACGCGACGGCGAGACGCCCGACAAGTGGGCCGTCGACTTCAAGATCTTCCCCGACCAGTCCAAGCTCGCCGCGAGCGGCCTGGTCTATGGATACTACGGCGTGGCGCCGACGTGAGCAGAGGCAACTGACAACTGGCAACTACCTCCGGCAACTGGCAACTAACAACTGGCAACTACCATGAACATTGATGTTGACAAACTGATCGCCGAGGCCGTGCAGACACTGCTGCCCTGGTCCCTGACGATCAAGATCGGCGGCGTGGAGTACACGGTGCGGCCCCTGACGGTTGCGGATGTGGCGGTCGCCGAACAGATCCAGAAGTCGGTCGCCGCTGAGAGCGACCCCGGGCGCCTGGAGGAGCTGGCCAGATCGATGTTCGACCTGATCACCGGCTGGTTCGCCGAGCCCAGGCCGGACCTGGCGAAACTGACGGCGGATCAGATGCAGGCCGTACTCGGTAGCATCATGGTGTACCTCGCAAAAAAAAAGTCGGAGGCGATTATGCGGGCGACGAAGGCGGCGGTCGAGGCGGCGAGGTCCTGAGCTGGGGCGAAGTGCCGGCGGCGATCCTGTTCGCCGTACCGGCACTGACGCCCGGAGAGGTGCTGGCGATGCGAGCGGACCTGGCCATGTATACGCTGCAAGGGAGAGCGGACTTCATGCGCCGATTCGCGCCGGGCGTGGGAGGCGGCGGGGAAACGGCGCGGCCGGAGGTCAGGCATATGCCCGACGGCACCATCCGCACCCGCATCACGTCGTTCGATCAGCTCGCCGCCGAGATGAAACAGCATGGAGGTAAACTCTGATGTCAGAAGTTGCCGCCATCACGGGAGCGATGAAGTTCGACTTCTCGCAGTACATGCGGGGGATGATGCAGGTGCAGTCGCTCACCGCGATCTTCCCGCAGTGCGTCACCAACTTCATCGCCAACCCGCTGCTGGGGCTGGTGGGGATCTTCAAGGACGCGACGCGCACCATCGCGGGGTGGGTGGGCAACCTCGCGGAAGCGGCGGACTCGGCCGATGAACTGGCGGCGAGCGTGGGCATGAATGTCGAGTTCATGACCGCCTTCGCCCGCGTGGCGGAGTTGAATGGAGCGAGCCTCCAGGATGTCGGCCAAGCCGCTCAGTTTCTCAATCGATCCATGGCGGAAGCGGCCGCCGGTGGCGACAAGGCGAAAGTATTCGGCGATCTGGGCGTGAAATTCAGAAACTCGGCGGGGGGCATGCGAACCGCCGAAGAGGTGATCCTCGATGTCGGCGAAGCCCTCAAAAACTTGCCCGACGCGGCTAAGCGGACGGACATGGCGATGGACCTGCTGGGCCGCGGGGCAGGGCCCATGATCACTGTGTTCATGCAGGGGAAAGCGGCCATCGAAGATCAGATGAATACCTTTCGGCAGTTGGGCGGGGTCACGACGGTGGAAGAGGCGAAGATCGCGTCCGCGTTCATGGACACGGCGAATATGGTCGGCAAGGCCTGGGAGGGGGTCAAGAAGGCTCTGGCGATCCCCCTGATGCAGGGACTGACGCCACACCTGCAAATGATGGTGGATTGGTTCAAGACCAACCCCGATGCCATGAAGCAGAAGATGCAGGACCTGGCCAACGGCATCGTCAACGCCTTCAAGCTGGTGGGGGCGACAGTCGAGTTCCTGCTCAATAACCTGAACGCGGTGATCATCGCGTCAACGACCCTGGCGGGCGTGTGGGCAGGGTTCAAGATCGGCGGCGGCATCGGGGCCATCGCCGGCGGAGCGGCGGGGTTGGGGGCTGGGATGTACCTGACGCGGAATACCGGTGGGGCGGGGGCAGGGGGAGGAGGCGGAGTCGTTATCCAGAACCTCAACGTCCAGGCACCCCCGCTCGATCAGGCTACCACCACACGCATCGCCGGGAGCCTCCAGGCACCCCTCCGTGATGCCATGCACCAGCAGCAGACCGACTACGAGGGCCAGTTCAAAGCCGCCGCCATGGCAGGAGGGATCTGAACCATGGCCGCACTCGACGCCGTTATCCGATGCACCGTAGGGACCACTGGTTTCCAGCTGACCAGCTGCAAACTCCACGAGGAGCCTATCATCCGCGAGGGCGCGGGGCTCGGCTACGGCCGGATCGGCACGAAGATCGTCGTCACCTGCAAGGGGTGGATCGAAGGTGCGACCGCCGACCTGTTCAACACGGCGCTGTGGGCGGTCAAAAACGCCCTGAGCTCGCCTGGGCAGAACTTCATCGTCTACGGCCCGGGCGACCGCGTGGAGGTGAGCATCCTCGCCGCCCGCGTGCTCGACGGAGGCCCGCACATCACCCTGGATGTGGACGACGGGGCAATCAACTTCAGGGAGATCAGCTTCACCGTCAATGCGCAGACGGCACGCGCGGGCGGAGGCGGAGGAAACAGCGATACTCCGGGGGGAGAGGACCCGGTTGATTTCTACGAGGCCTTGATGAAGGTGGCCGTGCGTCCGGATGGACTCAGCACGATCACGTACACGGGCGAGATTCGCGGCCCGAACGTCCTGGCTCGATTGGCCGCTGTCCTGGTGGGGTTCAACGCCGACTACCCAAGCAACTGGTGGATCAAAAACCACGACTATGAGGTCAACGAGGCCGGGGATCGGCTCAGCTACACCCTCACCGCAGTGCGACTGAAAGACGAGCAACCGGTGGCGGCGGTGAATGCCGCGATCGACATCGTGCTCACGCACAGCCGCGAGGTCGATGAGGGCAGTCGCTGCATGGAGACGTGGGCCTTTGAGGGCATCGTCGACGGGGATGTGGATGTGATGATCAATTGGGTGCGAAACCACTTCTCGCCCGAAACGGCCATCCTCCGCGAATCCGTCGCGGTCACCAGCATCAAAGAGCGCCGGGTGTCGGCGAGCTTCACGACGGTGCGGTGCTTCGAGGCGGGCGGGGTATTCAATCAGCAGCAGACCCTGCGATTCGCCAAGGCCCAGAAGGTCTACGATGTGAAGGAATATCCTGGGCTCGATCCAATCCTTTTGGAACGGTGCAAAACCGTGGGGAGGTTGGTGCAGTCTGGTTCGGCGATCGCCATCGCTGCGTACCCGCCCGCGGCGTCGCCGGTGCTACCCAGCGCGCCGATGCTTGAGCCGCCAGAGATAGTGCGCAGCCCGCTGAATGCGGTCGAACGCCAGACGCAGTGGACGTACGTTATGGCGGTGACCGATCCGATCTGGGATCTGTCGAAGCTGCCCGCCGGGGTGCTGGGGGGTGGAAAATGAGCGCGGACGATAAGCGACTCAACTATGTGACGTTCTTGCCGGATGGGGCGAATGTCGCACGCATGACCTCTCGCGTGTACCTGAAACTGGAGGGGGAGTTCGTGCTGACGGCGGGCGTGAGGCCATCGGGACCGAACCGGGCGATCCTCCCATACACGGAGTTCGCTAAACTCTTTGACAAAGACGGCATTTTCCGGCCACGGGGCGCGATTGAGTTCTGGGAGTCCTTGCCGGATGGGGATGGACCCCCAACGCCCAAACACTGGATCGGTTCCATCAACATCGTCTTCTGCGAACCCATGAGCTATGGGACGCCGGTGGGGGAGGCCCAGCCCATCATCACCGAGTATCGCCTATTCCTCAGCGACCGCCGATGCCTCTACTCGGCGCCGTACTGCTCGTACCTGTCACTGGGCCGGATCAACGTGACGAAAGGCAAGTTGGGGAGCCTCTATACGAACTCGCAACTAATCCAATTGTGCCTCGACGCGATGGGAGTGGTGCTTGCCGCGGCCCTCTCCAAAGAAGTGGAAGAGTTGCCGGCCATCGAGGACTTGGACTGGAATGGGGCGGACCCCGCCGATGAGTTGGTGAAGATCCTGGACAAGTTGGGGGCGGCCATGTGCGTGCGCGGTGACGGGAATGTCGTGATTGAAATGAAAGGCGATGGCGATTGCCCGGATCAGACGGGCGGGGATGCGATGCCGGAGTTTCGGCTTCCCCAACTTCGCAAGGGCGGGCAGTCCGTTGTGGTCGCGAGCCTCCCCGTGCCCGTGATCGACACGTACACCCAAGGGACCATCGGGCCGAATGAATGGGAGTTCGTGATCTCGACGCTCTACTTTGCGACCAATGCCTATCCTGGCCGGGATTGGGTAACGGTTGACGAGGTCGAGCGGGATCACCCGACGTGGGCGAGGGAGGGCATTACCTGGGCCCATGATTATTACCAATGGAAAGAGCAATTCTGCGAACACGCATTCGACCACTTGCGCCTCAGCAAACGCTTCGCCGACCCAGGGATCAGTCCGGTGCTGAACCTGGTGATCAATGCGGACGGCACGGCGTCGCCTCCGACGGTTCGGGCGAAGATCGCGACGGCCCACGCTGACGGCTGGTGGCACCCGGCGACGGGATTTACTGATGTGCCTATCCTGCTTCGCTTAAGGGATGCAAAGACCGAGGAGTTCATCTTTGAGGTTGCCTATCGGTTGCTGAATGTGGCCTACGACTGCGATAACATGGCGTTGACCTACGTCCGACTCCAAGCCGCCGACTTGCAGATCTCATTCAGCATGGAAGGGTCAAAGGGCGGAACCAAAACCTACTTCATCGGGGGCTACCAGCGGGAACTGGATCGCCTGGAGCCGCTATCGGAAAGTGAGTGCCTGACGATCCTGAATGGCACCACACACGGCGACGAGAAAAAAGACAAACCGAAGATCGCCGTGCTCCTCCGTCCGGATCTGGCCCCGCGCCGCGTCGATGGCGTTTGGATCAACGCGAACGCGATGAAGGCGCAGGCGTTGGCGATCGCCACGAAGTATCTGATGGTCGATTGCGAGACGCCCAGAATCCTCTGCTTCGCTGGCCTCAAAGCGGTGGAGCTCTCCGGGGCGGTCAATGAGGTGCGATGGAGCCAGGACGCATTCACGACAATGGTGGAAGTGAACACGTGGCATTGCCCGGGCGCCATGGCGAGGGATCGCGAATCGCTCCGCAAGGCCACACAAGGCGCGTTTGCCGGGGAATCGACCTCGGTGCAACGCCGACTCGAGCTGGGCGGCGCAGGGGCGGTCACTCCAACAGTTGTCATCGGACCTGGGCAATCCGTGGCGCCCGGCGGCGCTGCCGTCCTCTGGGCCACCGCGAAAACCACCTGGACGGGCGGGAATACCATGTGGTGTACCCGTCGCACCAGCTTGCTGGATGCCACCGTTCCTCCAGGGTCGCAGGATGTCATGCTCGACCTGACCATGCCGTTCTGGGTCAGCCCTGTCGAGGTGCAGATCGGGGCGGGCGATCCCCTGCCCTATATCCTCATCGGGGCGAATGAGGGGTTGTGTCTGGCGATCAAGCAGGGAGGAACCGGCAGTGAGTCCATTGGCATGGGCACGACCGCGGGCCAGGTGCCGATCATGATCAATAATGCGGATTGGGCGTGGGAACTGCCCTTCGGCGTCAACATCCCCGTGGAATGACATGACCCTCAACGATCCCATCACGCGCGAAACCCACATGACCAGCCTGTCGCTGTGGAATATGTTCATCACGGCGATGAATCAGCGGTACGCCATCAGGTGCGAGGGATGGTCCGCCCATCCCCTCCTCGCCGCATCGCCGCATTGTGCGCTGGTCGATACCGCCGCATGGGATGGCGAGTCCGTACCGCTCGCTGACCGGTTCTCGATCAATACGCTCCGCCGCCTGGCGAACGGAGGATGGTGGGTGAGGCCCTACGATGAGATCGACTATGCGAATCCGCAGGCATCTGTGGGATTTTGCTACACCGAGGCCGAGATCAAGGGACACGAGGATGGCTGGCGACGAATCCGGGCGGCTCGGTTCTACGATCCATCAGACACCACCTACGACTGCGGATTGGACGTGAGGGAGGGGGATTACGCACGGTGGGTCGAGAACCCAGGTGTGTCGGGGGGCACTTGGAACGTCTACCACCGCTCCGGCGGAGTTTGGACTCTGTGCGGGCGACCCCATGAGCAACTTCCGACACTGCTCGGCGACGGCGGTGATGATCGCCGTCTGTATGGGGATTTCTCGCCGGGCGACTATTGGGGCTGGTATCTCCTCGAAGACACGCGGCTTGCGTATTTAAAAATGAAACGGTGGCTCTTCCCCTACTGGTTGCCCGTCGAATTTGCGTGGCCAGATGCGAGTGCATGGACGTGCGATGGGCACGGGGCTGAGGCGACTTGGGGAGCGGCGGCGTCAGAGGCGGAGGCGGAATTCGATGCCGCGACGCATGAGGAAGCCCCGGGTGAGCACTGCTGGTTTGAGGGGAGCGGAACGATTGGAATAGGGTTTGTGGCGAATGCGGAGTCGGGCCAGGATCGGGCGAAAGCTGACTTTGGTGGCGATCCCGGACCGACTGGATTGATGGTGCGATTTTTCACCTACGTTCGTCGCCCGTATACCGGTTGGGAGGAGCCCTCGGAGTATGACGCCAATGGGACTGGGTTCGTCGAGTATGAATGGAACGCCATCGGGCAGACCACAGCGGTGGAGGAATCTGGTGGGCAGTTCTATCGGTACAGTGACGTGGTCGGCGATGTGGACACTCGGCCCGCCCGATGCTCCGATCCATCGACGCCTGGGTACGCCGGCTACTGCATCCGTGGTTGGGTGGCTGGTAGCCTGACATGGGGATACGAGGTGGTGGCGGACGGAGAAGGTCTGTTCACGTATGGCTAATAGCCCTGATCGCGGTGGCCGCTCGCGATTGGCTCCGTGAAGTTGTGGCCCTTTCGACTACGGTTCGATCTGTGGTCGATTGACAATCGAATCGCGCAGAAAATGCCGGCCCGCATGGGTCCGGCTGATTGTCTGCGCTGGGGGGCTGTGCAAAGTACCTGTCCCAAAATGCAAAGTGGCGTGTCCCGCTATACGCGGGTTCGTTCGATAAACGCTAGCGCCTGTTGCCGCTGCGGACAGCTCCATCTGCGCCCCTGACGTCCGATGCGGCGAAACCGGCGAGTTGCACGGCGTGAAAGCGCAAC
>Ga0315288_10000948_pt1 | contig 36873 bp, 30 predicted proteins | sample YL17G11_20_MG_FD_203454 | JGI IMG/M metagenome (GOLD analysis project Ga0315288, IMG submission 203454) | Sediment microbial communities from Yellowstone Lake, YNP, Wyoming, USA - YL17G11_20 | ecosystem: Environmental > Aquatic > Freshwater > Lake > Sediment | place: USA: Wyoming | collected...
AGACAGTCGTCTCCCCCGTGCTGACCTGGTAACGGTAGATCGTTCCCGGCGTGTTGTAAGAGCTGAATGAGTAGAAGCCCTCGTCCTGGGATGGACGGCCGCCGATGCCGCTCAGCGTGCCGATGGTCGGGCCCGTGATCTCGCCGAGCTTGCTGCTGAAGAGATCGCAGACTTCGATGCGGCTCACCACGTTCTCAAGATACGTCAGGAACAGGCGCCCGCCGATGATCGAGTGGCCCTGGAGAGGATACGGCCGTTCGGCGACCAGCTCCGTCCAGCTCGCCATGTCAGGGTGCTTGGGGTCGCCCACCATGACCCGCGAGTTCGGCGCCTGCCAGTCTGTCTGCACATACAGCCGGTCGTCCACGACGTCACCGTGGAACTGGGCCTCGATGTCGTTGACAACGGTCACAAGCGGGCCGTCGTTTTCCAGGTCTTTGAGGTACATCTCCGTGCGCGTCGCGCCGGCGCCGTAGTAGACGTGAATGAGGAGCCAGCGTCCGTCCTCGGACGCGTGCACGCCGAGGGACTGCTCGGGGCCGTAGCCCTCACCGAACACGTACTCGTCAGCCGAGGGATCGGTACCGACGGTGCGCCTGTAGATACGGCTGCCGCTCTCGGCGTGCAGCGTGTAGTAGAGGGTGCGGTTGTCCGGGAGAAGCATCAGGCCGAAGTAGCGCGCCTTGGGCATCGCGTCGGCCAGGTCCTGCCGTGTGTCGACATCCATGATGCGCGGCGTGACCTCATCCTCGCCCCCCTCCCGGATGCCGTAGACCAGCCGCGTGCCGTCATCCGATACGGCGTACACGTCGGTGGTGACACTCAGGTCCGGGCTGAGCGTGTGCGGATCGAGGAGCACGACTTCCTCGCCGTCCAGGCCGTCCCGCATCTTGTAGACCGATAGCTCCTGGTCGGCTGTCCGGCTGTAGTAGAAGTAGCGCCCGCGGCGCACGCTGGGCGCGGTGATCTGGTCGGCGCGAGTCAGCGCGTCGAGCCTGTCGGCGATGGCCTGCCGCGTCTCCGGCCCGCCGAGAACAGTCGTCGTATACTCGTTCTGCGCCGCGATCCACTCTCGCGTCTCGGGCGACTGCTGGTCCTCGAGCCAGCGGAACGGATCCACTAGTTCCACCCCATGCAGTGTCTCCCGCACGTCATCGCGGCGTGTTGGTGGTGGGGCGAGCGGCCGGCCGACTGCCAGCCCAAGCAGCAACGGAACGGGTCCCATCATCGACCTATTCCTCTCCACGGTACGGGTACCAGTCGTCGTTGGACGCTGCCGACATCTCGCAGAGGAGGTCTGCGAGCTTCGCAACGACGGCGTCGACGTAGCGCGCGCCCTTCTCGGCGGTGGCGCCGCGCGGATCGCCGAGGCCGCTGTCCTTCGTGAGGCGATCCCATGGGCGTGCGCACCACGCCCAGCCCTCGCGCATCGCCGTCAGCACCGGTTCGCGCGTCGAGCCGTCACCGGCCAGGTCCATGCGCACCAAGTCCGGGCGGAGGTGGAGGATCAGCGATGTCTCCATCTCGTCGGCGTGCTCACCGGGGGCCGTGAACAGCTCTGTCGCCGCATGATGCGCCACCTTGTACCAGTCCACTAGCAGCAGGTGGACCTTCGTCCGGCGGCACAGCTCCCGGAGGTGCGGCTGCAGCTCGTTACCTCCGTGGCCGTTGACGATCAGCAGCTTGGGGATCCCGTGCTGCTCCACGCTGGAGGCGACGTCCGTGAGGATGGACAGCACCGTCGTCGGGCGCAGGCTGATCGTCCACGGGAAGCCGAGCGTGTTCTCGTTCACGCCGTAGGGGATGTTCGGCAGCAGAACCACCCGCGCGCCTCGCGCAAAGGCCGCGGCACATGCCTGCTGCGCGATGGCCTCGACCTGGATGTTGTCTGTGCTGTAGGGCAGATGCCGACCGTGGGCTTCGGTCGCGCCAGTGGTGAGCACGGCCACCTCGTAGTGCGCGTCGGCCGCCAGGCCCAGTGTGGTCTCCGCAAGGTGCCACTCGGACATGGGTATGTTCGCCCCTTCCATCGCGAGTTCGCCGCTATGGTAGCAGGAACAACCGTCCTGACCCCGCGTCCAGCGAGATCTGCAGCCCGTCCATGTCCGGGCTGTCATCAATCACGGCGACTTCCTCGCCCGTCTCTTGCGAGACCTCGCGGACCTGGTCCTCGGGCGCGTCCAACTCCACCGTCGGCCAGGCCGTGTAGGCGTGTTCGTAGTTACAGAGCAGCGCCGCTCGGCGGCCATCCGCGTGCGAGAACACGCCGATGAGGTACTCGCCGGGCGTCTGGACGATCACTGGTGAGCCGGCTGTGGTGGCCGCGGGGTCGTCACCACCGCGCACACGCACAACGCTGGTGCTCGTGAGCCGCATGAGCGTCGGGCCCAGGGCCTTCACAGCGGCGTTGATGCGCTTCGCCTGGTCGTAGTGCCGCGTGCGCCGCCCTTCCGCGGTGATGATCGCGCCGCCCTTCGGGAACTCGCCGCCTCGCGGCGTCCAGTAGCAGAAGTAGAGGACGCCTTTGGCGCCGTAGGCCAGCGACGTGTAGATCTGCCACCGAAGCTGCGCCTCCGTGGGATCCGAGTGCGGCCCGAAGGGCATCGTGTTGAAGAAGTTCCAGAAGGGGATCCCCTTCGCCAGCGAGTACCGCCGCATCACATCGAGGTTGTCGCAGTAGGCCTGACGCCCATCGGCATTCGGAAGGAAGAGCGGGTAGTGATCCATGCTGAGGACCTGGACCCCGACCTCGTCCACGAACCGGGACACGTGCTCCTCATAGGTCGCCGTACCGAGCTGGGTCTGGTTGGCGTAGTTCGGGAAGAGGTTGATGTAGGCGAATCGGCCGGGACGCGCCCGCTCGATGGCTTGCACCGCGTCATGCAGCGATGCGAAGTCCGCGGCGCTCGGCTCGTCGCGCACGACGTAGCCCCAGCACGCGGGGCCGTCGGGCAGCCTATCCGGCGGCAGACCGGCCGTGGGCAGGACAACTCGGAGGTCGTGCTCCTCACAGAGCGCGAGTTGGCGGCGGGCCAGTGCCTCGTTGCCGGCGGCGAACCCGCCGATGACCACAGTGAAGTTCGCCTCGGCCAGCTCGGCATAGCGCGCCTCTGCGCTGTCATCGATGGGCGGGTCCACCCACAGGCCGATAGCGATGCGATCCTGAACGAAAGGCGCGTCCTGGGCCAGTGCTACGCTGGGCAAGCCTGCCAGCAACACTGCCGCCACGCCGGCGGTCGTCTTGGGCATGTTCATTCTCACCGTTCCCTCCAGGTGGTAGGGGAGGCTTCGTGGAGGCCCGGCTTCAGCCGGGCAACCGCGGGTCCCGGTTCGGCGCGTGCCCCGCGACGGCCTTCCCAGTGCGCTATACTGGCGCGCGAAGAATGGGAGGGAGATCCTCCGGGATGAGCGACGACCTCAACCTGTCCATGTTCCGCGGCTACGACATCCGCACCCCTTCGAGCGGCCTCACGCCCGACCTGGCTGCCCGGCTGGCGCGGGCTGAGGCGAAGTACATCCGCGAGGTGCTGGGTGCGAACGCGGTTGTCGTGGCGCACGACGCACGGAGCTCGGGGCCCCAGTACCTCGCCATCGCGACGGAGGAGTTCCTCGCTTCGGGGCTCGACGTCCTCTGGGTCCCCGGCGTTAGCTCGACCTGCATGGCCTACTTCTCCGCAATGTGCCACCCAGAGCACGCCGCCATCATGTTCGGTGCCTCTCACAACCCCGCCGGTGACACCGGCCAGAAGGTGCTCGGGCCGGGAGTGGCGCCCATCGCGGAGGGGATCGGCCCCGAGGGCGGCCTCGCCGCCATACGCGACCTGTACGTCAGTGGTGAGCAGCTCACGGGCAGGCAGCGCGGCCGCCTCACCGCTTTCGAGCCGATGGCGGACTACGTGGCGTACAGCCTATGCCTCGCGGGCGTCGAACAGGGCTCACTGCGGGGCGCGAGAGTCTTCCAGGACTACCTGTTCGGTGCCGCCGGGCGCGAGATGGTCATCGCCTTCGAGCGCGCGGGGGCGGAGTTGACGCCGATGCACTTCGTGGCCGACGGCGCCTTCCCGCTCGGGGCGCCAAACCCCGTGAAGGACGATGTCACCGCGCCAGGCCGGGCCGCTCTCACCCGGGGCGGCTTCCTCCTCGGGATGTTCTTCGACGGAGACGGTGATCGCCTGGACATCTACCGGGGCGACGGCGCTTACCTCTCATCCAGCTTCGCCTATGCGGCCATCCTCCCGTTCATCCGCGAGCGCCTCGGTGACGCGGGCCGGAGCGTGTTCGCGGATCTGAAGTCCAACCCGCTCGCGGTCATCGAGATGGCGAAGTGCGGCGTGGACGTGCGTGTGGTGCGGAACGGGCACTCGCAGATCAAGCACACGCTGATGGGAGACCCCTCCGCGATCGGCGCGGTGGAGGAGTCGGCACACTTCTACGAGGCGTTCGAGAGGGACGGTGGCCGGTACTGCACGGAGAACACGCTCTACATCGCGTTGCTCGTCACGCGGGCGTGGCTGGAGGACCCGGTGCGGTTCGACGAGCTCATGGCCCTGCAGTCTACGGTCGCTCGCGAGCGCGAGTGGGGCTTCATGTTCCCATCCAACGCGGCGAGGGCCGACGCACTGACTGCCGTCGAGGAGCACTTCGCAGCACAGGGCCTGCGCGCCATGTGCGAGATGGACACAGGCATGGACCTGGAGGCGACCCTTATGCGCCGTGGCCTGCCCTTCCAGATCGGCGTGGACACGGTGCTCTGCGACGACTGGCTCCAGGTCTGCCATCGCGCCTCCCAGAGCGAGGATGGCCTGGCCCGCTGGGAGGTCGTCGGCGACCATGAGGCATCCGTCCGCCAGGCCAAACGCGAGGTCGCAGACGTCGTCCGCCGCTTCGGCGCCGGCGATGAGTACCAGGGGTGAGATGGGGATCCTTGTGGGTCCGGACTCCGCGCCGGACACCACGAGCCGCCGCCGGCGGGTCATTGGGCCTCCGCACGCCGCCCGCGGTCTACGCTGACGGCTCCGCCTCCCAGTCCGTGTGGAAGACGCCGTCGGTGTCCACACGCTCGTAGGTGTGGGCGCCGAAGTAGTCGCGTTGGGCCTGGATGAGGTTCGCGGGGAGACGGCCCGTGGTGTAGGCGTCGAAGTAGCTGAGGGATGCGCTCATCGCGGGCGCGGGAATGCCGGTGAGAGCTGCCGCGGCAACGGTATTGCGAAGTGCGGCGAGGCGGGCCGCCATCTCCCCGCGGAACTCCCCGCTGACCAGTAGGTTAGGCAGGTCCCTGCCTGATGAGCACGCCGCCTGTACGCGGTCGAGGAAACGGGCGCGGATGATACAGCCCGCTTTCCATATCCGAGCCAGCTCCGCCGGGCGCACACCGAAGCCACACTCCGCGGACGCCACATCGATGAGCGCGAAGCCCTGCGCGTAGGTGCACACCTTCGCGGCCCATAGCGCCTGCTCCACGTCCTCCGGCGTTACGCTGGTGTGGGCCGGCGGGGTGCGGGCGTAGGCATGCTCCGCGAAAACGCGCGCTTGCTTACCGGCGCTCAGATACCGCGCATCCACGGCCGCCGTGATCGTCGGTACCGGCACCCCGAGGGCGAGGGCGGCCTCGGTCGTCCACCGACCAGTGCCCTTCTGCCCCGCCGTGTCCAGGACAGCGTCGAGCAGGCGCTCGTACTTGCCCTGGGTATCTGGGAACCTGAGTATGCGCGCCGTGATCCCGACGAGATAGGACTCGAGCTCCCGGGTGTTCCAGTCGGTGAGGATTCCTGCGATCTTGTCGTAGTCGTAGCCCAAGCCCCGGTGCAGCAGGTCGAAGGCCTCGGCGATGAGCTGCATGTCCGCGTACTCGAGGCCGTTGTGGACCATCTTCACGAAGTGGCCCGCCCCGCCCGTGCCGACATGGGTCACGCACAGGCCGCCACTGCTTCGAGCGGCGATGGCCTCGAGCACGGGACGCCATAGCTCGTAAGCCTGCGGATCGCCTCCCGGCATCAGGCTCGCACCGATGAGCGCCCCTCGCTCCCCGCCGCTCACGCCGACGCCGAGGAAGAGGATCCCTTGCTCCTCCAGCGCCGCACCGCGCCGAATCGTGTCCGTGTAGTGCGAGTTCCCGCCGTCGGCAATGCTGTCGCCCGGCGCCAGGGCCGGCGCCAATGCACCGATGACCGCGTCCACCGGCGCGCCGGCGGGAACCATCACGAACACCCGTCGCGGCGGGGCCAGGGCGGACACCAGGTCCACGGGCGATGGCACGGTCGACAGCTCGCCCTCGGAGCCGTGCGCCCTGATGAACTGCTCCGAGCGATCTGCCGACTGCTCGTAGGCGACCACGCGGATGCCATGCCGGGCCATGTTCCGCGCGAGGCTTGCGCCCATGACCCCCAGTCCGACCAGGCCCACAGCCTGCTGGCTCACCGTGGGGTCCTCCCTTCCAGGATCTCGGCCGGGAGCTGCGCGGCCGCCGGTTCATCGATGAACCACACGGTACTGCCGTGGCCCAGAAGCCGCGTTGCCGGCAGCGAGGCATCATTCTCCACCAGCACGCGCCGCAGCACGTCGGCCTTCGACTCGCCGGCCACCAGGAACCACACGGCCCGGGCCGCCTCAAGGACCGGCCAAGTCAGCGTGATGCGCCAGGCGCCCAGCTTGCCCACGTAGTTCGCGGCCGCCAGTTGCCGCTCCTCGGACAGGGCCTCCGTCCCGGGGAACAGGGATGCCGTGTGGCCGTCTTCGCCCATCCCGAGCAGTACGAGGTCGAGTACAGGGGGCTCACCCAGCGAGTGGCGCATCTCCTCGTCGTATGACCGGGCAGCCTCGGCGGGAGGAAGCTCGGTGCGCATCCAGTGGGTGGCGGGGCGTGCGAGCAGCGACGCGAGGAGACAGCGCTCGATCATGCCGCGATTGCTGTCCGGGTGGCCGGACGGCACACACCGCTCGTCGACCTGGAACAGCTCTATCCGCTGCCACTGGACCTCCTCGGAGAGCGGAGGGCGCGCGAGCCGCTGCAGCAGGGCCTCCGGCGTCCGGCCGCCCGACAGCGCGACGCGGAAGCCGCCCGCGTGATCGCGTGCAGCCCGCACGAACCACTTCGCGACCTCGCTGTCCAGCGCTGGAGAGACGATCACCCGAGGGGCGCTCATCGCGGTCCGTGCCTCGAGCTGTTCCACCACCCCGTCGCGCACCCGGTCAGCAGGCGCTCTGCCTCCACAGGTCCCCACGTGCCGCTCGGGTAGTTTGGGAAGTCCTCCGGCTCGACAGAGGAGAAGTGCTCCATGATGGGGTCCACGAACTCCCAGGCACGCTCAATCTCATCCGACCGGGTGAACAGGGTCTGGTCGCCGCGCAGGATATCGATCAGGAGCCGCTCGTAGGCATCGGGCAGCGCCTGTGGGAACGCCTGAGCGTAGGAGAACTGCATCGCCACATCGTACAGCTCCATGTTCATCCCGGGCCGCTTCACACACAGGCGGAGCGATATCCCCTCATCGGGCTGGATGCGGAACACGAGGGCGTTCGGGCTGCTCGGCGAGAGGGCGTAGAGGTCGCCGTCGCTCCGCACCGTCCGGAAGTACTGCAGGGGTGGGCGGTCGAACACGACGACGATCTCCGTCTGCCGCGCGGCCAGCCGCTTGCCCGCGCGGAGGATGAAGGGCACGCCCGACCAGCGCCAGTTATCGATGCGCGCGCGTACGGCGACATAGGTCTCTGTGCGCGAGCCCTGGGCGACTCGCCCCTCCTCCCGGTAGCCGATGGCCTCCTGGCCGTCGACTGTGCCGGGACCGTACTGCCCCCGCACGGCCCAGGACGCCACGTCCGGGCCGTCCCCGTGAAGACACTGCAGCACTTTGACCTTCTCGTCGCGGATCTCCTTGGCGCCCGCCACCGTCGGCGGCTCCATCGCGATCAGGGCGAGGAGCTGCAGCACATGGTTCTGCAGTACATCCCGCAGGGCGCCCGTCGCATCGTAGAACGCACCCCGGCCGGTGGTCATGCCCACGGTCTCGGCCACGGTGACCTGCACGTGGTCCACATGGTGATGGTCGAACAGAGGCTCGAACATGCCGTTGCCGAAGCGGAATGCGAGTAGGTTCTGGACCGTGTCTTTCCCCAGGTAGTGGTCGATCCGATAGATCTGCTCCTCGGCGAGGTGCTTGGTCACCTCAGCGTTCAGAGCACGAGCCGAGGCCAGGTCCGTCCCGAACGGCTTCTCGATGACCACCCGCGACCATACCTTACTTCCCGGCTCATGCACGAGCCCGGCCTCTCGTATGCTGCGGATGACCGACGCAAAGCGGCCCGGCGTCACGGCCAGGTAGAAGACGCGGTTCCCGGCGAGCCCCTGGTCGCACTCGAAAGACTCGAGGGATAGGCGCAGGTCGCTGAAGTGGTCCGGCTCGTCGAAATCGACAACCAGGTAGTGCAGACAGCGCGCGAAGCCATCCCATTCCGCCCGGCTGTTGGGGCGCACTCGCCCGTTGGTCAGCACCGCCTTGTACATCTCGTCCCGGAACTCGTGGGTCGCGACAGGCCGTCTGGCCGCGCCCACGATGAGGGACTTCGGTGAGAGCGCCCCCGCCCGCCAGAGCGCGAAGAGGCTGGGCATGAGCTTCCGCGCCGTCAGATCGCCCGACGCCCCGAAGATCACCACCGAGGTCGGCGTCTCCATGGGTATGGCGGACGTGTCCACCTCTGGTGGAGCGGCCACGAGGCGACCTTCGACCGACCGACACACCGTGGATCATCCTCCCTACACGGGGACGCCCGTCTCGCTGACGCAGTGTTGGACGGAGAGTGCGCGATCACCTTCGCCATGGGTTCACTTGCGGCGGAGGTGCCCTCCGGTGGTGAACCGCATAGCCACCAGCGCCCGGCCGGCCCCCGCCTGTCGCCGACGTGCGCGGAGGCGGCCGATGGGCAGCACGCCCTACACCGACACGTCCTCGCCGGCCTCCCATCCGTCGAAAACGGAGTCCTCCTCCCCCCAGAGCCCCGCCGCAGCCGTGAAGTCACCACGTCGAGCCCCGCCGCAGACCGGGCATCCTTCGCGCTTGGCGATGTTGTAGGTGGCGAAGGTCATGTCTTCGGTGTCATACGCGAGCAGGCGTCCCGCCAACGGCTGACCGAACCCGGTGAGGACCTTGATCGCCTCCAGCGCTACGAGGCTGCCCAGAGATGCCGGCGTGGCCGCCAGCACGCCGAATCCTTGCCAGTGCCACCAGTCGGGCACCTCCGGCACAAGGCACTCCACGCAGGGCGTCAACGGCGGGATGATGGTGGTGAGCTGGGCCTCCATGCCGTTCATCCCGGAGTGGATGAGCGGCTTGCCCTGGCGCCAGCACTCCCGGTTCAGGATGAAGTGCTCCTCGAAGACAGGGGTCGTCGCGCAGACGACGTCTACCTGCGACACCCATTCGGCCACATTGTCGTCGGTCACATTGGCGTCGTAGGCGATGACCTCCATGTCGGGGTTGTAGCGGAGCAGCGTCTCCCGCGCCTGGGGTGCGCGCGGCTGTCCGATGGAGTCGCCGCGCATGAGGATCTGCCGGTTGAGGTTCGACGGTGTGAGCTTGCCGCCGTGCGCGACCACGAGTCGCCCCACCCCGGCGCTGGCCAGAGCGAAGCAAGTGGGGCCGCCGAGGCCGCCCGCCCGCGTGACGAGCACCGAGCTGCCTTTGAGCTTCCGCTGGCCGTCTTCGCCGAACCCCTCGATCTGGATCTGTCGCTTGTACTTCTCGCGCTCGAAATCGGTCAGCTCAACCAAGTGCCTGTCTCCTCGTAGCAGATTGCGGCCAGCGGGTCGAAGCTCGCGAATACGGCCACCCCTGGCGAGAGGTGCAACCGGTCCGCTTCATCCCCGGTCATCTCGCAGTAGATGACGGCCGACTCGTTCTCAATGGTGGCCCGGACGGCCTGCCCGGTGTAGCTCAGGCTCGTCACCGTGCCCGCGACGGCATCGGTGGGCGGCGCGGGACGGGCGAGGGCGATCCGGACATCGGAGGGGCGCACGGTGACACATGCCGGGCCTCTCACAGCTCCCTTGGCGCGCAGCTTGGTGTCACCGTAGGCCAGCTCAGACGTCTCGTCGTCGACGGGCGTCGCCATGCCGCGGAACAGATTCAGGCCCATGAACTCCGCCAGGAAGTCGCTCCGCGGGCGCTGGGTCAGCTCGCGGCGGTCGCCGCTCTGGATGATCGTGCCGTTCAGCATCACGCAGATCCGGTCGCCGAGCGTGAGGGCGTCCTCGGGGTCGTGCGTCACGGCGACGGTGGGGATGCCGATGCGCTCAATCAGGGCCCGCAGCTCGAACCGGACCTTCCGTCGCGTCTGTGTATCCAGGGCCGACATGGGCTCGTCCAGCAGCAACACGGCGGGCTGCGATGCCAGCGCGCGGGCGAGGGCCACGCGCTGCCGCTGCCCGCCCGATAGGCGGTCGGGCCGCTCGCCGGCCAGCCGGTCGATGGCCAACTGAGATAGGGCAGTGCGCGCCGAGTGGAGGGCGTAGGCCGGAGCGACCTTTCGCGCCAGGGGCCCATAGAGGACGTTCTCGAGCACCGTCATGTGCGGGAACAGCGCATAGTCCTGGAACACCATGCCAACATGCCGTCGTTCGGGGGGAACGTTCACGTGCTTGTCGGAGTCGAAGACCACCCTGTCGCCACAGACGATCCGTCCCCAGTCAGGCCGCTCCAGCCCGGCGATGCTGCGCAGGGTCATCGACTTGCCGCAGCCCGTGGGACCGATCAGCACGACGCACGGCTCGCCTTCGAGGGCGAACTCGACGTCGAGCGCGAAGTCGCGCAGTTGTCTCCGGACAGACACCGACAGCACCGCGAACCAGCTCCAGCAGCCCTAGGCTAGTGCCCCCACAACAGCAGCCCCAGCGCGCCGCCGCCCAGCACCACCAGGCTGCCCTGCACCTGGTAACGGACGAGCGCGCACAGCGCCAGCGCCCCCACGGCAACCCCCTGCCAGTCTGCGATGCCGCCCTGGCGAACCAGGATGACCGCAGCGGCCCCGATGAGCCCGACCACGCCCGACTGGACGCCCTTCAGCGCCGCCTGGAGGCGAGGGCTGTCTCGCAGGCGACCAAGCTGCCGGGATGCGCTCAGCGTCATCGCGAAGGACGGCAGGAACATCGCCAGCGTCGCCAGCAGCCCTCCGCCGATGGCCGCCGCTATGCCGTAGGGCAGGCACACCTTGTAGCCCAGGAAGGTCGCCGTGACGAGCAACGGCCCGGGCGTCACCTGACCCATGGCCACGGCGTCAAGGAACTCGTGCTGGGTGACCCACTGGTGCCGGTCCACGACATCCGGCTGCAGCAGCGGTATCATGACCAGCCCACCGCCGAACACGAGGGCCCCGACCTTCAGACAGACCCCCACGAGCCGGAGCAGCTCACCCATTCCCGCCCCCCTCCTCGGCCGGTGCGGCCGGCTTGGGCTGCGGACGGCAGAAGGCCATCCCGAGGATCGCCGCAATCACAATGAGCGCCGCCTCGACCGGCATGTGAGCGCCCAGCAGGCCCTTCAGCGGCTCGGTCCGGCAGGCAACGGCGAGGATGAACGTCATGCCCATAATGCAGTGGCGCGGAGCTGATCCCCCCGCCTTCTTGCACATCCGCCAACACACGGATGCGATGATGGCGACCACGGCGGCCCGCGTTCCGTTGAAGAACGCCTCCGCTCGGGGCACCTCGCCATAGGCCAGGTACAGCGGCGTCAGCACGAGCATGAGCAGCGTCGCCGGCCCCACGATCCCGAGCGTCGAGGCGACAGCCCCCAGCACGCCCCGCATTCGGTAGCCCAGGTGAGTGGCGCAAGATACGGCCACCGGCCCCGGCAGCATGTTCCCGAGCGCGACGCCCTGGGCGAAGTCCTCCGGGCTGACCATCTTCCCACGCTCGACGATGCGCTCTTCCATCAGGCCGATGAGAGCGAGAGGACCACCAAACCCCGTTGACCCGATGATCAGGAACTGCCTGAAGATGCGGCGGAGACTCATACCGGCTCCCACGAACAGAGGCTTCCCGCGGTGCCCGCTCAGTGTAGCAGAACCGGGCACGCCTCTCACGAGATGTGGGGGAACTCCCGGAGAACGCAGGTCGGGCAGTCGGCGCGCCGCGGTACGTGAACGACCGACATCTCCCGGTCCCAGACCTCGATCTGCATCATCCCCTCGCACAGCTCGTCTCGGCGTCCCGCGAGGATCTTCACCGCCTCGACCACCTCGTACCCCGCCATGATGTAGACGATGGGCGGGAGGACTCCCTCGGTCGCCGTGGTCTGCACCTGTGTCGTCGGTGGAGCATCGTGCAACAGGCACCTCAAGCACGGTCCCTCGCCGGGGAGGATGTTCATCGTCAGGCCGTAGGTGCCCAGTACCCCGCCGTAGATCCACGGGATCCCGTGCTTCACGGCCACATCGTTGACGACGTACCGTGCTTCGAGGTTGTCCATCCCATCCAGGATAAGGTCCATGCCCGTGAGCAGATGCTCGCCGTTCTCCGGGGCGATCCTGGCGTCGACCCCTTCGACCACCACATCTTGATTGGCCTCCCGCAGGCGCTCGGCCGCGATGAGGGCCTTGGGGCGTCTGGATACCACGTCGGCTTCTGTGTAGAGGGTCTGCCGGTGCAGGTTGGTGAGGTCCACGGCGTCGAAGTCGATCACGCGGACATAGCCCACGCCGCCGCGTACCAGCAACGTGGCGGTGGCACAGCCGATGGCTCCCGTCCCCGCGACCGCGACGCGCGCGCTGCCCAGCTCCTTCTGTGCCTCACGCCCGAGCTGGGCCACGAGCATCTGGCGTGCGTACCTGGCAAGCCTGTCCACTTTCCCCCCGCCGCTCATGCGCCCACCACCGGCGGGATGATCGAGAGGAGCTCACCGGCCGGCACCGCGGTCTCCAGGCCCTGGGCACTCCGGATGTCGCTCGCGCCCACGAAAACGCGCGCGTCCGCTCGCAGCGTTCCATCCTCGCGGAACACGTGCGGTCTGATGTCCGGGTGCGTCGCCGCCAGCGCGTCCAGCGCCTCCGCGACCGTCTCCCCCTCCACCTCCACCTTGCGCTCGCCGTTCGTGAACTTCCGAAATGGGGTCGGGATCTTGATGGTGACCGACATGATCTCGCCTCCGGGAATGACAGTAGGCGGGTCCGCAACTTGAGCGTGGCCTGCCGAGCATGTTCCGTGCGCACCGGCCTATTCCTTGGGCCGCGGGTGATCGCTGGCGGGCCACGGGATCCAGAGAGGCTGCGGGTCGGGAGACCCGCGGGCACAGGGGCCACGATGGGCTGCGGGCATGGCGGCGACGAGGGGCGGGGCAGCTCCGTGACGAACCACGGGCACGCAGCCCATCCGCGAGAGAGAGGTGTACGATGGCGGTCCTGTGCGTCGACGGTGGCGGCACGAAGACGGCGGCGCTGCTGGTGGGCCCGGACGGCGCTGTGCTCGGATGCGGCGTCGGAGGCGCTCTCGCATTCGTGGACTCCGGTGGCGAGGTGGTCCGGCAGTCGGCGCAGGACGCCGTGACGGGCGTGCTCGCTGACGCTGCGAAGTCCGCGGCGGCCCCAGGCATCGAGCGGGCGGTCGTTGTGTTGGGCGGCGGCAACTCCGTTGAGGCGAGGGACGCCGTCTCCGGGGCGGCTGGCGGGGTCCCCGTGGAGATCACTGGTGAGCCGCAGGCAGCGGCCGCGCTGGCGAGGGTCGAGGGCTACGACGCTGTGGTCCTCGCTGGCACGGGAGTGATCGCTGTTGGCCTGGACGGGGAGGAACTGCGCCTGTGCGGCGGTCTGGGTGTCTTCCTCGCGGACGAGGGCAGCGGGTTCGACATCGGTTGGCAGGCTGTTCGGGCGGTGGTTCGGTCGTTCGACGGACGAGCACCTGAGACTGCACTGGCCGAGTGTGTTCCTCACTGTCTGCTGGGCCAGGACCTGGCGCCGGGGGTGACGCGGGGCAGTCACCGTCGCGACCTGGCGGGTCGCCTGCGGCTCGCCGCTCTCTCGGCCACGCGGGTACAGATCGCTTCGTTAGCGCCTCTCGTGTCCGAGGTGGCCGCCGGAGGCGACGCCGCCGCTGGTGCCATCCTCGACCGATCCGGTCGCGAGTTGGCGCTCCATGGGATCGCGCTCATTCGACGGATGCGAGGGCGCCCCGCGAACCCCTGTGTTGCGGGAATGGGGGGCGTTTTCCGCGCGGGCCCGCCGCTGCGGGATGCCTTCCGCGCGGCGCTCGAGCAAGGCCTCGGCGATGTGGACGTGGTCCTGCCGGACTACGACCTCATCCTCGGAGCCGCACTGCTGGGCGTCGGCGAGGAGCCGACGGCCGCCGAACGATTGGTGACCGAGTGGCCGGCGACCCAGGTGCGGCTGCGCACGTGTGCCGCGCCGAGCGTGCCCGGCCGCGGCCTGAGCATCCGAGACTCTTTCGCTGCGGTGCAGTGACACAACGCCTATGCCCGGAGGATGTCCCCGTGACCAGACATTGTGCAAGCCCCAACATACGGTTCGCCCGGCTGCTGGCGTGCCTCGTCTCCTCAGCGTTCCTGGGCGGCGCCGCGATGGCCGATGACCTCCGGCTCATTCCCATGCCGCGAGAGGTGGTTCAGGAGACCGGGCGGTTCGCGCTCGATTCGTCCGTCCCGATCCTCCTGGCCGATCCGGCGAGCGCCGGTGACCGCTTCGCAGCCACGCAGCTCGTCGAGGAGGTCTCCGGCCGGCTCCGCGTACGCCTTCGCACGTCGCCGCTGGGCGCTGACGGCACGGGGGGGATTATCCTCGTTCGCCCCAGCGCGACGCCGCGCGGCCGGGCTCTGTGCGAGGCCGCCGGGCTCATGCCCGATGCGGCGCTCGGCGATGAAGGCTATCTGCTGCGCGTCGAACCCAAGCGAGTGGTCATCGCCGCCAACGCCGAGGTCGGTATCTTCTATGGCGTGCAGACACTGAAGCAGCTCGTGCGCGCCAATCGCTCGGGGAACAGCATCCCCTGTGTTCGCATCCGCGACTACCCCGCGCTGCGGTACCGCGGCATTCTCGATGACATCACGCGCGGCCAGATGCCGACCATGGACTTCCTCGAGCGGGAGGTTCGCACGCTGGCCGAGTTCAAGATGAACCTCTGGACGCCGTACATCGAGCACCAGTTCGAGTTCGAGAAGCACCCGCTGATCGGCCCGAAGGGCGGCAGCCTCACCGCGGAGCAGGCGCGCGAGCTCACCGAGTACGCCCGTCAGTACCACGTGGAGATCGTCGGCTGCTTCCAGTCCTTCGCCCATTTCCAGAACATCCTGGCGCACCCGGAGTATGCCCACCTGGGCGAGACGGACGGCGGCTGGATCCTCCGTCCGGTGAGTGAGGACTCGTATCGGCTTCTCGCCGACCTGTACTCCGAGATCGTCCCGGCATTCGAGTCGCCCATGTTCAACATCTGCTGCGATGAGACATACGGGCTGGGCGAGGGCAAGAGCAAGCCGCTGCTCGACGCATTCGGGATCGAGTGGCTCTACGCCACGCACATCAACCGGATCCACGACATGCTCGCGCGGCGCGGGAAGCGGATGATGATGTGGGCGGACATCGCGCTGTCGCATCCGGGCATTCTCGACCAGATCCCGCGGGATACGATCCTCCTGAGCTGGGGCTACCACGCCGCGGAGTCGTTTGACTCGGCCATCGTGCCCATCGCGGAGCGCGGCTTCACCTTCTTCGTCTGCCCGGGCGTGAACTGCTGGGGTCGCATGTTCCCGGATATCGACACGGCGATGGTGAACATCCGCAACTACACTCGCGACGGGGCCCGGCACGGGGCTCTCGGCATGATCAACACCTGCTGGGACGACGACGGCCAGAACCTGTTCTCCTGCAACTGGTACCCCATCGTCTTCGGGGGCGACTGTGCCTGGCATCCCGAGCAGGCGGACCCGGCATCCTTCGCGGAGCGGTTCTCTGAGTGCTTCTACGGCACGGCGGACGACTCCGCGGCGAGGGCGGTCCTGAGCCTGGCCGCCGCCGAGCACAATCCCCGCTTCCCGGGCCTCCTCAATGGCCACTACTGGGTGAAGCCCACTACGCCCGCCACCGCATCGCGCGGACTCGAGGAGCGCTGGCTGTCCGCCATGCAGGAGTCGGCGTCGGAGGTACTGGCCGATGTGTCCGAAGCCCGGCACACGGCACGGGTGAATGCGGACAACCTTGACTACCTCGCTTTGACCGTCGTCCGAATGCGCGGGATGGCCGAGCGCCGTCTGGACTTCATCCGCGCCGCCGAGCTGTACCATGCGGCGACCGACCAGCCGGACGCGGCGCGGGCGCGAGCCGCGTTGGTCGATGCCCGGCGGTGTATCGAGGCTTCGCTCAGCGGCCTCCGCAGCGAGCGGCGGCGCTACGAGCGGCTTTGGCTCGCGGAGGCGCGCCCCTACTGGCTGAGTGTCACGCAGGCGCGGTATGCGGAGCTGGAAGCATGGATCGAGGCCTGTGTGGGTCGACTGCTCGATGCGGAAGCGCGCGCGGCCGCGGGCCAACCGTTGCCTTCCAGCGACGAGGTGGGCCTGCCCGCCATGTTCCCGACCGAGCGCCGCTACCGGCCGAAGACGGTGGGCGATCCCCTGCCCTCTGCCACCGGAGTCTGGTACGACGCCCGCTGGCACTACCGCGTCGGAGTGCGGGTGGACGCCGGCAGCCGAGCGCGGACGGACCTTCCGGTGGAGGTTGAGGTGGACTTCGGTAGTCTGCTGGGTGGTCAGGCGTTGGACCCCGGCTCGATTCGCGTGGTGAGCTGCGATGCCGAGGGCTCCGCCGAGATGGAGGTCGCCTCCCAGCTTGTGCCGGTCGACGAGGGGACGCCACGCGTTGTCTTCATCGCACCGGGGCGCACTCCCGAAGGGGAGAGCCGGTACTTCCGTGTCTACTTCGACACGTCTGCAAATGGCCCGAAACCGACGCCGAGCTATGGGAGCGTGACCCTTGCTCCATCGGAGGGCGGGTACACCATCGAGAATGAGCGTATCCGGTGTCTCGTTCTGCCGGAGGGAGCGCACGCTTACGACTGGTCCGTGAAGGCGCTCGGCGGGCTCGAGATCACAGAACCCGGCCGGGCGGGCTGGGCGGGATTCCTCGATGCGTGGGGGAGCCGCGACACGACCTTCACCCTCACCCCCGTCGCGGCGGGCCCGGTGATGGCTCGGCTGCATTGCCAGGCGCTGGACGGCACGGAGAAGACGATCACGGCCTACGCCGGGTCCGGGTGGGTCGAGAGCGACGTTTTCCCCGAGGTGCCCTACTTCTGGTGCTTCGACCCGAGCTCGCTGATGTCGGCGGACAGTGAGACGCCGGGAACCGCGCTGTTCTCGACGGGGGCCACGGGCGCGGTGCCGCCCTCGTCGGCGCGCGAGCAGGTGAAGGGGCCGAATGCCGTGTGGGGCTGCAAGACGCGGGCCGACGGTCTGGCTGTCGCCTTGGTCACGCCCGGGCGGCCGGCCGCGCACTCCGTAGGCCCGGGCGGCGGCTGGGGCGGCGTCGGGATCGAGGGGGGGCCGGCGACGGGGCAGTTCATCTGCGTGGGGGACGTGATCGAGGGGGACCTGCGCGCGAGGCTCGATGCGCTGGAGTCCACCCTCGATCTGTCGAGCCCGCCGAGTCTGACGCTGGGGCGGCTGGAGCAGCGGCCAGACGGCGGCGGCACATAGGCGGTTCACCTACGGTATCGTCCATCATGGGTGGGCAACGCACCCGGAATGGCCGGTACTGGATGGGGGCGACCAGCGATGCGGACGGTCTTCTTCGGCACACCGACTTCGGCGGCCCGATCGCTGCAGGCATTGCTTGACGACGGTCACGACGTCGCCATGGTAGTGACGCAGCCCGACCGCCCGAAGGGCCGTGGCCAAAGGGTCACAGAGAGCCCGGTGAAGCAGCTCGCCGTGCACGCCGGGTTACCGGCCATGCAACCGGAATCGGTGAACGCCGAGGCGTGCCGCTCGGCACTGAGCTTCGTGGGCGCCGATCTGTTCGTGGTTGTCGCGTTCGGCCAGATCTTCCGACAGTCACTCCTGGACATGCCGCCCAAGGGCTGCGTGAACGTCCACTTCTCCCTCTTACCTCGGTATCGCGGCGCGGCGCCGGTCCAGCATGCGCTCCTCAGCGGCGATGCCGAGACCGGCGTGACAACGATGTACATGGATGTAGGCCTGGACACGGGCGACATGATCTTCCGTGAGGCCTGCGCCATCCACCCCGACGACACGACCGAGACACTCATGGACCGACTAGCGGCCCAGAGCGCCCGCCTGCTACTTCGGACCGTCAACGCCATCGAGGACGGGACGGCACCGCGTACGCCCCAGCCGGAAACAGGGGTAGTCCCGGCCCCCTCCATCCGACGGGAGCAGGGCCATGTGGACTGGTCGAGTCCTGCGCGCACTCTGTGCTGCCTCACGCGGGCGCTATCGGCTTCGCCCGGCTGCGTGTGCTGGTTCCGGGGGACGCGGATTCGCGTGTTCGGCGTGCGCCCGCTGGAGGATACGATCGCGGCCGATGCCCCGCCGGGACAGATCGTCGCGGTCGCCCGCGAGGGGTTCCGCGTGGCCTGCGGGCAGGGGGAGGTGCTCGTGACCGAGCTTCAGCCCGAGGGGAAGGCTCGGATGGATGCCTGGGCCTTCGCCAACGGGTACCGAGTCCGGCCGGGCGATCGCTTCGATCCCGGTGACGCTGGGCCTGAAGGGTAGCGGGATTGCCATGGGGCCGGCCCAGGTCCTCGCCATCGGTGTCAACCTGACGCGGATCGAAGTGTGGGCTCTGCGGCTATGGCTGCCCGTCTGGGGGCTCCTGGCGGTGCGGTGTCGAGTTTGGCACCTCGCGTGGTCGTCCGCGGCGCAGGCGCCGATGCCGTCAGTGCGCCGCGTCGTGCTCGTCGGGCATGGCCAGGCGGAGACGGCAGGTGCCAGCGGCTGGCAGGACGTGCCGGGCGTGGTGGTCGCCCGCCCGGCTGACATCCATTCGCTCTGCCCGAATGCCGCGCGGCTGGACCTGTGGGTCTGCTACCAGGGGCGCTTCGTGGCCGAGTGGCAGGCGCCATGGGTGGACGCCGGAAGCCCGCCCCCCGAGATCCAGGGCCACGCAGGTCCGGTGCTGGGCCCGTTCGCCGTGCCGGAGTGGCTGGCCGATGGGTTCGGGAGGCTGCGCAGCCGCCTCGGATTCTAGGTCGTTGCCGGCGCTGGCGCCGTCCCCGCGTGGACACGTCCGTTTGGCGTGGTCTATACTCGGGACTCACGCCTGCGAAGGTGCGTTCGCAGCGATCGGGAGATCCCCATGCCGAGCGGGAACGACAAGCCTTTCTACATTACGACGCCGATCTACTATATCAACGCAGTGCCGCACATCGGTCATGCCTACACGACCGTGCTTGCCGATACCGTGGCTCGCTTCCAACGCCTGCGGGGCCGCGAGGTGGTCCTCGCGACCGGGACTGACGAGCACGCGGAGAAGATCATCCGCGTCGCGAAGGACCGGGGGATGACCCCTCGCGCGTACTGCGATGAGCTGGCCGATCAGTGGCGGGAGTGCTGGTGCCGCCTCGACATCACCTTCGACGAGTTCATCCGCACGTCCGAGCCGCGCCATCATGCCGCCGTGCAGGAGGTTTTCCGCCGACTGCTCGAGTCGGGTGATGTCTACAAGGGACAGTACGAGGGTTGGTACTGCGTCACCTGCGCGACCTTCCACCTCGAGACGGAGCTGCTCGATGGGAAGTGCCCGAACGAGGAGTGCGGGCACTCCCCGGTCGAGCAGCGTCAACAGGAGGCGTACTTCTTCGCCGCCTCGCGCTACTGCGAGCGGCTGCTCGCCTTCCTTCGCGCGAATCCGGGGTTCATCCGTCCGGACTTCCGGCAGAACGAGGTCCTGTCGTTCGTCGAGGGCGGCGTGCACGACGCCTGCGTCTCGCGACCGAACGACGGCTGGGGGGTCCCCATCCCGGGCGATGAGGCGCATGTCGTCTACGTGTGGTTCGACGCCCTCATCAACTACATCACCGTCGCCGGCTGGCCCGATGACATGGAACGCTTCGAGAGGCTCTGGCCGGCGGACATCCACCTCATGGCGAAGGACATTCTCCCCCGATTCCATGGGAGTCTCTGGCCGATGATGCTCATGGCCCTAGGCATCCCACTGCCGGGCTGCGTGGCCGCCCACGGGTTCTGGCAGATGGATGGGACGAAGATCTCCAAGTCGCTGGGGAACGTCGTGGACCCGTTCGCGCTCGCGCAGCAGCTTCACGACGAGACTGGGATGACCCTCGATGTGGCCCTGGACGCGCAGCGGTACTTCCTGCTCCGGGAGACGCCGTTCGGCCAGGATGCCTCGTTCACGAGCGAGACCTTCCGCGCGCGGCTGAACGCCGACCTGGCGAACGACCTCGGCAACGCGCTGAACCGCGTTCTGCCCATCGTGGCCCGCAGCCTGGGCGGTGTCATCCCCGAGGGGGAGATGGACCCGGCTCTGGCCGCCGGGATCACCCGGGCGGCATCCGCCGTGAATGCCGGTACGGAGGCGTTGGACTTCCGCGGCGCGCTGGACGGTGTCTGGAACCTTATCGGGCAGCTCAACAAGTACATCGACACTCAGGCGCCGTGGAACCTGGCCAAGGATGAGGCGCGGCGCGATGTGCTGTGCAACGTTGCCTTCAGTGGGTTGGAGACACTCCGGTGCGTGACCGTGCTGCTGGCGCCGTACATCCCCCACGCGGCCGGCGAGATGCGCCTCCAGCTTGGGCTGCCGCCTGCGGTGGAAGGGGTGTTCGATGCGCTGGCCGCACCCCGCGGCGAAGCGATTGCCGGCAATGCCGTGTCCGCCGGGAGTCCCGTGTTCCCGCGTGTGGACAAAGCGACCACGCGCGCCGATGCCGGGGCGACACCGGCGTCGAAGCTCGAGAAGGAGCCCCAGCCCGTGACTGAGACCATCTCATACGATGACTTCGCGAAGCTGGCGCTCCGCGTGGGCACCGTGCTCGCCGGAGAGCGCGTGGAAGGCGCGGACAAGCTCTACGCGCTGAAGGTCGATCTCGGGGAGCCCGAGCCGCGAAGCATCGTGGCCGGCCTGGCGCAAGACTTCCCGCTGGACGAGCTCGTCGGGAGGCAGATCGTCGTTGTGGCCAACCTCGAGCCCCGGAAGGTGCGCGGCGTACTGTCGCAAGGAATGCTGCTCGCGGTGACGAATTCCGAGACCGACCGCCCGTGCGCCATCGTGACGGTCGACCGACCGGCGGCGCCGGGCTCGGGGATCCGATAGCGCATCGGCGCGGGGGATCGGCCCATGGCATACCAGTCCCTCTACCTGAAGTACCGCCCGAGAACCTTCGACCAGGTGATCGGGCAGGACCACATCTGCCGGACGCTGCGGAACGCTCTGCGCGAGGGCAAGGTGGCGCACGCCTACCTCTTCTGCGGTCCGAGGGGCACGGGGAAGACGACATCGGCGCGCATCCTGGCGAAGGCCCTGAGCTGTGAGAACGGGGTCACCGAATCGCCCTGCGACGTCTGTGAGTCCTGTTCGGCCATCCGCGAGGGCCGTCTGCTCGACGTGGTCGAGATCGATGCCGCATCCAACACGGGCGTGGACAACATCCGGTCGCTGAAAGAGATCCTGGGCTATGCCCCGACCTGGGGCCGGTACCGGATCTACATCATCGACGAGGTGCACATGCTGTCCACCGCAGCGTGGAACGCGCTCCTCAAGACGCTGGAGGAGCCGCCCGATTACGCCTACTTCATCATGGCCACCACGGATCCGCAGAAGGTGCTCCCCACGATCCTCTCCCGCTGCCAGCGATTCGACTTCCGCCGCGTGCCGCAGCCGATGCTGGTCGGACACCTCGGCGAGATCGCGAGTAGCGAGGGCGTCGTGGTGGATGAGGCGGCACTGTGGGCGATCGCGCGCCTGTCAGAAGGCTGCGTGCGCGATGCGATCACCATGTTCGACCAGATCCGCGCATACGCTGAGGACTCCGTCACGGTCGGCGACGTCAACGCCGTCCTCGGCACACTGAACGAGGACGCGCTGTTCACGCTGACGGACATCGTTGCCGAGGGCGACGCCGCGTCGGCGTTCCGCGTGGTCGAGGATCTCGCCCAGGAGGGCAAGGACTTCTCGCAGGTGACCCATGGCCTGACGAGGCATGTGCGGAACCTGCTGCTCGTGAAGTCCGGCTGCACGTCAGTGGGTGCGCTCGAGGCCGACGAGCCGACCATCGCGAAGCTCACCGAGCAGGCGAAGCGGTTCACCATGCCCATGCTCATGGGGTCGCTGTCCGCTCTGTCGGATGCGCGCGACGACCTGAAATGGAACCACCAGCACCGGCTGGTGCTGGAGATCGCTCTCGTGACGATGATGACGCAGACTCCGGCGACCGTGGGCGCTCCGACCGAGGGAAGCCGCGCGACGAAGCCGTCGGCTCCCGCAGCGCCACCCGCGTCGCCGGCCCCGGTCGAAGCCAGTGGCGAGGGCACGGCGGATGACGACGACGCGGACGCTCTACTTGCCCAGCCGGAAGTGGCCGAGGAGCCGCCGGCGGACGACGACGCCATGCCGGACACGGCCACACCGGAATGGCAGCGCGCGGTGCTCAAGGTCGCGGAGATAGAGCCGAAGCTCGGGCGCCTCCTCACCAGCTCGGTGGGGGAGTTCCGCGGCGACAACGAGCTGGTGGTCATGGTTGGCTCGCTGGGCGCGTCGTTCCTCCAGGACGCGCTCAAGGACCGGAAGCTCGGCCGAGAGATTCGCAGCGCGATCGAGGGCGTGTACGGCTCCGAACTGCGCATCACCGTCCGGGCTGCCAACCGGCCGAACGGGGACATCGCGCCCCCCAATGGCACCGGCGCCGCCGAGCCACCCGCCGCCCCGAGCGCCCTGGTGCTCGATATGTTCGAGGGCAGCGAGGAGATCTGAGCCCCGCTTCAGAGCCCTCTCGGCGGGAAGTCCGTTAGCTGCACCTCGCCGGCGATCCAGAATGTCTCGAACGCGGGCGCGCGACGCTCCTTGATCTCGGCCGCCTCCGCGAGGAAGTCATCCTTCGTCTTCCCCCAGTGCTGTTCGAACAGGACGAGCTGCGAGGTCTGGGTCACGATGGCCTCCAGCCTCTTGTGGGCGTAACCGGTGACGTCGAACCGCACGCGGGGAAGCGGGGCCCGGACCGCCCGGTCGAAGAGGAGGTGCCGCGCGAACCAGGCTTCCCCCAGCTCCGTCGACACGGGCTCAGCGGCGTGGAATCGGGCCTCGATGGCCAGGTGGTGTGTGCCGACATGGTCCCGATGCGGGTCGTCCGGACCGTGGGTGAAGATCGCATCCGGGCGCTCTTCGCGGATCGCGGCGATACAGGCCCGGAGCGTCTCCTTGTCGTTCACCAGGGCCATGTCGGGCCTGCCGATGTGGATCCGCCGCGAGATGCCGAGGGCCGCGTCTGCCGCCACTGACTCCTCAAGGCGCAGCGCCACGATGGTGTTCCGCATGTCGGGGCTTGGGTACCCCTCGCAGCCATCGGTCATCTGCACGACGACGACGCGCACGCCGGAGTCGGCGAGCTTGGCGAGGGTGCCCGCCATGATCAGCTCGTCGTCCGGATGGGCGCCGAAGAACATGATCCGCTCGTAGTCCATGCACTGACTCCCCTCGATCGCCAACCCGCACTCGCGCCCGGAAGGGAACGATGCCGGATCGGCGAATCCCACTGTCCGAAGCAGCCGACGATGAAGGCTGCTCGGAAGCTCAGGTGGTTCTGTGACGGTGTCGGTTCGCGCGGGCTGGGTCCGGTTCCTCGTTCCACCTCTATGGGCTTGCATGGCAGGCGCATGGGCCGGACCGGCGCTCGTGCATGTCACCAGCGACCCGCCGGAGGCTACGGTGTACATCCGGCAAGCGCGCTTCCCCGAAGGGGAGGACAAGCTGCGCGGGAGGGCGCCGCTGGACCTTTCGGTCTCGAACGTCACGTCCCTTGAGCGCGACTTCGTCCTGACGGTCAAGCTCAAGGGCTACCACCCGGACATTCGGACCCTCTCCCTCTGGACCGGTGCTGAGAAGACGGTCGACGTCCGCCTCGTTCCGCTGGACCAGCCCGCGCCTGCCCCTGCGGAGCCGGATACCACGGCGCGCCCGGATCGGCCCGAGGACGACACCGGCGCGGAGACGATGGAGCAGGAGCCGTCCTCGCCACTAACGGAGGCCGATGCGACGAATGCGGTTGCGCCCGCCGGCTTCGAGGTCGCGTTCATCCGCTCGGGCGGGCTGTACCTCGCTCATGCCGACGGCTCCGCGGAGCAGCGCGTTGCCGATGTGGGCCGGTCGGGCTCGCGAGCGGCCCCGGCATGGTCGCCCGATGGGACGAAGGTGGCGTACATTGACCGTGGCAACCTGTTCATCGTGGGCGAAGACGGCGCGGCCAAGCGGATCCTCCGCGCGGGGGACCTGAGCCCATCGAAGACGTACTGGCGCGGGCTGACGCCCAGGCTCGATGGGCCGTCATTCCGGCCGGACGGCAGCCAGATCGCCTTCCTGCACTACACCCGCGACGGGTTCGCGAACGCCTATGTGGCCGGCGCCGACGGCTCCAGGCCGACCATGGTGGCTGAGCTGGCAGACGGGCCGCCCGAGTGGCACCCGAGCCTTCCGCTCCTGGCGGTGCCGAGTCAGGGCAGCGTCATGATCTACGACACTCGCACACTCCCGCGCCCACCAGCGCTTGCCGTCCTCCCGACGGCGGACGAGCCCACCTGGTCACCCGACGGGCGATGGCTGGCCGTGACGGCGGGGGGTGACCTCTGGGCGTGCGACCCGCTGGGCCGGGACCGACACCGTGTCTTCCACCGGGATGGCTATGCCGCGCGCCGATCCCGATGGCTCTCAAGCAGCCGCAAGCTGGCGGCTGTCGTCCAGGTCCGGAAGGCGCTCGGGATCCGGCGGGATGAGATATGGGCGATCCCGCTCGAACGCGGCGAGCCCCGAGCGGTGGTCGGGCCGGACAGCCTGCCGGAGGGCGGCGTCACCATCGACCTGGCGGGCGTGAGTGCCGACGGGGCATCGCTGATCTACGGTGTCGGTCGCAGCCCCACGGTCTACTACAGTGTTCCCGTCGAGGGGGGCGAGAGCCGCGTGTTGCTCGACAATGCTGAGCGTCCCGCCTGGATCTGGCGGAAACAGACTGCTCCTACAGCGATGGACTGAACGGAGGCACCTGTGTCGGAGAAGAAGATCGTCCTCATCGGTGCGGGGAGTGTGAGCTTTACCGCAGGCCTGGTCGCGGATGTGCTCTGCGGCCCGAGCATCGGCCGGGGGTGTTGGCCGGAGCAGTGGACCATCGGGCTCGTCGATATCGACGAGCGCGCGCTCGGAGTCGCTCGGGGGCTCACGCGGCGTATGGTCGAGGCCCGCGGTGCGGCGTGTGCCATCGAGGCGTCCACCGACCGATGCGAGGTACTGCCCGGCGCGGACGTGGTGGTGACCACGATCGGCGTCGGCGGCCGTCGTGCCTGGGCGGCTGATGCGAGGATCCCGCGAGAGTACGGGGTCTACCAGCCCGTGGGCGACACGGTGATGGCCGGCGGCATCTCCCGGGCCATGCGCCAGATCCCCCCGATGGTCGCCATCGCCAACGACGTGGCCCGCCTGTGCCCCAACGCACACTTCTTCAACTACGGAAACCCCATGGCGGCCATCTGCCGGGCGGTCAACAGGGCCACGCCGGCCCGCGTGACCGGGTTGTGCCACGGGGTGCAGGGCACGGTGCGCTACCTATGCTCGCTGGCGGGCGTTCCCTACAGCGAGACCTCCGCCCTGTACTTCGGCATGAACCACCTCACGTGGGTGACCCATGTCACCCATGGCGGCGAGAGCCTGTGGCCGAGGATCGAGGCCCGTTGCGCGGAGCTCGGCGATGAGTTGGGCGAGCCGTTCAGTTGGGAGCTGTACCGGGCCTACGGCGCCTTCCCGGCGGTGCTCGACCGGCATGTCGTCGAGTTCTTCCCGGAGTTCTTCCCGCAGGGCGCCTACTACGGGAAGCAGCTCGGTGTGGGCGCTTACTCCATCGAGAGCATCATCGAGGGCGGCGACAAGCACTTCGAGCATCTCGCGGACCAAGCCGAGGGGCGCGTCCCCCTCGATGCCGGCATCTTCGAGCGCACGGCCGGCGAGCATGAGGCGCTGATCGACATCGTGGGTTCGACCTTCGCGGATGCGCACGCTGTCTTCCCGATGAACGTCCCGAACATGACGGTGCCGCAGATCCCGACGGGCTTCGTGATGGAGCTCCCCGTCCTGGCGACGAGTGCCGGGCGCATCGCGACCACGCCGCCGCTGGCTTCGCCCGGCCTCCTCGCCACGATATCGGAGGCGCTCTGGGGCGTGGAGATCACGGTGGACGCCGCACTCCAGGGCAGCCGTGACCTATGGGTGCAGGCACTGCTCTACGACCGCTGCGTCATCTCGGAGAGCACTGCCCGCCGCTTGGTGGACGACCTCATTGCGGCGCACAGGGAGTATCTGCCGCAGTTCGCGTGACGACGACGGTCACCTACCCCTCGGCATCCTCAGCGTCCGGCGCGCTGAGCGCTTCTACCCACTGCCTGAGCTGGGCGATGAGCCCGCGCAGACGGTGACCATCGAGTGTTGCCTCCGCCTCGCTCGGCAGGATGTCGTACCGGAACTCCACTGCGAAGGGGGTCAGGAGGCGCAACTCATCGAGATCGGAGGGAGTCGAGGAACCGGCCTCTGCGAGCAGGTCCATGAGGCGCTCGATCCGGTGAGTCAGGGGGTAGTCGGCTCCGACCGTGCGGAGGGCGGCTTTGAGCAGCTTCTCGGCGGCTTGCTGCGCATGGAAGCCCACCAGTTCCTCAGGCATTGCGCCGTGCTGGAGAAGCAGGTCCAACGCCAGCTCGTCCTGCGCCGCTTTGCGCAGCAGCGTCTCAATGTGAGCGCGTCGGCTCATACAGCACCCTGCCACGCTTGGCGGCCTCATGGATCACGGTGCATGGCTCCTCGGCCCAGGCCTCGAATGTGCCCCGGCTGACGACGACAATATCTGTCGGTATGCGCAGATCGCGGATGGCGTCCGACAAGCGGACCATCTCCAACCGTCGCGCGGCTACCTCGGGTTCGACCACCAGGATGTCGAGATCACTGGTATCTCGGGCGTCGCCGCGCGCGTGGGAGCCGAACAGGATGAGGGTGGCATCCGGGGCCGCGGACCTGAGCCGCTCCGTCACCTGCTGGATCTGCTCTTCAGAGATCATCTGGCCCCGCCCTCCGCTACAGGTTTCGACGCTCCCGCCGGGCCTTCCTGCCCATGGGCACCCCTGCCTCAGCCTCGATGCTCCCGCCGGACGAACCTCACTCGGCCCGTATCGGGCTCATAGATGAAGCTCCCTCTCCGTCCGGCACCGGGCGGTTGGGACAACAAGGGACGACCAGGGGACTCGGGGTCCCGGATTGGGTATGCCAGGTCCCCGAGGCTCGCGGGCCATGCCCCGTGGGTCTCTCGGTATCGACCTATCCCCGCGCGCAGCAGACGGAGATCCTGCGACGCGCGGCCCGCCTACCAGGACAAGCCCCGCGAGGACCGGGCAGCACACCCCTCCAGCGATGTTCCAGGCCATGTCGCGCCACCGCGTTCCGCTCTTGTCGCACCAGACCCGCCCCGTGTTGGGGGAGTACTCATAGCGCCACCCTTCGCGCGCAGGTGGAAGCACAACGTGGAGGTAGGGGCCCGGCCAGCCGTACTGACTGCCATCTAGCTGTGTCAGGGCCTCCAGGTCAGGAGGGAAGTGCCCCGTGTCGGTTTCGCAGCGATCCACGGCCCACTGCAGTGATGCGACGTGCGCAGCCGCGCACTCATCGTCCATCGTGTCGCCGGCGTTGTCCACGGCAGCGATCAGGCTCGCGAACATGACAAGCGGGATCGCCACGAGCACGGCCAGCCCGAGCCGATCCCAGCCGCGTTCGGTGTTCGGCGCCCCGCACGACGCACAGGCACGCGCAAGCCGGCGGACCCGTTGCCCACACGTCCAGCACTCCATGGCGATGGCCTCCTTCCCAACCAGTCGCAGATGGTCGGACCTAGCAGTACGGCCAATGCCGGCAGTCGTCCACGTGTCCCGATTCGGCCCTGATGCACCGCACCCCTTCGCTCGCCCGCCAGGTTGGGCGCCCACTTGGCTTCGGCGCGCCCTGGGGCAACGTCCGGCCGCCTGCCGTGTCCTGTAGAGGGACACCAGAGGGGATGCTCGAATTCCCTGGTCGTCCGTGGATCGGGTGACGCCCGGCCACCCATTGCAGACAGCGGAGGGAATCCCCGTGACCCACAAGAGCAGTCGCCGCACATTCCTCAAGCAGGCCGCCACCCTCGCCGGGGTTGGCCCGCTGTTCCTGTCATCAAGGGCCTGGGGCCAGAATGCCAACGACAAGCTGAACATCGCGTTCGTCGGCACCGGCGGGATCTCGGGCGCTCACATCGGCGAGATGGTACGCCTCGGGGTGAACTGCCCGTGCTGCTGCGATGTCGATGAGAGCCGGTGGGGGCAGGCCATCGACAACTGGCCCGATGCCAAGCCCTACCGGGACTATCGGAGGATGCTGGAGGCCCACGCCAAGGAGATCGACGGCGTCATGATAGGCGTCCCGGACCACCACCACTACCCGGCCACGATGATCGCCATGCAGCTCGGCCTTCATGTCTACACGCAGAAGCCGCTCACGCACACGCCGTGGGAGGCGCGCCGGCTGGTGAGGATGGCCCAGGACAACCCCAAGCTCGTCACGCAGATGGGCAACCAGGGCCATGCCAGCGACGCGTGGAGGACGCTCTACAACTTCGTGCGCGCTGGGGGCATCGGCACCGTGCTGGAGACCCACACGTGGACCGACCGCGCAACGGGCTGGTGGCCGCAGGCGATGAACCGCCCTGATGGCGAAGACCCCATCCCCGCGAACCTGGACTGGGACCTCTGGCTCGGCCCGGCGCCGGTGCGACCGTACAAGGAGGGCGTGTACCATCCGTTCGTCTGGCGCGGCTGGAAGGACTTCGGCACCGGGGCGCTGGGCGACATGGGCTGCCACATGACGGATGGCACGATCTGGACGATGGACCCCGATGCGCCCACGCTTGTCGAGCCGGTTCTGGTCAAGGACATGACCAAGGAGGCCTTCCCCGCGCAAGCCATCGTGAAGTGGACGTTCCCGGAGAAAGACGGCCGGGCCGGTTTCGCTCAATACTGGTACGAGAGCGGCCTGAAGCCGGAGAAGCCGGAGCGGGTGGAGGGCGAGTGGAACCTGCCGAGCAACGGCACCGTGTGGATCGGCACCGATGCGGTGCTGCTCTTCGAAAGCTCGGGCGGCCCGATCCGCACCTGGCCGGAGGACAAGATGCAGACATTCGGCGACGTGCCGGAGCTGCTGAAGAAGTGCCCGAACCAGGACCACTATGCCGAGTGGCTGAATGCCATTCGCGGCACCGACACGACAAAGGCTCGGTTCGAGTACTCCGGCAAGCTGGCCGAGATCGTCCTCCTCGGCAACGTTGCCATGGAGGCGGGGCAACCGATCGAGTACGATGGTAGGAGGATGGAAGTCACGAACCTGCCCGAGGCCAATGGATACTTGACCAAGGAGTACCGGGAAGGCTGGCGGTTCGGGCTCTAACGGGGCAGATCCGGCCCAACCCGCTTCTCGATCGCTCCCAGGCGGTCCATCACCCCAACGAGAAGCCTCTCGTTGTGGACCAACTGCGCGATGATGACCATGACTTCCTGCTCGGCCTTCACATTGATGTCGTAGTCGGTGTCCGCCTCCACCCGGTCCCGCGCCGACTGGCGGTTCTGGCTCATCATCACGACCGGGCCGGTGTAGGCCGCCTGGAAACTGAGCATCAGGTTCAGGAGGATGAACGGGTACGGGTCCCACGCATGGAGCATGGCGGGGTTCCGATGGACGGCGATGGCCAGGTACGCATTGATGGCCATCCACACGACCAGCAGCACCGACTGAACGATGATGAACGGCCAACTGCCCACTAGCGCGGCGATACGGTCCGCGACCCTCGCGCCGAGCGACTGCTGGCGCTCGTACTTCTCGTCCGGGTGTCCGACGGGCGGGTGGTCATGCTCATAGCTCGCGGCCGGTCCCGCATCGCGTTGGGTTGGCTCCTGCTCCATGGGAAACGCCTCCCTGATCCTCGCCCGCTACTCGGCCCTGGCCAGCCCTGTCTCGAGGAGTTGCAGGTGCAGCTCCAACGCCAGTTCGGACATGTAGCGGGTACCCTTTGAGTCTATGTCGTCCGAAACGCCCTTCCAGGGGTCACTCATCCGCTCGTACTGCCAACCGATGTACTCGCCCTCAGTCTCCTGAGCCCAGAACCCGCACTGCATCACGCGGTCGGCCAATTCCTGGTAGAGCGCGTCGCCGGTGAAGGCCGCTAGCCGGCGCAGGCAGGCGATCTTCGCGTTCGTGTAGCAGTAGTTGGAGTACTGCAGGTAGTGCTGCTGCTCGGCGTGGCAGGTCTGCGTGGGGTTCCGCACCCAGGAGAGCTGCTTGGGACACCACATCAGGAATGCGAACAGCGCGTTGGCCTCCGCGTGCTTCAGGGCATCCTTGTCGCGCGTCCACTCGTGCTTGTTGAGCCAGTACTCGGTGACCTGCCATACGCTGTCGGCCTCGAGGTCCTCGGGCGGCAGGTCCGTGTGCGCTCCGGTGTACCGAAAGCAGTCCTCGGCATGTTCGCGGAGGAACCGCTCGAGGTCCTTGATGAACGCGTCGTATTTCGCGTCCCGTGTGATGCGGCGGATGATGGGGAATGCGACGAGCGCGCGGCCGGAGACTACGGACTGGGTGCGGCCCTCGTGGGGCGACCCCACGACCTGCGGCAGGCCGCCATCCGGGTTCTGAACCCGCACCACCCATCCGGCGATCCGAACGGCCGCATCGTACCAGTCTCGCCTGTCGAGTCCCTCGTGCTCCCTGACGCGCTGCCACACCGTGAGCATGTAGCGGGCCGCCATGGCGTTCATGTCGGGCTTGAGGCCCGGGTTCCCACCGCGGTCGGTGCTCGCGAAGATGCCGGGCTCGAGGTCATAGTGACTCTCGATGGCGCCGCGGTTCGGGTCCGCCGGATCGGTGTGCTGGGCCGTGAGAACGAAGTCCATCGCCTCGAACGCCCGTTGCCGCCATACCGTGTCACCTGTCTGTTCGTACAGAAGGTAGTCCAGGTAGGCGTTGCCGGGCACTTCCGGCATGTAGATCACGGCCCAGGCGTCCTGTATGCGGTATCCCTTCCCGGGGTACCAGAGGGCCGTACGGCGGCGTCCCTCCACGAACAGCGCGAGGGCTTCGTTCGGCGTCCGGACCTGCAGCGGCTGGACGGTGTAGTCGTTGAGCCGCATCCAGTCGCGGACCAGCGCCCTGATGGCCCCGGTCGCCGACCCCGCGTCGCTGATCAGCACCTGCAGTGGGAGCGAGTAGGTTGTGCCGGGCGAGAACGGCCCGCCGAGCCGGAACTGCTCGGCCTCAACCTCGCTCGCGAAGTGGAACCCCGTGTTGCTCGTCCACGAGGTGGGATCGAGGTAATCGGATGCGGGATCGATGCCATAGAGGGCGACGAGCGACATATCGGGCCGGAAGATGAGAGCGCCGGGCACCCCGACGTACGTCAGCCGCGGGACCCGCACCTCGGGAGCGTCCGCCGCGAACGGGTAGAGCGTGCACCGCCACTCGGCTCCGTCGACGTCGCGGTAAGGCAGGCAGACCTCCCAGCCATCGAGGACGCCGTCCACCTCCCAGGTCGCACGGATCGAGGCTGCCGCCATACCCGGCTCCAGGGAAACCTCGACCTCGAACCGAAGGCCGACGCCGTCGACGCGCGTGCTTCCGCTCAGCCTGGCGGACCGGGCATCGATCCGCGTCACCGTGTCCGCGGCGAGCCAGAGCTGCCTGCCGTCGCCGTTCCGGAGAAGCATGAGGCCGTCGCGCAGGGGGCCGCCGACCGGCCTGCCGAACAGGACCGCCTGCCCGAGCGCCCAGCCGGCGTCGGTGCGCTGCAGCTTCCAGCATAGTCCACCGTCGCCGCTGAGCACGATCGTCTCCCGCACGGTGCCGTGGCCGACTCTCGATCCACCCCCGGGCGCTGCGGGGGCGCATACGGTGGCCAGGATGAGCGCGACCGTCATGTTCGTGCCTCTCTGCTCCGACTCCGCTGAGCGGGCTGTGAACTGCCGTGTACGGGTTCCACGGCCACGACAGCGGCACCTCGGGTAGCTGCTCACAGTTGGTGGGTGTGGGCGCGGCAAGCGGTGCTCCTACATGAGCCGTGCCTTCACGTAGGGGCGCTGCTTGCTGCGCCCTGGCGCCGTGCATGGCACCGGCCTCACCAACTGGGAGCAGTTACCACCTCGGGGCACAGGAGATAGGCGGCCAGAGGGTACGGCGGGCGTCGCGGGGAATGGGCCATGCAGTGCCCGCGCGCCGGAGCTGTGCTCAGCCGGTGCGAGAGAGGATAGCGAGCGATGCTGATGAGGTCGGTGGATCGTCGGATCATGCGGTGGTTGGTGGCGTCGGTGGTCGTCATGCTCTGCGCCGGGGCCGCGCTGGGCGATGGGCGCGCCGCGCCGGTCAACGGGCGCGTCGAGACGGTCGGCGAAGGCGCGGACGCCGTCAAAGTGCTCTACACGTGGGGCTCGCCCCGCGAGATGGGATACGCCCAGGGCAAGCTCCTCCACGATGACATCCTCGACTTCTACAAGACGAGCGTGCCTCGCTTCATGCTCGGGCTGCAGATGACCCCGGAGCAGATTGACGCCGTGTGGCGACAAGGCGAGCCGTTCGTCCCGAAGGACGACTTGGAGGAGATGGCGGGGCTCGCGGACGGGTTGGGCGGCGATGTGGGCCTCGCGGCGATCCACCGCTTCCATATCATCCCCGAGATCTCCGAGTGGCATTGCAGCTACTTCGCCGCTTGGGGCCGCGCGACCCGCGATGGCCACCTCATCCAGATCCGCGCCCTCGACTACGCGACGGAGGCCGCGATCCAGAACCACCCGCTCATCACGGTCGCCTTCCCGAAAGGCGGGGAACCCTTCCTGAATGTCGGCTGGACCGGGTTCGTGGGGCTGGTGACAGGGATGAGCTCCCGGGGCATCGCGATGAGCGAGATCGGCGATGATTGGGACGAGGCGACCGACACCTATGACGGGATTCCCATGGTGTTCCTGATGAAGGATGTCGTCCGCCGCTCGAAGACCCTCACCGATGCGGTCATGCGAGTGCGTAGGGCGCCTCGGACCTCGTGCTACCTGTACTGCCTGGGTGACGCGGCCCGCCAGGATGCACGCGCGCTCAAGACGTCACACCGGATCGTCGAGAGCTACAGCCCGAAGACCCTCCCGCACGAGCAGCTCCCGGACTGTGTCTACATGTCCATGGGCATTGACTCGAAGTGGAACGCGAAGGTTGGTGGGGTGCTCAAGGGAGCCTACGGCCGGATCGACCCCGAGGTCGCGATGCAGCAAGTGATGCACGGGCTCGGCACGGGCAACCTCCATGCTGTGTGCTTCGACGCGACGGCCGGCAAGGTCTGGGTTGCCAACGCCGAAGGCGACATCCCGAACGTGATCGACGGCTTCAACCGGCCGTTCGTCGAGTTGGACGCGAAGGCAGCCTTCGCGAAGGTGCGGGCGCTGGCCGCCAAGTAGCTCGGCAGCCTGGGGCTATCGCCCCGGTTCGGCGCCGGACGGGAGGGACCACCATGGCCCGCTCGCATGCAAAGCTCGCCTGGCGTATCGGCGTGGGCAACTACGAGACGGATGAGGCGTTCGCCAGACTGCTCGCGCTCATCCGGGACCATCGGCCGATCATCGATGAGGTGTGCCTTTTCGAGACGGTCACCCATCACCTCTACCTTCCCATCGACCTGCTGGAGCGACGAGCGACCCGCATCGCCGAGTGCTTGGGGGCCATCCGTGCCGAAGGGGTGCCGTCGGTCGGCATCAATGTCCTGACGACGCTCGGGCACATGAACGAGGGCTGGGACTACATGCCTGCGCTGCCGTTCCCCGCGATGGTCGGGCACGACGGAGCCGTGTCGCTGGGATGCGCGTGCCCGACGTCGCCGGAGTTGGCGGTCTACCTCTGGCGCAAGTACACGCTCATGGCGGAGGCGCGGCCCGACTTCCTATGGGTCGATGACGACATCCGGATGCACCACCATGGCGTCGCGTACGCCTGCTTCTGCTCGCACTGCCTCCTGCGGTTCGCGGAGGAGACCGGGCTCGGGCACACTCGCGAGACGCTTGTGGCAGCATTGAGCCTGCCCGAGCAGGGCGAGCTGCGCGGCCAGTGGATCGCGCACAACGTGCGCACCATCGAGTCACTTCTTTCCCATGTTCGCGAGGCGATCGACTCTGTGGACCCGCGTATTGCCACCGGCCTGATGACTGCCGGGCCCGGATGGTGCACCTATTCCGGCGTGGCCTTCGATCGCTGGTTCGCGGCACTTCGCGCCACGAAGTCTCGCCCTGGCGGCGGGTTCTACAGCGACGACGCCCCGAAGGGCATGATCGCCAAGGCGCTGGAGGTCGGTCGGCAGCGCCAGGGCCTGCCCGAGTCCGTCGGGGATCGGCAGTACGAGCTGGAGAACTTCCCCTACCAGGTCCTACGGAAGTCGAGCCGGACGCTCGTCAACGAATGCACGCTCTCGCTCGCCGCTGGGATGAACGGGATCGCGATGAACGCCCTGGGCATGGGAGAGGGAGCGTTCGGCGACTACGGGGGTCACCTGGCGCGGATCGCGGCCGCGCGACCGATGTGGGAGGCGCTGGTCGAGCACGCCGAGGGTTTGCCCACCGCCGGGCTATGGCCGGTGTGGACCTCGACGCTCATGGCGGAGCGTAGGGTTCGACCGGGCGAGGACTGGTTCGCGCTATCCGGGTGGTACGACACCACCCGCGCTTACATCCTCGCGGAGATCGGTCTGCCGCTCGCCACGGACCGACCCGGCTGCGGCGTGATCCTGACGGGGCGAGTGGCCGAGGGCTTCGGGAATGAGTCGCTCATCCGGATGCTGTCAGGCGGGGCAATCCTCGACACGATGGCGCTGGCGGTGCTCGAAGCGCGGGGCTTCGCGGACCTCGCGGGCGTGCGGATCGCGCGCCGCGTGACGAACGGCGTGGCCGAGCGCTTCACGGGCGACCCGCTGAACGGCCCGTATGCCGGTGAGCTGCGCGACTGCCGAGTCGAGTTCTGGGGCGATGCGATGGGGCAGGCAGACGTTCTCGAGCCGACACAGGAGGGCGTCCACATCCTCGCGGAGATGGAGAACTACTTCCAGGAGCCTTATGGCCCGTGTCTCACGGCCTTCGAGAACGAGCACGGCGGCCGTGTGGCGGTGCTGGGGTATGCGCCCTGGATGTTTGTCCACTCCGCCGCGAAGCGCACGCAGCTGCAGAACATCGCCGATTGGGTCACGCGCGGCGCCTGTCCCGTGCGGATCGAGGAGACCGTTCCCCTCGTGCCCTTCGTCCGCATGTCGGAGGACCGCGCGCGTTGGCTGGTCGTGCTGCTGAACGCGGGGTTCGACGAGGTGCCGGACGCGACGGTCCGCGTCCGCGCACCCGCCGGCCCGGTGCGAGCGCTGTCGGAGGGCGGCGAGGTACCGGCCTGCGTGGCCGAAGGCCCAGGGGAGCAGACGATCCAGTTGGCGCCCATCGCGCCGTGGCACGTCGTCTGTGTGCTGGGCGGGTAGTGGGTGACCTTCACCGCCCCGCGTAGGCGTCTCGAACCATCGCGATCTGGCCGGCGTGCCACAGGCGGTGCTGGATCATGCACGCGATGACTTGCCAGCCCGTCATCTGATGGCCATGGTGCATGAGGTACACGGCGTCGATTTGCTCCTCCGACACCCCCCCGGTCATTCCCACCAGGAACTCATGGCCCTGCCGGGACATGGCGGCGCAGGCTCCTGCCGGCGCGAGACCGGCGTCAGCGCCGACGGACCGCGCCGCCCAGCCCCAGTCACTCCGGTGTTGACCGAAGGCCATGTCAGCATAGACGACATCGCAGCTGGCCACATGCAGGCAGAGGTCCAGGATTGGGGGAGTGCGATCCTCCCCGGTCGCAGCGTGAGGGAGCCAGGTCGCCTCACTGTCGGAGAGCCCGCTGATGGTGCGTTCGAAGGCATGCCAGGGGCAGGCTTCCTGAGCCTGCCGCAACACCTCCAAGAGCAGGTCCCTGCGCGTCGACACCTGCGGGATGCGGAAGGGCCAGTCTCCGCACGGCGTCAGTGACTCGCCAGGATGGGGCGCGACCGGCACGGGCGGAGCCCCTTCGCCCATGCGGCGCCACTTCGGGATCAGCGCAAGCTGGCCAAGGTGCCAGTGCGGATGGAGGACGAAGCATTGGATGGCCACTTCCATGCTCGAGAACCCAGACAGCCCGCCGCTCGCAGTGCTCTCCTCATACAAGCGGCCGTCACAAAGCGCCGTTACTCGCTCTCGCGCGACCTTGTGGGCCAGGTCGATCACCGGCATGAGGGTGGAGACCCCGGCCTCCCAGTCGAACGGCTCAACGTCGTCCCAGCGCGCCGCTACCTCTCCGGGCGGCTCCGGCAGTGCCTCGGCGGCCTCGAGCGTGCTGCCGACCAGGTGTCGGATGATCGCCCGAGCGCCATAGGACGCCGGACGCGCCATGTCGCTCATCCAGTGCCCCGTCACCCCCGCAACCGGCTGGTAGTCCAGGTCTTCGTCCGACAGCTCGGACGTGGCCTCCGCGATGGTGTGCCACGGGCTCTCCCACAGGCCATCATCGATAAGCTGCAACATCGTCTGGGTGAGAATGCCCGTTTCTGCCATGGGTCACCTC
>Ga0315288_10000950_pt1 | contig 36857 bp, 44 predicted proteins | sample YL17G11_20_MG_FD_203454 | JGI IMG/M metagenome (GOLD analysis project Ga0315288, IMG submission 203454) | Sediment microbial communities from Yellowstone Lake, YNP, Wyoming, USA - YL17G11_20 | ecosystem: Environmental > Aquatic > Freshwater > Lake > Sediment | place: USA: Wyoming | collected...
CTCCTTGTCTAACCAGGACCAACTGCGGTCGTGGAGAATATCGCAGACTGTCTGCTCACTGATTCCATAGAGGGACGAAATTGCTCTCTGCGACAGGACTCCGGCAGAGGACGCTCTACGTATTCCACTTGTGATCCTCGGAAGTTAATCTTGTAGAAGAGTCGGTTCGTGAGAGAAGCTCTTCTGTCAGATCTCTGGAGTAAGTTTATTTGAGGGGTCACAATTGTTAACCTACGGTTTACTTTCGTGTAAATGGCGTCAGGGGTCGGCTCAGCCGAGGCGGATCCCGAAGGATTATTTGCTCGCGCTGTCGTTACCCCCGACATGACGTTGATAGAACTTGCCCCCGACCACGGCATGGTCGGTGATCGGCACGTACTCGATATTCACGTACTTCCGGACCGTGTCGATGTGCGCGAGGGCGAAGCCGAGTCCCCACCGCTCCGCGTCCGTGTAGGTGGCGTCTCGCTTGTGCAGGCACCCGAGCTGGTGGAACTCGTAGGACCCGAAGTGAGGCGACTGGAACGACCAGGACAGGTGCTTGTGCGAGTGGCCCGACACGCCCGGCATCTGCTTCGCCTTGCCCTGGTCCGTGTAATGGTGGACCAGGAAGCAATCGTGATAGACCTTGAAGTTCCGCTTGATCTCGTCCCGCTGGTCGCCGCGGGTCCAGGAGGCCAGATCTGCCTTGCCGATGTAGTTGACCTGGTACGTCTTCAACCCCAGGAGGTCCGAGACAGACATTCCGTGGAGCTGTTCCAGGATGCACATCATCGACGGCGTCTTGTCGCAAAGGTGCCTGACTAAACGACTTTCGTGATTACCTTCGATCAGGTCAATCTGCGCCTTGGGGCAAACGGCGCGAAGCGGGGCGAGAAGCCTGTCGTGGACGGCCTTGATCCGCCCTGTCACGTCCCAATCCCGCGGATCGACGTAGTACCTACCAAACTCCGGGAGATCGAAGACATCCCCGCCCAGCACGATCGTCTCCGGCTGCGCTCTGGCGGCCGTCTCGATAAAGATCTGCAGGGCAAACGGGTCGACCTCCTTGTCATGGAAGTCCGCTCCGACCAGAATCGTCTGGAACCGACCAGACGACGGCCGCAGATACTTCCCTGCCCACGCCTCCAGCTCCTTCCGCATCTTTCGGTAATGGTCGACCGAGGCGTGCTTCGCGATCTCCAGCTCGAGCTTCTGCACCTGCCGGCTGGTGATGATGTTCGCCTGGCGCTTGTACTCGCGGAAGGAGCCGAAGTACCTATTCCAGGTACGTTCCGTCACACCGGAATGGACGCGGAAGAAGTTCCTGGAGATGACCTGCTCCGGTAGCGCTTCCGCTACGCCGCGGAGTAGGTCGATGCAGTCCTGGGCGGTGAAGTCCAAACGGTCCTCACCAAGAGTCTCGGAGAACGGGACTCCCCGTTCCCGTGCCGCAGCGAACTTCGCCTTGTGCTCCTGGAGCAGCTTATTGACAATTCGAGACGGCTTCTTGGACACTTCAAATTTCCTTGTTACTGCCGAGGACTACTCTACCACCCCCTCATGACTTGATCAGGTGAAGTGGAAGATCTTGAGGAGACCGGCGACAGTACCACCGGACATGGCGGCAATTACAGCTACGCGAAGTTTCACGCCCCAGACGCTGTCCTTCAAGAGATCAACTTTCCCTTCGACGCGATCGAGAGTCTTTGCAGTCGTCTTGCTGCGTTCCTCCAAGCGAGCGAGGCGCGCTGCACAGTCGGGATTGATCGGGCAGGTTTCCATGACTTTTTCTAATATACCACCCACTCATGACCCCGATTTTTCAGAGGAGAATCACCGCATACGCATCCACCGTCGTCCCCGGGGCGTCGACTCGAAGGAAGGTTTCCGACGCCCCCGTTGTAGCCTGCGTCGAGCGAACCTCGATGGTATCGGCGGCGATGACTCCGCCGAGGTTCCCCGTGCGGTTGCCGGCGGTGATGATGGCAACCCATCCTCCGCCGTTGAGGCGGGCCTCGATTGCCGCCCCGGCCCCCATGACCGGGCCGACGGAGAAGGCGTAGGTGCCATTGACGGGCGCCGTGTAACCCACTCCGACCTGGTTCTGGGCAAGGACGCCCATATTCTGGTCGTTATCCAACTCCGAGGCGGCGATGGCGAACGTGTATCCCAGCGCCTGGAGGGAGGTGAAGACCTCGCTCTGGAGCGTGTGCTGGGACGATACTTCCGAGCGCAGGATGGTGGGCATGGCGCCCAGATTCGCCCCCAGGATCTTCGTCCGAGAGAAGAAGACCGACGTCACGTTAGCATAGGACGACGCCTCAATTAGGGACGGAGACCCCAAGGGATCCTTGATGATCGACGCCGAATACTCCGTCGTGTTGGCGGCCGGGAAGTCCGCGGCGAAAGTCGAGGCGTCGGCGCCGAGTCCCTGCACCTCGTCATAGGTCCGGTAGTCGCGACGGCGGAACGTCACCACAACGCCGCGGTCGTCATCGGTCGTCCCGCCGGCCTTCATCGTGTCGAGGTTGACCGACGCCTGGTACCGGACGGCATTCAGGTACATCTCAACCGGCGGGTAGGGGCACCGGACGCGGTCGAGCATGGTCAGGGCGACCGTGGTGGCCTGGACCGACGTGACCTCATTGTCCCGACTCTTTGGTCGAATCTGCCCCTGGACGTTGTACCCCCGGGGGATCGCCACGTCCGACAGTCCCGCCCCGGCGCAGACGAGGTAGATCGGAGCCGCGATGGCGTGCTCCTGTGGCACGGTGTCCAGGACTCCCCGGTAGACGGTCTGGAAGGAGACGTAGGAGGTGTGGTTGACCACCGTCTTGACCAGCATGAACTCCGTGCCGCAGAGGACCAGGTTGACCAGGTTCTGGCCCATGTCGGAGGCGGTGGGGTCCGGCGTGAATGCCGCGATGATATCGTCCACGGTATCCGGGGTAGCATCGACATCGAAAGTCGTCGTGGGGTTAGCATCTTCGTCGTGAAGCGCCGAACGCAATGCACCGGCAAGCATGAAGGAGAAGACCTCTCCGGAATCGATCCAGCTCCCGGCGGGAGCGCCGGCGGCGTTGCGCTGGTAGATCTTGTAATCCGTCTCTCCGCTGCCTTGGGAGCGGCCGGCCGTGAAGAGGCGGTCCACCACCCCTGGATAATCCACGTCGCGCCGCGTCAGGGCGTAGGGCGCCTCCTCGATCACTTGCTGCGTCGGAGGGAACGCCGTGACTCCCTGCGTCGGGGGCACCCAACTCGTGGAACCGTTCTCTCCATCGAACGGCTGCGCGAACTGGAAGATGTCCTGCGTCAGGGACAGCGAGATCCGGCCGTCGTTCATCTTCCCGAAGTCCACCCGGCCGACGCGCATGGGCATCTTCGAGAACCCCAGGCCGGCGTCGGTCCAGGCAACCACGTCCCCAGGCTTGAGTTGCCACATGCTGCGGTCCACGACGATCGTGGCCGCGGCGAGCGGCGTCGACAGATACCGGAGCTGACGGGACGCAATGTTCGCCGCCAGGGTCTCGTTCTTCACGCCGGGGTAGGTGAGCTGGGTCGAGATGAGAGCCCCGAGCTGGATCCGCTGGTTCGCCAGGTCTGCCGCCTGGGCGAAGGTCTCCTGGTAGTCCAGGGCTCGGGAGGAGAAGGCGATGCGCACCTGGTTGATCGTCTCGTCCCACGTCCCACGGGAGAAGTTGGAGATCTCCATGATGTTCGTGGAGTCGATCTGCGGGACGGTGTTGATGTTGTACCCGCCCCGGGCGAGGGAGATCTTGAACTGCCCGGTGATGTGGTCGAGGTAAAGGGTTCCGTCCATCTGCCTCTGGATCTCCCCCAGAATATCGCTGGCCTCCTTGGGGGTGTCGAGCATGAGCGACATCCCATTCCCTTCCGTATGGAGAGTGTCCGCCGCGGTCCGGAAGTTGACGAGGTCAACCAGGGACGGGTCGAACCCGAATCCCCAGTCCGTGTCCGTGAGGATCTCGTAGAGGGCTGCAATGGGATTCAGGTCGTAGGTGTTGACGACGTGCTTGCCGCCGGTGATTGCGAGACCGTTGGGGAATCGACTGAGTTCGAACGCCCAGGGGGCGACCTGGGTGGTGTTGCCGACCCACCCGCGATAGGTGACGAAGCAGGTGCCTCGGTAGTTCGGCAAGGGGCTCTGGAAGTTGTAGATGTAATCCATGGCGTCGAGCGTCTGCCCCGCGGCGCCGGAGTAGATCATCCCATCGCCGTGCATTCCTCCCGAACCGAACTTGTCGCCGCCGAATAGCTTGTCATCGGCGATGAGGATCGGACCGTCGGCATAGGGACCCGGGAAGGGACCCCACAGCACTTTGTCGTTGATCCAGATTCGGCGCAGGTTGTCCACTGGCCCACGGCAGAGCGCCATCTGGAGTCCCAGGAAGTAGTGGTACCCAAGGACCATGGTCTCCGAGGACCACAGGCCCGTCTTTACCTTCTTCGACATCGCCTCCTGGTGGAAGTCTCCGTACCAGACGAGGTTCGGCCCGGCGATCTTCACGGTGCCCCAGAGAATCGGGATGACGCGCCCCTGCTCTGCGGTGGGAAACGAGAAGTCGCCCAAGGAGGCGGGGCGAGCATTCTCCACTCCGATCTTCGGCCGGAGGAACTCCGACAGGACCATGCAGGTGGCGGCCATGGCGAGAGAGATGGCCGTGAAGATCAGGGCGTCGTCCCAGCCCATGACGGCCAGGATGGGTGCATAGGTCATGGTCAGATTCCAGTGTTAAAAGGATTCTTGAGAGGAACGAAAGGGAATCCGCCGAAGTTGGAGACATTGGCGAACTTGGTCTGGCAGTCCGCAATCAGGCGGTGCTTGCAGCCGGCCTGGACTATCACGATCTGCCCGGCCGGGGAGACAGAGAATGGGACGAGCAGTGTCAGATCGTCACTGTCCTGCGCCGCCACGAGGCGGTAGTCGCCCTGGAAGAGGACGTACCCGCCCACAAAGAAGTCGGATCCACAGGCACCAGCACCCGGGATGGTGAGGACGGTGTTGACAACTGTCAACACCGTCAGCATCTTCCTCCACGTAGCGCTCAATTCGGGGACCTGGCACCGGCCGTCATAGAGCATGTGGTTGCAGAGATTCTGGTACGTCTCGCGAGGGATCAGGCGAACCTGCGCGGCGGTGATCGGCAGGATTTCCATCTGTGCCGAGGCGTAGTTGTCGTTGAACTTTACGGACTGCACCTGCCCCTTGAAGGCGATAATGGTCTCCAGGGCCGGGTCGTTGCGGTGCATCTGGTAGAGCGTCAAGGTCGTCCGTTTGCCGGGCACGATGTTGGTGTAGTTCTGGATGAGCAGGTTGTTCCCCGGGACCGTGACCTGAAGGCGGTCCCCCTGCTTGTCGTCCTTCGATGCCATCAGGTTGTTGCGGCTGATCGGTGTGGCCGTGAACGTGGCTCCGGCGATCACGACGTCGATCGAGTTCGAGGTGTATCGGTAATAAGTGGATCCGAAGAGGAACTCATACAACTCGATCGGTTGTCCGGACTCGGCGCTGGTCTCGTAGGCGGCGAAGGTCATGTGGCTACTCCAGGACGGTCTTGACGGGAATCTCGACCACGGCGTCACCCAGGGCGCTGAGGTGGTGGATCGTGACCTCGTCCGAGTCCATCCGCACCTTCGTAATGAAGTCCACCCTGGACACCTGTGCAACGGATTTGTTGACGCCGAAGGTGGCGGTCATCGTGAGCTGCTCTTCGATTGCACTAATCTCGGCACTCGACAGGACAGTCCGAATGATACTGGTCCCATCGGTGAAGGTGATCCGGACGACGTTTAGCGGCTGGCGGTTTCGAATATATTTCGTATATCCAATGTTCGTGATGGTCAGGACCGCGGAGGACGTCGAGATATTCTGCGTCACGGTCAGATCTGGGAAGAAGGTCGGAAGGTAGAAGCTGATCGCACGCCCGCGCAGCGCGTGAAGGAGCTGTCGGACCTCCCAGAGGTGTTGCCGCGTCCGGGTACTGAACCGCTTAACCGCCCCCGGGCGAGCCGCCGTCCAGTCGCTCGTGATCTGGAAGGTCCCCGTCTCATTGTCGATATTTCTGAGCAGGTTCTCCAGCGACTCCTGGAGAGTGTCTCCGGCGACCATGTTCGGATCGTCCAGGAGGACCTTGGTATTGAAGGAGGAGAAGGCGGCCGTACTGGACAGGTCCACAGTGTTGTCGTAGATAGAGAAGAGGACATTCCAGTTTTCAACAGCGCGCAGCCGCTTCCCGGCCTTGATGCTGGCGTCGGCATAGGCCATGCGGACCGGCATGATCCGCGTCCCGGCGGGGAAGGATCCCAGGAAGGCGCTGGTGAACGTGACATGGGTCGCGTCGTAGGAGTCGACGGAGAGGACCTCGAAGGTCTGGTAGTCGGTGTAGGCCACCATCAGGGATCCGGACCGGAGGTCGGTGTAGGCGGTGCTCTCGACTGCGATCGTGAAGTCGCCAGTGGTGATGGCGGCGGTCGCCACCGTTGACTCGAACCAAACCGGCATTCCCAGCGGGTTATTCTGCCCGTCGAAAATGTTCGCCTGGAATGCCTGCCGCTCCACGCCGTCCAGGAGGTAGTTCGCCTCGAACATCTGCCGGGGGAAGGCGCGGAGAGAGGAGCGCTGCTCCGTTCCGTCGCGCCGCAATCGGACGTCGGTGAGGAAACTCAGGTGCTCGATGATCGGCGTCTCGGGCTCATAGGGGAAGAGGATCGTCCGCTGCCCCGTGATAGGGAGAACGACCATCACCGTGTCGAATCCGAAGTCCAGCTCTCCCAGGATCGTCGGCGGACCGCTGGTGAGGACCTGCAGAATTAGGTTGTAGCCGGACTGCGGCGGGGTGCTGGACGGGAGGGCGGGGAGGTTCGTAATGACGATTCCTGCCCCCGCCGTGTTCAGATAGCTCTGGAAGACCCGGGTTTCCCGCCGGTAACTGCTGTAGAGTTCGATGTAATACGTCTTGGTCGTCAACACCACTCCCGCGGCGATCGACGTGGGGATATAGATGATGTGCTCGAAGAAGTCGTCTCCCGGTCCGGGAATCAGATTCCCGTCGAAGTCTGTGGGGAGGGCAACAGGGGACCCGTTCCCACGTACCCCACCGAGAATGCCCAAGGACGGACACTTCCCGGCTTGCTCAATCGACCACTGGAGCGGAGCGTCCTTCGCCACCGTCCAGTAGGTGGGATAGACCCCGTCCTGGGACAGAGAGAGAATGCTGCCGGCTCGGTTCGTAGGCATGGTGGCTTACGCCTTTCTGTAGGCGAGCCCCATGTTCTTCGACTCAACGTTCGTCCCGCCCAGGTTCTGCTTCTTGATCCAGGGGAAAACCTTCCAGGTCTCGGCACCAACGGTGAACTCCTCCGCCGGGTCGAGGTACTTGATGTTGATGAAGCGAAGGTCCGGGATCGTGCCCAGGAGGTAGTGACTCTCGGGACTCGTGGTACGGTCCCGGTAGGCCAGCCAGAGCGGCTGCATCGGTACGAACCCATTGTTGGGATTAGCCGCCATGGCACACATCACGTTGTTGAGTGGGCCTTCCCGGAGTCCTCCCTGGACGACGTACCTGGCGATCGACGCCCGGTCGATATTGGCGCCCCCTGCAGTGGTGTTCGCGATCAGAGCCCACTTAGAGGTTCCACCCTCGTTCGGCATACCCTCCAAGTGGAGGGTTCCGGTGTCCCAGATCGTGGTGAGACCGTAGGCGTCGAACATGGCGTAGTGCCCCGAGTACGTGATGACGCTCGGGTTCGTCACGAGGTTCCAAGCGAAGGCCGAGCAGTACTCCCCTCCGACCCAGTCCCCGATCTTGTTAATGAGACCGAACGTCATGTGTCTGAAGACCCCGGCGGCGTATTCGAGGACCACATGGATATAGGGGGAGGCAGCGTCCGTGAAGAAATAGTAGTTCGTGAAAGCGCCGTTCCCAATCACCTGAAGGCGCCTGCCAGAGGTGATGGGGTTCACCGAGATCTGGCCATTCCCAGAGTCGTTCAGATGGTATCCAGGAGCATTGCCGCCGGTGTATCCGAGAGACTGGTAGATGGCGATGCAACCGGTCGAGGCGACGGCGTCCCAGCGGAACTGGATGTAGACTGTTCCCTTGTGGATGCACAAACGTTTGTTGGCAACACTCCACTCATCCTCGGTCCAGCCATTCGCCACGGCGAACGCATCAAGTGCCGTGAGAAATGCTTGCTGATCAGCCGTCCCGGCGGCCGTCTCATAAACGATGGCCATGTTTACTCCCTCTTGATCGCGAAGTAGCTGTAGAAGTCCGTGCGACTCCCCTGTTGGAAGCAGAGATAGACATCCGACCCGATCGTGATCGTATCCTCGGAAACGATATTCGCCGTGGGAGCGCACGCGCTGATCCAGTGGACATTGTCCAGCTCCGCGAGGACAGCGAGCGGGGTGTTCATGGCGATGAAATTTGGGAACGGCACGACCTTATTTCCGCCGGAGTCTGGCGTCGGGTAGAGTTTATAAGCCGGCGCCGTGCCGGCCGCTCCCACCGGGGCGTATTTGTCGAAGGCGATGTTGTTCGCCACGCAGCAATCCTCTGCGGGGAAGGACACGTAGTCGAGCATCCCCACCGGCCAGACGTTCACGACCTTGACCGCAGAACGGTTCGCGCCGGACATCTTCGTGTTCACGACGCTACGCCAGATTCCGCCAGAGTCGCGAATGTAGGCGACCCCATCGTCGTTGTTGGTGATGTTCACCGGGTCAACAAGGCCAGAGATCCCCTGAGTCGCCGTCGAATAGAGAGTGTTCCATGTCCCGCAGCAACCGAAAACGGCGATCGGATACGGATATTCCGAAGCGGTCCCGAAAGGATTGGCAAGACCGAGGTACATGTTCGTATACACGGTCCCGACCTTGAACACACAGATGATCCTTCGGTTCGTGACGAAGAACCAGTAGGTGATCGCGGCATTCCGGAGGGGGACGTACGCCCCACGCTGCGCGAGGTCGTAGCGCCCGGGGGAGATTCCGGGCTGGGCGGCCCAGGCAGATCCGCCGGCATATCCGGTGAGCCCCACCAACTCCCAGTTGTAGGCGCCGGATCCGGCCGCGTCGTTGAAACTCCGGATCCCGACGTAGATCGAGTAAGCCCCGCCTCCGTCTCCCAGGAGGATCACTTCCTTGTCGGATCCGGAATAGACCGTGTTCCGCTGTTGCGTCCACCCCAGGGCGCCGGCCCACGTCACGGTGAGGGTGCAGGCGTTGTCCCCCGCACCGTTGGTCGTCGTCGCCACGTTGTTCGCCGGCTCGGAGCCGTTGCAGTAGAGGCCAGTGACGAGAGGCGTCACGGTCAACACTCCTCCGCCCCCGTCGACGGTCGCGACGGTGAACGTGGCGGCGGTCTCAGGAGTCCCGCCGACGACGGTCAGGATGTCTCCCGGAGAATTGTTCGCACCCGGCACGGCAACCACGGCCGATACCGTCTCCTTCGCGAGGGCAAAGGAGACGAGGATGTTGAGTGCGTCGATGTAGGAGGTAGCTGCGCCTGTCTTGAAAGCCATGGATCTATCCTACTACTACGAGAGGATTTTCTTGATCGTCTCGCGGTTGCTGGAAATCGCGTTGATGAGCGTCTTATGACCGGACTGGGAATTCATAACCCCGGTGATGTCGTCCGGGTTCAGGACCACGTTGATGTGGTTCTGGACCACGGGCGACGGCCCGCCCAGCCCGCCGTTCGGCATGATCTGGCCGTTGCCAGGCGGGACGAAGATCTCTGGCCCCGTCTCGCCCACGAGGATCGGCCGGCCGCCGAAGACCGATCCACCGCCAGCGAAGCTGCCGACGGTGCCCATCATCCCGCCGCCGCCCTCCAGGCTGGAAATCCCTGCGGATCCGCCCTCGGCTCCGATTCCACCTCCGCCGCCGAACGATCCGGCGATACCCATGACCGCCTTCATGATCAGCATCTCGATGACCATCTTCAGGATGTCCTTCGCGATAGCGGCGAAGAGGTCCGAGAACGCCTTACGGAGTTCCTGGACGCTGGCGAATCCCGACATGGCGAAATCGGCGAGAGCACCGGAGGCGCTGTCGATCGACTTGATGAGCGTGTCCCCGAGCTGTCCCGACATCTGCCCGATGCTCAGGTCCATCTTCTGGAACTTGGCCCAAACCACATCGAGCGGACGGGCATACTCCTGGGTCTTCAGGATCGAATCCGCCAGCGCCTGGTTGTATTCGCGCTGGCTGATTACCTTGTCTCGAAGAAGTTCACCGAGAGCCGTCTGTGTGTTCTTGTAGTCCTCGTCCACTCCCTTGATGCTTTGGAGAGCCGCGGCCTTCTCGCGAAGGAGATCGATCTCCTTAATCTGGTCACCCATCTTGGAGATCAGAGCATGGTCTTCGTCAGTCAATCCCTTAATCGTCTTCGGTTCCAGGGAATCGACGAACTTGAGTTTCTCTTCGAGAGCCTTCCGCTCGATCCCATAGGACGCCGCAAGCTCCTGCTCCATCTTCAGCTCTTTGTCGACGTCCATGAGATGCTTGTTCCCCTTCAACTGGGAGTCATGGACCGACTCGGGAGCCGCGGCAAGAACACCTCCTCCGGTCTTTCCCAAAACCCGGGCCTTTACCGTATCAAGCCAGGCGAGAGTCTTGGCGACCATGCCGTTCGTATACTGGTCCCAGGTGTCCGAGAACGCCTTGGCGGCTGCGCCTGCCGCCCCAACTGCCGCTCCTGCATAGGGGTTCTCCAGGTCGTTCAGATGTGGAAAGGCGACACGTCCCATATTGGGAGATTCTTTACCCACCATCCTTGCCCAGTATGCCGCCTTGACCTCCAACGCTTCCAGAAGGGCGTTCATATCCATCTGGAAGTTCTCCATCAAGGAGTTGAGGCTGTGGAAGATGCCATTGACGGCCGAGATGACAATATCGCCAACGACGTTCGGCATGTTCTTGGCAAGTACCACTACCCCGTCGATGAGTCCGTGGAACAGTCCAGCCATGCTCCCCGACGCCTGCGCAAGAAATAGGATCACCGGGCGAAGGGCGTTTACAACACCGTCCCAGTGCTGAATCAATTCGAGTACGAGCGCAATTACAGCACCGATCCCGATGGCAATCGCTCCGAACGGGGTGACGGCAATGCCTGCCCAGAGGGCATGGATCGCGATGATAAGTGCGGGGACAACCACGGCCGCCAGGATACTGAGATGGTTAGACAGGAACCCCATCGTGGCGATAAGCAGATTGGCGGCGCCTGTGGCCTGAGTGAATGCCCCGACTCCGGTGATGAGGTGGTTGGAGATTTTGGTCCATGCCTGCCCGATAGTGGAGGACATGCTGTTGAACTGATCGTCGATCGCTTTTCCGGACACTGTGAACATGGTGACCATGTCCTCGGCGGTCACCTGCCCGGAGGCCACCATTTTCTGGATGGCATTCGTGCTCACCCCAAAATGTGCCGCCATCACGTCCACCAAACTCGGGATATCCTTGAGAATGATTCTCAGATCATTCCCCATCGCTGCGCCCTGGGTCAACGCACGCACCAGGGCACGCACTCCTCCGGTTGCCCCGTCAGACGCCCCCTTGTTGATGATCTGCAGTTCGTTCATCCTGCGGGTAATGTCCAGGACGGACTGCTGGGAGATCCCAAGCTCCTTGCTCGCACGGGAAAGCCGGCTATAGACATCGGCCGTGTCCTCCACGGAGGATCTGGTCTCGTCCGCTACGGCCACAATTCCCTTCTGGACGGCGGCCAGCATCTCAGTGCCCTTCACGACAACTGCAATGCGGTTCTGCAGATTGATATACGCATCAGCATACTCAAGCACCTTGCTGACGCTGATCACCGCTCCGAGTGCGGCGATGGCCTTCTGGAGCATGTTGAATCCCGCGACGGCACCCTGGGCGGACTTGTTGGACTCATCCATGCCCTGCTTGACCTTCTTCGCCGCGGCATCCCCGGTGGTGCCGAGGTCCTGCAGGGATCTTTGCACTGTGCGAGTAGTGCCCCCATCCGAAACTTCGAGAATTAAGCGTTCCGTTGCCACGTTACTTACTCCCCGTCGCGAAGGCCGCGCCGATCAGTGAATTCAAAGCAGCCGCCCTGACGGCTGCTGCCGCTGCCGCGACGGCCTGTGTCGCCATGCCGGCCGGCGCCTGCCGAGACGATCCGTGCTCCAAGGGCATGATGTAGACGACATTGTTCGTGTTGAAGATCGGACCGTCGTCGAGACTGTAGTCCTTGAGGACCGCCGCGCCCTGCTCCAGGGCCGCCGATCCTTCCGTATCGATATTGGCGCTCCCGTAATTGGCAGGTTCGCCCTTGGTCACGATCCAGTTGGATCTGGCGCGGCCCGTGTCGACGGGAGTCCGGCGGACGACCTCGCGGTCGGCTACGAGCGCGGCGGTCCGGAGGAGTTTCTCAACTGCCTTTACCAGACCACGGCCCCGCAGGTTTAGTCTCACCGCCAGATCGGTCATGCTTTGCCCCGTACCATTTCAGGAACGCCGTATCCAATTCCCCCACGAAGTAGACGAGACGCTCCAGTTGCTCCTCATCGAACTCGTTGACTTCGGCGTAAGCAACCACCGCAGTCCATGGTACCGGGTAGCCGCCGCCAAATCCGGCCGGGCGGCATGTGCTGAGGTGGCCGTAGGCCACCCAGTACAACGACAATTCCGGAGGCAACTCCGGCATGTTCGCTATCGCTGCCGGGAGTGGACGTTTGTCCCGGCAGCATTCATCGATGATCTTCTGCGCGGTCTTGCCCTGCTCCAGATGCCAGAGCAGGACGTCGATCAGTTTTTTGCGTCAGCCTCGTCGATGTTCACCCGGAAGAAGGCGGCGTTGTCCGCCTGTGCCTGGACGTCCGCGAAGAGGTCAGGAAGGTCGAGGAAGAGCTTGAGGCAGTTCTCCTTCGAGAACAGGATCTCCTCGCCGTTAGGACCCTTCACGCCCTCCCACCCGAGGACGACGGTGTTGGCGTAGACCTCGGCCATGATCTGACGACTCTCGTCGATGGAGAGGCGGCCGGTCTGGATCTGGAAGCGGTGGGTGCGGCTCAGGCGCTCGATGGCCTTGATGTAGTCCTTGTTGGCGCCGCCGGCCCGGCGGATGCGGATCTTGCACCCGTCTCCGTAGTCGAGGAAGATTCCCTGGGTCTCGATCGACGGATCCGTGGCGAACTTCGAGTAAAGGCTCATAGAGGGGTTCTCCCGAGGGGGTCAAGGAAGGGGACCCGGAACTCCCCTCTTAGTCCCGGGTCCCGCAGGAAAGAGCTATCAGCAAGCAACAGTCGGCAGGTAGTCGAAGAATACCATCAGGAGCGTGTGGTCCTGAGTCGCCAGCGCCTTCGCACCCGAAGCCGCATCCAGGGTCAGCGGCAGGGTGATCGGCTTGTCGATATCGACCTTCGGACGACCATCTCCCAGGCAGATCATCGGGATGTCGATCGCGATCCCGTGGTTCGCCTTGGCGAGCATGAAGTCGAGCGTGATGTCACTGTTGCCCCAGACCGCGGCGACGGCCGCAATGTCGGCGAAGTAGGCCGTCACCGAACCGGCCACGTCGAACGTTCCCGCAGAGCAGTCGAACGCGCCGAGCGTCCCGACGGCCTTGTTCGGAACGATGTTGTTCTTCAGAGTGATCTTCATGTCCGTGAGGAAGGCGAAGAGCGCCGTCGCCGACCCGCAGACGGACATTTTGATCCGGCTGAAGTCCGAGGACGTGTTGAAGGCGTCACTGTCAGCGAGCGTCGGGCGGGTGGCGGTCTTCGGGCCAGCCGATCCGAGAACCTGCTCAACACCGATCCCGACGAAGGACATGTCGAGGGTCACCTTGTCAGCCGACGGGATGTTGAGCGTCATCTCGTTCGGAATGGCCCCGATGAGGTACTCCGCCTGGATGTCGCCCGGCGCGCTGGTATCCGGCGCCCCCAATTGGCGCTCGAGCTGGTAGCTGCGCCGAACGATCGACGTGCCGGACTCGTTCTTCAGGACGCGGCCAAGATAGATGCGGATCGTCTTGACTCCGCCATTGTCGATCAGCATGACGCCCTGCGTCTTGTCGAACTCCATGGCATGAATGACAACGGACCGGACGCGGGCATATCCATTGTTTCCAGCCACTGCGAAATTTTCCAGAGCCGCATCACCACCGATATAGACCCACTCTCCCGGAATCACGCCCAATTGAGTCAGGTCCTTGGCAATGGTCACCAGTTTCGGATAGGTACCAGAGACGTCAACCGAACAATCACCGGCCGCGAACTCGTGCCCGACACGAGAAATGGTTCCAGTCTGGACCGCGGCCTTAGTAAGGGCAGTCGTCACAATGACTGACGCCGCGCCGCTGGACACCACGACTTTGAGGCCGTTGTTGCCGGCGTCAGAGAACCCCTTGGCCCAAAGAAGATCTTTGGCATAGAAGGCAGTACCTCCGGCGGCCGGCTCGTAGTCCTCGTCCCCGCCGGCCTGCTTCACGCTGGCGATGGCCAACTCGGCCTTCCGCCGCATATCTGCGAAGAAGAATCCCTGGAGCAGTTCCTGGACGTTGTCCTGGGTCAGGTCGATTCCGAACCCGCCAGAGGCGTCGAGGTCAACGGTGGTGCCCTTCTTCTTCTGCCGAGACAGGTTGATCGGACGCCGAGCGACGGTCTTGATTGATCCGCCGAAGTCCGCGAAGCCGTTCGGGTCAAGAGAATAGAAGAACGGACCTCCAGGGAGGACCCCGATGCTCGTCTCCTCCGCCCACGCGAGTCCGACCGAGTTGCTGTCCTGTTTCAACGCTGGCGTAACCATCGAACTATCTCCTTAAACCAACTCGTCGTACTCGAAATCAGCCACGACGTCCCACTGAAACCAAGGACCATCGAGTCCTACCTCGATAGCCCGCACATTTCGGAACCGAACTCCGCCGGGAGTCACTTGCCCCTGGAAGGACTGCTTTGCCACGTCAACGAGCAGTGCCCCGAACGTCTGGGTAGTCGGCACTCGTATCGACAGTTCAACCTTACCACTTCGTTTGAAGAGGCGTATCCCCGTGTCGTTCGCCAGGGAGATCTGCGAAGCATCGTCGAGACGGGACCGGGCCTCCACCCACGTCACGGCCGGAAGCGGGCGCGTGATGCTCCGTTCACCATCGTACCGAACCGGCGGGACGGTTCCTCCGGTGATCGACGGCGTGTACGTGTCCCAGGCCGTCTTGAATCCGGCGTAGACCTCAGTCAGCAAGATCATGATTCCTCCCACCGGAATTCGGCGAGCACGTTCCAGTGGTACCAGGCATCGTCCGCTCCAACCTCGACAACCTTCACGTCCCGGAACCAGACACCTCCGGGGGTACACTGGCCCTCGAAGGCGTCCCTCGCGACCTCGGCTCGCGTCTGGCCGTCGTCCCGATCAATGCCGTAGACCGCGATCGTCACGATGCCCGTGTGCTCGAAGTGGGACGGTTGGAAGGTCACCCGTCGTCCGCTGACGTGGCGGATCACCACCTGCGCCCAAGGGTGCCCAGGGAGCGGCCTGGCGGGGTCCGGGAGGCCGTCGAAGTAAACCACGGGTGGAATTGCTTGCAGGGACCAGGCCGTGAAGAAGGCGGTCAGGACCTCGTCCTTGGCCTGGTCCAATGTCGTCACGACCGCACCTTGACCTCATAGATGATCGCCTGACCAGACGGATCGAGCGGTCCGTTCTCAACGATCGCGTACCGGCGACCATCGGCCCGCACGAGGTGGTCGGTGGAAGGATCCGGAACCACTGTCGCCAGGTCCAGCGCCGCGAGCAGAGCGAAGACCTCGCCCTGCTTGACCAGCGACTCCCGCCGGAGGATCGACTCGTTGAGCCAGACTGCATGGACGAGGTAGGTGGTCACGACGGCCGTCCCGGGAATCCACGGCTTGGTGGGATCGCTCGGAGTCCCGTTCACCGTCCGGACGAGCGTGGATTCCTCTCCGAACTTCTCAAGGAGGCGGTGGGCCGTCGCGATGATCGCGGTATAGTCGGCCACATCAACTCCTTACGATTTCGAACCCACCGACAACAGTGAGAGAACGGATCTTCGAATCGGCTTTCGGATATTTAGGAAATTTGAAAGCAGCTCCGGCGGCATATCCGGTCTCCTCTTGAATGGGACCCACCACGGTCCGTTTCGACAGGACCGCTCGCCCAGTGGCATCCAGAGTTGGAGCCGGATTCAACTCAGCAGTCAGAGCGAGATAGGCATACTCACAGCATGCCTCCTTGACCTCATTCGGAATCCCACTCCGGAGAACGTCATCATCGTCGTAGGCATTGCCCCGAGGCCATTTGGTGAATTGCGTCAGGCTGGCCTGCGTGCCGATGAATTGGAAACGCCCGTCCATGTAATCCGTGGCCCGGACAAGGGCTCGTTCACAGAGATCATCGGCATATACCGAAACGTCCACGCCTCGATCGAGATGGTAATCACGGAGGTCATCAACATCGACGTAGGAATTGGCGCCGGCCACCGACCCCTGATCATCTTGAACCAGGAAGGACATGTCTTCTACCTCTTCGGAGCGTTCTTGTCAGTGCCCCCTGGCATCGTGACGCCGCGAGGACATGGGCGGGGGACCAGCATGTCACTCGCTCGCATCTGTTTTCCGGTAGGTCCCGGTCCGGTTGGGTCATTTGTCGCTTCGTAGACAGGGGTCCCCCGCCACGACTTCCCAACCGGACGGAACCTCACGCAGCCCATTTTAGACCTGGAGTGGAATGGTCGCCGGAGGATCGTTCGCCGGAATGACGAGGGCCACGGCAAGAATGTCGCCGACCGCCCCATCGTGGGTGAGGGCGCCGATCAGACTGGGCACCGGGCGGACGCACGTCGCGGGAATCGCCTCGACGGAAATCTTCCGATTCCCGATACCAGCGCCGGCAATCTTCAAATTGGGAGTGGCGTAAGCAGCACCGACGAAAGCGCCACCTTCCGCCGCAATGAGCGCGGCAAGTCCGTCGCCGATATCGTTCACACCATCTTTTCCGACTCCGACGTACGTGATGTCGAGCGTATCCGGACCGCTGAGGGGGTCCGTCACGGGGTCACGTCCCACCCGGATCCGGTACGCGAACCCCTTGTAGTCGGCAGCGATGGGGTCAGCAGGATCAAAGAAAGTGATATCCGCCGCGTCCCAATCGCCGTCACCATCCTGAGCCGCTTGGGCAACCTCAAGCGCCTGGGCGATGTTGTCCGCGTCGATGACGTGACCAACGAGGCCATTCTTCTTCGGGTTGGCCTTTGCGTTTCCGACGACAAACTTCTGAGCCATTGTCGACTTCCTTTCTTACGCCAGCTTCTTGAGAACGAGAGGCGGCACAACGCCCTCATCAATGAATCCGATCGCCAAGGGATCGCCCCCCGCTCCGTCACACACGATCCCGCTGACCAAACGGGGAGACTGGTCCACTACCCCAGCAGGGGCGTAGATGTCCACCTCAAGAATCTGATCACCGAGAGTACTGGATCCATCGTCCACCCGGAGAATCCGCAAAATCGGATCATAGTCGGAAACATAGGTCCCAGGCCCAATCGCCAGGAACAGTGTGACGAGGCCATCACAGACATCCTCAAGACTGTCACCAGCCCCACCAGTGTACAGAACGGCGTCAGTCGCCGGAACACCATAGGCAGTAGAAACGCGAACGAGGAAGTTCCAGTTCTCATAGTCCGGCCCGCTGGAGAACTGGATAGAGAGATCGTCGGCCGCCTTCCCTCCGAACACCAGGCTGTCGACAATCCCGCCTCCGGCCAAGGCAATCGCTCCCGACTTCGCCCCTGGAGGAGTGGCGAAGATAGACATGCTCCTGTCACCAAGAACATCCCCGCCGCCAGTAGCAACGACAAGTGACCGTGCCTCGTGATCATAGGCCGCGTTGTCGATCTCGGGGAGCGCGTTCAGGGCAGTCTCAAGACCGACGCCGATCTGTTGAAGAGTGTCAGCAGCCGGACCTCCAAAAACGTACGCCACTCCGGTATAACTCGCGACGAGGTCCGGCTGCGGAATACCAAAGGCCGGAGGAACCGAGACGCGAATCTCGAACTTCCAACCACCGTACCCGTAGAGAGCGGGATCGGCGATGACCTCGGAGGTGATGTCCGTATCGGTCCAATCGGCATCCCCATCGTCCATGACACTGGCGACCTCTCGGGCAGCCGCCTCGGTCGCGGCCGAAACGAGCATGCGCCGAACACAGTTGACAGATCCGGAGCTTTCGGGAATGGAAAGCAGATAGATATTAGACATCGGCTGCAATGCTCCTTTTCGTGAAAACGGGGTAAGGAAAACGGTTGTGCTTTCCTTACCCCATCGATTACCAAATCAGTTCGTAACGCCGGTGAGCTGACCGACGCCCAGCTCGCTGAAGACGGCGAATCCGCAATACCACTTCACGCGGGTAATGGACTCGTCCGCGTCCTCCGCCTCTCCGACCTGCACGACATTGATACCCGCCGCCTTCGAGGCAGTGAGGCCCGCAATGCCGTGGGTCCGGGAGCCGTCGTCGAACGTGCCGGCATAGACCGACGCGGTGTTGGGCGTTCCGCCCTGGACCACGTTCGTCAGGATGTAGTCGTTCCGGAAGATGGGAATCCCGCGGTAGGCAGGAACCTTGTTCCCGGAGGGCAGTTCAACGGTGTCGTTGATCGATGCCCCGCCGAGCGCACGGAGCAGCGCATTGAAGCTCCGCAGCGTCCGGGCGTGCATGAGGATGTAGTCGACCGCCCCATCCTTGTCCGAGATGGTGTCGATCAACGTGTCCAGGTCAACGAACGCCAGAACCTGTCCACCCACGGCCGGAGTGACCTTCTGGCCAGCCGGCATGAGCTTGTCCAGGCCCGAGAACTGGAAATTCGCACCCGTTCCCGTGATGAGCATGGTCTGGAACTGACGGCCCAGGCTCTTCGCCTTCGAGGCGACCTGAACGGCGCGCTGGTCGTTGCCATCGCTGGACCGGGTAGCCTGGATCATGCCGTTCACGTTGGCATCGCCAATGATCGTGGTGAGCATGGAGGTAACCGGAGTGAAGGTGGCCGCATTCTTCGCGGTCTTGCCGGCGGCGACATCGAGCGCATCAGTGATGGCCGTGCCGACGCCCGCCACACCGACCCCGCCGAGCACCAGCTCGCGGTTGTAGGCAAGGGCGTTCCCGTCGATACCATCGAAGGGAAGCATGTCGAACATGCGATTGACGGTGACGACGTTCTCGATGACACCGGCGACCAGATCATCCTGTGCCAAGTAGCCGGACATCTGCAGCGTAACAGACGGCATGGACACACCTCCTGAAAGGTTGGTGATTAAAACAATCCGAAGAAACCTGCCCACAGTTCCTTCGAATCACTCTCAGGAAGGGCACAACAGCCGTCACGCCTTACGGATCACCCGTCTGCGTGTTCGATCTACTTCAAGAATACCACACGAAATCTCCGCCCTTAGATTCCGGCCTTCCGAAGGCCGGCGGAGATCCTATCGATTGACGACAACTTCGCTCCGGCAGGGGGGATACGAGCGCCGGTAGACCCCGGGGGAGTGCCGCCGCCGCGAGGAACCTCCGACTTGAAGAGCGGCGCGTACTTGGGATTCCGCTTCATGTCGGCGATCAGTTCGGCAGGGGACATGGGCTGCGCCGTCGCTCCGTTGACCCGCTGGGAACCCTCGGCGTCCACCACGACCGCACGGAACCTGCCGTCCTCCTGAGAGGTCCGCATGAACGCCTTCGCGAAGGGCAGTACGAGGTCGGCGTCAACCGACTGATCCCCGATCGCAGACCGGAGAGCGTTGTCGATCAGGATCGACTCAAGCTGCGTGGTCAGGTTCTTGATCGTCCCGTCCTTGGTGCCGAGGTCCTTGGCATGGGCCGCCTTGATATCGGCCTTGATCTTCTCCAGATCCAGCTTCGCGTCCTTGCCCTTGGCAAGTTGCTCCTGGAATTCGTCGATCTTCGCCTGGATTCCCGACTTGATCTCCTCGGGAGACGTTCCGAACTCAGTGAGGGGTGACAGGTCCACAGCCCTGCCTTTCAGGTCCGTGGAGATCTTCCGCTCGGCCCTCAGTGCCTTGTTCAGGCCGACGATGGCCTCGACAGCGCCCTTCACGGCACTGTCGTCGCTCCGGAGTTTGAAGACCCCCTTCTCGGCGGGATCCTCGGCGAACAGGGGACGGAACTGATCGGGAACGATATTGATGTCCTTGACAACGGCGTTGGTTTCGAAATCGAAGGCCATGTTTCTCCTTGACTGAAATCACTTCAGCCAGCCGGGGGGTCACCCCGCCAGCAGGATAGTTGAGAGAACGGTAACACTCCGGGAGTTGTTGTGCTTATTTCTTGTGCGCGTCCACCTCCCTGTGTCCTTGGTGCTTGAAATACTCCACCTGCCGCTCGTGGTTCTTGGCAGCCTCCTTCGAGTCGAAGGTGCCCAGGTTCTTCTGGCCGTCCTTCGACATCAGACGCCACTTGTTCTCACCCGGTAGTTTTCGAATCATGAATGCGCCTCCAGGAAAGCCCTCACGCGCTCCGGCGGAGAGTAGTATCCGAGATAGGTGACGCGTTTCCACCAACTCATGACGCCCGCTATGTACCAGACTCCACCATCCTCCACCATAAGGGCTCCGCCGGAATTTCCCGGATAGATGTCCGAGGAAGATCCCGCGAAAGGCTTGTCAATAGGACCCCCATGGACGTCCAGCGCGATGATGTGCCCCTTAGTGGACATGGGATCGAGAAGCATGGGGCATCCCACGGCATACACTTCCTGGAACAGGTGAAGTGACCCCTGATAGATGGGTGCCGCACTGGCCCCCGGGACGTACTCCATGATCAGGATCGCAAGGTCCTCGTCTTCACTAATCGCCTCGATGCAAGCGTGTATAGAGATGCGGTCTACGACATGACCCGCCTCGTCGTAGGTGAACAAGTCAACAGTCACACCATCATCCACGCAGGCACTCACGACATGCGCGGCCGTCAGGACCCAGGTTCCCCTATCCGGAGACGAGGAGATCACCGTACCTGAACCGCCATCGTCTCCATGGGTAATTCGGACGCAGGGAGAAATGAGTTGTTCAACCAGGAATTGCTCGGTCGAGACCTTCGGACTACATGCACTGAGGAGTCCAGAGAACAGCGCAAGCACGAAGATCCGGTTCAACATATGTCTCCTATTCGACTCCGAGCTGGTCGAGCGTCAAGGTCTTGCCGGAGGAGTCAACGAACTGCGACAGGCTCAGCTTACCACTCCGGAATAGGCGCCCTCGAGCCGGGCCGAGGACCTCATCCTGAAAGGCCGCCGTCTGCTGTCCAAGCCACGTCTGGTATGTGGTCTCCCCGGGGGCCTGACCAATGTTGGCGTCCGCCCAGGCGCTGCGAACCTCCTTGATGGACTGGCCCGTCTCCTTGGCCTGCGCCCTGAAGTCGACCTCACGCTCCTTGCGGCCCCGCGTGTCGGTGACGTAGGGGCGCTCTCCGAGGGCTCCCTCGCCGTCGATGACGGCGGTCATGACGCTTCTGCAACCCCAATGCGCAGGCGGTCTTGCGTCCGGCGGCTCCAGCGGGACCGCCCACTCCGGCAGAGGTTTGTCCCCAATCGGCGCGATCATTCCATCCCGACTCATGCAGATCATCGTCGTCCGTCCATCGAGCACCGATGTCCACCGAAGCCCGATGAGAATGTCGGAGTTCGCTTCCCAGACAGCCTCCCGTGCCTCGTTCGAGATGTGGTTGACCACCGTACGAACGACGGACTCCACCTGTCTCCGCGTCGTCGCGAGTGTCCCATCACGGAAGGCGTTCGCCGCGGACCCTGCAACGCGGCGCATGATATCTGGGATGGCCTCGCCCTGGGTAACTCCCATCTGAACAGCACGCTGAATGGATTTCTGGTCCGTGTCGGCGAGATGCTTGAACCACTCCTGCATGAAGCTGCCGGCAACCGGCTTTACCTTGGAGGCGGTCCAAGCTTCGGCAGCAGAGACCGAGGCTACCTTCACCTCGGCAGGAAGGACAGCGACGAGTGCCGCTACCTCCGCAGCAACCTCGACGGCCGAGAACTTCTTGAAGTCGTCGAACGCCTGCGTCTTGATATTGGTAAAGACTTCTTTCCTACTGTCCCGGATGTCGGAAAGAAGTCTTTCCCACCGCTTACTCTTGAGGTCGTACTTGCCGCCCATCTCAGATAGGCGGTCGCGAAGGAGCCGCGTCAGCTCCCGGTCCGCCTTTTCGAGAATGGCCAGGATCGCAACCGCCACGGTGCCGGCGTACCGGCGCACGCGGATCTGGTGCCGCACTGACCCATGGAAGAGGTCATCGTTGATGGTCAGCATGGACTACTTCTTCGGTGGCAGAGGACCATCTTCCGGAGGCGGAGGCACGTCCTTCCCGGCAGCCGGCTCTGCATCCTGCGCCAGCGGATCTATCGGCTGGCCGTCTGTCGGTGCCCCCAGGTCTTCCTCCGACTTGATCTCCTCCAGGTCGACCTCTTCGTCGAAGTCCTCGGCCAGCGTCCCGCGCCGCTGTAGTTCGTGGACGTAGGTCTTCCGGCTGATGTCCTTGGACGTCCTGGCATTCGCCAGCGCCCCCATGTCTGCCTGATCGCCTGCGGCAGGGGCGAACTCGGTATTGATGAGAACCTGTCCCGGCTTCTCCACACCGATCCACTTGCCGGTCAGCACCAACGCCTGGTTGAGCGCGTCATTGAAGCGAATCACGGCGTCCTGGAGGCCGCTTGTCGACTCAACGGAATCAAGAGCCCTCGCAGTCGCAGTCGTCGAGCCGGGGCGCTTCGTGAGGAACTCCGCCCCATAGTGCCCCATCTTCTCCTCCAGGTCCTGGAGATCCTGGCGCCCGGCGGCGATGGCGTTGCCCTGATGCTCGACGTAGTACCACTTCCCGCTGGGATCCGGCGTCGTGAGGACCTTCCTCGGCCCGAGGGGCATCTTCTTCTTGCCCTCGGACTCGTCCTCGTCCACGCCCGAGCACGCGAGGATCGGGAATCGAGCGACCGTGAGGATGCTCCGCTGGTCAGAACTCGACTGCCAGTGGGCGATGTTCAGGTCGACCAAATCCTCCAGGGGAGGCTTGCCCAACATGAGCCCCATCCGATCGGAGTAGAAGGTGACGATCGGGATCTCATCGATGTCGAGAAGAGCCGGTGCCTGGATCAACTTCCAGGATCTGTCCCGCAATTCCCATAGCGAGCACGTCACCTGACCGGCATCGTCCCGGTCGAAGATACGAATCCGGTCCACAAGTTTCTCTGTGAACCCCACCCGTACAAGAGACTGTTCCCGAATCCTGACATGCGTCAGAACCTCATGCCCGTTGACGATGGCGGAGGAGGCGAAGATCAAGTTCTCCGGCCTCACGAAAGTCCAGTAGGGGCGAAGGTTCTCCTTCAAATCGTTGGCCACCGTCCGGCCCACGCGGTCCACGCTCGGGAAGTCGACGAGGACATGGGAGACCGATTTCGCCAATCCCTCGCGGAACCAGTTTCGAGCGAAGACGGAGAGTTGGTTCCCCTGGAGGTCGACGTCGTCGAACAGGTCCTCGATCTCCTTCGGGACATCACTGCCGATCTTGACCGGCTCGCTGAAAGGTCGACCGACCCAGGAGTTCAGGGTCAACTCCGCCTCATTGAGCAACGTCGAGCACAGGAGGCGCTCCTGATAGGCCAGGTTGCTCTCCTCCTGATGCTGCGGAAGGTAAATCTGGCCGGAGGCACGCATCGCCTTCGTCCCGCCGAGGACTGTGTCGATCTTGTCCCAGACAGGGGCCATCGCGCTATAGGCTCGCGAGCGAGTCGACGGATCGAGTTTGGGGTCAATGTTCATGAAATCTTCGTCAGGTTGTCGATGAAGAAAACCGCTTCCTCATTGAAAGGAAGACCGAGTCCGAGACTTGAATCGTACAGGGCCTCGATGGTCAAGAGGCGACTGGCGGGAGAGCTGGCCTCGTCTGACTGGATTGCCAGATCCGCTCCCTTCAACAGAATCGTAATCGTCGAACCAGGAACTCCCACCATGACGTGAGACAGTCCGTTAATAATGTCTCCCTGGCGGTTCGTCAACGTCCAGTAGATTTCATTCGGGATGACGAGGGCATTCAATTCGTCGTAGAAGGTCACCACCAAGGCGAAGGTGCTCTTCTCAACCGCCCGCGTTGCGATCGTGATCATGATCAGATTCCGTCGTCAGCAGCCGCGAAGTTGTACTGGACCACCAGCGAATCGCCACTGCTTAGAATCTTGTTGCCGGCGGTAAATGGAGCGCAGCAAAGAAGCACTCCAACTCCTCCTCCCTTGACATCGCTGGTCGTCAGGAAAGCTCCACCGATATGCGTGGTATCGACGTTGATGGAGAACGTCGCCTTCGCGGCGCTGTTGCTCTCGGTCTGGTTCGTCCGGACACCGGTATAGGTCTGACGATCACCTTCGCCATAGGCCACAACCTCGGCCCAACCAGCATGACCCCCCATATTATCTCCGGCGGCCGGAGCAGGAGTGTCCCCCGTGATACCAACGTGCCAGTCCGTATACTGGGTGCCGCCGTTGAACAGGTCGTCGATGATGAGTTGGAGCGCGGGATTCGGGACGAGATTCTTCGCCGTGTCGTGCCACAGGAACTTCCCGTCCTTGTCATACGCCCAAACATCGAACACTCCACCGAAACGAGCCTTCTGTGCTTGAATCATTGGTCCCTCAACGTACCCTAATCTCGATCCTTGGATATGCCACCTGAATGGCAACAAAGGGCTTTTGTCCCTGAAGTAGACTCGACATCATTCCGTCGATCGGTTCCGGTGACCGGTCCACGGCCTCAACTCCATCATACACCCCCAAAAATGCTGTTCGAATGGAACTGGCAAGATCTTGGAAGGTAGTGACGTCACTTGCCGTCACAATGACGGTAAGAGTTCTTTGGGGAGAATCGTAAATGGATATCCCATCCGCCGATCCACAGAGAGCCGTCACCAACCGAACGACGCTTTCGGAAACCGTTAGTCCTTCAAGGATAGAAACAGGGATGTTCCCGACACGGGAAATTGCCTCAGATGCTGTGACACCGTCAACTGAATCGACCGTCAATATGACCGACGGATCATCATCTGCACCGATGGATGGAGGAGAGTGACGTGCCTGCCCTTCGAAATCCGTCGTGAGGCCGGCCTGGTCCACACCACCCCACCTCAAGACAGAAGTGGGATTGAGATGGAAATCTTCGGAGCCGAGAGTCACGCTTACGAAATTGGCAGTGGAATAGGCGATGCTACGAAGAGCCGGAGTAGTCGCCTCATTATTGCTCGTGGCATCGTGATCGCCTTTGACAATGGTTCCGTGATAACAAGTACCTGCACTCAGGTAATTGTCCTGACTATCACTTCCAGCAGCCATGGCATGATAGGCATAATTAGGGGCCACAATGGTATTGCCATAAGAATTCACGGGTCCAGTGGAGAGACACGCGATACCCCAGCCTCCTCCAGATCCGTTGTTCAAAACGACACTGCTTCGCACGGTCACGAGACCAGCTCCGGCGTTGTAGACCGTTCCTCGGATCAGGTTAGATGTTGCAGCTATAATGCAAATGCACTGATCTACATAGACCTCATGCCCGGCGGCCGGGGCTGCGTAGATGGAGTATAGGTCCGATCGACATTGCATCCTGGTAATCCGGGCGTCCTTATAAATCTCAATAATCTCGCTGTGCGCGGGATCAAGATACTCCATATACGCCTTGCTTGTACTGAAGATGCCCTGATGCTGTTCGCCGGTTGCGCCGCGAATCTCGATGTAGTGGGTAGGATTAGTAGTCCATCCAGCATTAAGCACTATATAGGTATTTGCCAAAAGAGCATTTCCGCCAGAATAGACCTCAGCCACGCGGATCTGATCCAGCGACACCAGGTCCGCTCTATTGGCGGACTCCCAAGTATTGAGACTGGAATAGTCCCCGCCCCCGGCCGGCTTGATGCTCTTAATGACGGTCGTAGTCACGCCTGCAACTGCCCCACGGTCCTAATGATTCCGTCGCTCTTGCGAACGAACTTCTCTCCGTCCCACATCCATAGGCGTTGTCGATAAATGTCTCCATCTACATTGTTCCAACCTACGAGCATCGGCTGTAGTTGACTGAGAGGGATTCCGGGAAGTTTAACCACCAGGAAGATAGGAGGAACCTCTTCGGTTCCCCACTTGAAACCATCCTCCCGAGCAGTGAATATATCTCCAGTGCGCCAGGATCCAATGGGATCCTTACTCACGTCATCCGATAGTTTTATAAGAATTTCGGACATGTTGATCTCACGATGCTGTAATTATGAGGAACGGTCTTTCCCCTTGCATGAGGACAAAGATTGTTCCCGTAATTGGATCTGGGGATTGGTCTACGATCTCTACCCTATCATAGACCCCCATGAGGAGTGTTCGGATTGCTGCAGATAGATCGCCGAGGACAAACACGTCCACAGAACTACCCAGCGCCGTGGCAACTCCTTCTGGTGAATCCGAAAAATTGGAACCGTCTGTAACGATATCCACCGCCAGCGCGATGGCACTGATCGTCTCAGAGAGTTTCAGCCCGTCAGATGCTCCTCCTTGGATAGTCGCAAGAGCACTGATTGTCTCAGCGAGTTTCAGTCCGTCCGATGTTCCTACCCGAATAATGGAAAGAGCACTGATCGTCTCAGAGAGTTTCAGCCCGTCAGATGCTCCTCCTGGAACAAAGCGAAGGACATCAATCACCTCAGATGCGACTATTCCCTCAACAGAATCAACCGTTACCGTCTGGGTCTGAACTTCATCAGCCCCCATGTCCCAGGTGACGTTGTTAGAGTCGCGATCGTACCCATCAATGTCGATGTTTACACCGACAGGCGTCGTGCCGAGGTCCACTCCGGCATTTATCGCATCTGCGCCGGCCTTTAGATGGAGATCTTCAGAACCCAGTACCGTTGAAACGTATTGATTTGAGGAGGATTTATTGATTAGCGAATGTGCCCCATATGCGGAAGCATCCGAGGATAAATTGTAATCCATCACCGCTTGGACAGGCGAGGAGGGAAAGTAACAGAGCTTCGTTCCTAAAGAAGTCCCCCCCATATCAGTTACGATAAGATTTTTTACACGAAGGGTATTATAATCTACACCCCGTATACCAAAAACCCAATCACTATAAGCAGAATCATTTTTTAGATTGTGGATAGTTGAATTATATATATTGACATTATAATACTGACTGCAAATAAGATCAAGAGCCCTTAAGGCGCCATAAGAAACTTTTAAATTATATATTATAGAATCAAAAACATCTAAATTACCCCAAGCGTATATGCCCCTAAAACCGTAAGTATAGAAACCATGCAATATTATTTTTGATATGATTGCCCCATTGTCCATGCGGATGGCTTCGGCTGTGTAAATATGGGTTTCATTACCGTCAACCTCTAACCACTCAAGTATGGTATTAGCTATTGTTGACTCTAAAAAGATAGAGCCATTATTGTTAAATCTTGCCCCAGTACCAGCCGTACCATTATGCCTATTACCCACTGCTACCGACAGTTTGCGTGAAGCAAGACCAACAGTACCGCCTCCATTGATGGTTACTGTTGCCTCGTTATAGACTTGGTTATAACACTCCCCAATTGCGACATCCCCACTGGCGTAGATTCCAGTATCATCAAGATCGGCTTCCCAAGCCGCGATGGTGGTGTAGTCCCCTCCGCTCGCTTTGATTGATTTGGTGATGGTTGCCATCGTCTATTTACTCACCGCCGACTTGTCGATAACAATGGCAGAGCAGATAAAAGACTTCGATGCGCGGATATCGGTCTTGGTGGCCTTGCTCTCTACAGAAGTGATGGACACCCCGAGATCCAGGGATTTCCAGGCGGTTGAATGCTGGCGTTTCTTGAGCAGGATGAGAGGTAGATTGTCCTGCCTTGCCTCATAGACTGGGGCCACGTATTTCCCCGCCATGTCATCGCCAAAATCGTCTACTTTCAACGCAAGAAAGTGCTTCAATTCGTGGTCTGAGAACGGCCATAGTATGTGGTCTGCTTTCTTAACGTGAAGTTCGTCCTCTACCAGCGGCCAGAAACTATCCAGGGTCTTTACCGAAGTATCTATAGTCCCACCGTACCAGACTTCCCTACCCTTATCGCCGAATATACAGTGGCCTGGATGTCCAAGTTGCCGGGCCAGATATTCTGTTACATAAATATGCTCTTTTTTCTTATTATTCTTTTCGCCAAACTCTTCCTTAGCGCCTGTGAGAATGTTCGTTCTTAGAACCGTCTTTTCATCGAGACGTTCAAACCTAAATTGATGGGTGGATTCTCTGTACTTCTGCGCAAGAGTATCGAGAGGTCTCCAACCGTCTTTATTGAGCCCGTAATTGAAGACGTGACAGAGATGATCCAAATGGACTTGGCCAATCCGGCGATCCGTCAAAGCAACTACGATATCCCCATCCTGATATGCTGGAGCGGGTCCAACCGTACCGATTTTTAAAAGTAATTCAGCCATTATCCGTATACGTCTTAGAAGTTACTGACTCCCATCGACCGGACCTTCTCCCGCAGCCGATATCGCATTTCGTCCGCGATGTGGTCCTCGGTTCGCGTGTCCACGTCGTCCATGTCTGTCTTGCCCCGGGGGAGGACCGGCACGGTCCGGAAGAAGTCCTCACATCGCTCGCAGATGAAGAGTCCGGGTGTTTCCCGGATTCCTTCCTTTCCAGGGATTGCCCCTTTGAGGAGTTTCCGCACCTGCTCCCATCCGTGCTTTCTGCTCCCAGGACGCTTGTCAGCGCGAGTCCACCTCACGCCTTTCCTAAGCATATCACCAGCGACACTCTTCCCCGGTTCGTAGTCGTCGAAAACGCTGGTGTCTGCGGGTCCCGGGCGCACGCGAGCGTCGATCCCCCAGTCCGCTTGTTTCTCTCGAATGCCCTCGGCGATCTGCGTCGACAGGAGACGCACACCCTCGTTGGGGCGTTCGGTGCAGCCGTACCACTCGGCGATCCGGATGATGTCCCCGCGAACGGCGCCTACCTTCAGCGTGCCGACCATCATCGGCTCTCCATTCGACTCCGCCCACCAGCCGACGCTGAAAGGTTTAGATTGCCCGTGGTCATAGCTTCGGTTCAGTTTCCACCCGCGGGGAATCTCAGAGAAGACGAGGTTCGGGATCCGATGGTGCGCAGGACTCCATACGTCGTCGAACATGCCGCCGGCGACGATGTCCCAGTCATCGTTGAGCCAAGCTCTCAGTTCCGCCGGGCTGCGGGCAGCGGCCTTGATCTTATCCACATAGTCCGGTTCTGCAGACAAAAGAACCTGGTTCTCTTCAAGAAGAGATCTAATTGCCACCCTGGACAAACTATCCTCAGTGACTACTCGTCCCTCGACTTGTCCAGGAGGAATGGGAAGCTTGAATCGAGATTTAACAAAATTGTGTCCAGGACCGTATGGATTAGTTGTAGCCCGGTATTTCCTCGGCATGCCTGGACGAGAGGATCTGGAGCAGGCCATCATGACCTTGTAGCACTTATCATCAGGCCAGGTTGTAAGTTCCTCCCAACCAATCCACGGATATGCTGCACCGTGGTAGTTCCAATAATCATCCTCTTTCTCCATGTAGGAAAGGCGGAGATTCTCTCCAGTCATGAAGACCCAGGTGAACTTCGACTCGTTGAAGATGGCATCGGGGAAAATGCGAGGGAACCACTTCTTTGTTTTCGTGATGACATCCGAAAGTTGCGGGAATGTCTGCCGAAAAAGGATTCCTCTCCACTCAGCGCCGTACCCCTGCCCAACATGCTGAGCGAAATCCATGATGAGAGCGTCAGTCTTTCCGCCGCCCCTCGGACCCTCCAGCAGACACTCAAAATGTGGACACCGAAGAAAAGCGTCCTGCGCCGGCGGCTGTGGTGCCCAAATGAATTTCTGGCCCCGAGCGAATGGAATGAGTCCCTCTTCTGTCTTCTGCCACTGAACGATGTTCAAGGTAAGATCACCATTCCTTCCAGCCGAGCCTGCTTCTTGCCGTTGGGACGCGAGAGCCGACTAACTATCTCCTTGCCAGGATAGAACCGTTCAAGCACGTCAGCGTACTCGAAGACCACCACGGCCTCCGCCACTTCCACAATCTTGTCGACCGCATTCCAAAAGACCCGGTAGTCCTCAACATGGCAGTAAGGGACATGCGAGTTCTTGAATGGGGGATCGAGAATGACGACGGCGTCGACGTACTCCTGCACAGGGACCTTCGTCCAGTCGCCGCAGGTGACCCGTGGACGCAACTCCCGCCAGTGGGCGAGCGCCTCCTCATAGGCCGACCGAAGCATGACAGCCTCGATGCGCTTGTCGGGAGGCACGTTGAACCCGCCATCCATCTTGTGCCGGAAGATCCCGGCGTAGGCGAACCGCTGCAGGCAGAAGGACCACTTCCACCAGTCGGACCGCTTGCGCTTCTCGTAGTAGTCGGCGAGCGTGAAAACTTCCGGCACCTCTTGCTGGTCGAAGTGGGACAGGATATGGACGAGGACCGAGTCGATTTCGTTCCAGAGCGGATCGGGGCCGGCCAACGCGAAACTGATTGCGGCAGATCCCGCGAAAGGCTCGACCATTCGCTTGCCCTTGAACTGGGAGAGGCGAGAGACCCACCGGCCTTTCCCCCCGAGGTAGGACGGAAGTATTTTCACTTCTTCCGCCCGCCTCGCAAGGCTGCGGCGATGGCCATCGGGATCGCCATGAGGAACTGCTTGCGACGACGACGCCTCCTCTCGGGAATTACGGCCTTGATCTTCTTGACGGTCTCGAAGACCGCAGCACGCCGCACCAGCTCCTGGCGCTGAAGCAAGGCAACAGCCGTGGGCACCGAGAAGTTCTTCTTCTCGGGACGCGGGGTGGCGCAGTAGAGGCGCCGCAGGGCCTTCATGCCGCTGCGGGTGATCGTGGTGCCGGCGGTGGCCTTCCGAATCCATTTGACGGTCTTCTCGTTCATCCTGCGTGCTCCTTCCAGTCCTCGCCCTCATCGTCTTCCTGACTGAGGGACTGGGTTAAGTCCTTCGTAAGTTCCGAACCAACGATCTTGGACAGTCCGAGGACGGCATACGGACTGCCGCCGTAGTAATATGTGAGTCCTTCCTCTGTCGTTCCTATTCCAGTGATGTAAGCGAACAGGGTCACGTCCACGCGCTTCCGCAGCTCGTGAAACAACTCCTCGATACTCGCCTCGGGGAGAAGAGGGATGGGGTCTTCTGTCTCGTTCAAAATTCCACCTCCACTCCAATGCTCCCCGACCACCGGACCTCGGGAATCGTGGCCTCAAGTTGCCCGCGCAAGCGGAGCCGATCGATGCTCCATGTGAACGCCGTCTGGCCGATCGGAATCGCGTCCCCGGAGGCCGCGTCGTAGCGGTACCCCGGCCCCGCATCGACCATGATGTTCTCGAACGGCCGCAGGCGAGACCCTCCGGTTGAGTCGAGATAGTGGCTTGGATAGCCGTACTCGACCCGTGCGAAGCGGGTGCAGCCTGCCGCGAGGAGTGTCAGGAAGAGGATAGCGGCGCAACGCACGGCACCTCCGAGGTGGACCTGACCTTCACCGAAGCCATCCACTGGTCGAGGTCCACCCGGGAGTACCGCACATTGCGGTGACTGATCTTCGAGAATGGCGGACCGCCTCCGCTCACCCGCTTATGGTCGAGAAGGGACCGCGAGACATTGATATATGCAGCGGCCTCACGGGGAGATAGGTAGGATTGCTCTGTCACATCATGATCCTCCGTGGAAGGTTGTCGTGGTAGTGAACTGCGTCTGCGTCTACCCTACCACGGGGTCATGAGTCAGAAAAAAGGCCCGAGGTGATTAGCCTCGGGCCTTCAGATCGCGTCTTGTCAGGTCCGGTCCCGTCCAGTCCGGTCCTATCCGGTCGAGTCGCGTCTATTCACGACACGTCGCGAAACTATTTCAACTTCTTCAAAATAAAATCGGTGACGGCTTCTTGGCAAGTCCTCAAATGTTCAAGGTCCTGTCGGATATACCCCGCCGTCACGCTGCCCTTCGGCGGGCGATGGTTTGTGAGGACATCGATGTCATAGGAGGAAAGTCCCACTTCGGCACAGGCGGTTGAAAATGAATCCCTCAATCGGTGCGGCGACTGGCTCCGCTTGCGCCCCCAGCGCCGCAGGACGATCGGGATCACCTTCCCGCCCCTGCTCTTCGTCGGGAAGACCCAGCCCTCATCCTGATCCTGGCTCTCTTCCTTGCGCCGGCGGAGCAGCTCCACGGTGTAGGTGGAGAGGGGAATGGTGAAGGCACGGTCCTCGCCGCCCTTGGGGCAGGGGCGATGGAGCGTCTTCTCGACGAGGTCGAGATCGTCCCATCTGATCGTCGCGGCATCCTCGCTGCGAAGTCCTGTGAGGAGAACCACATATAGGTAGTCACGGAGGACCGGGGAGAGGGCGTCGACCGTTTCCCGCCACGCCGGGAGGTTCGCCCAGGCGATCGGCTCCTGGCGCCGCTCGGCCTTGTTCCAGTCGATGCCGATGGTCGGGTTGGCCGCCGGGAGGTCATGGCACTTCAGCGCGACGTTGTAGATGGCCCTGAAGTACCGGAAGACGATGTTGGCGGCGTAGGGGCCTTTCTTCCCTGTGATCTGGCGGTGTCGGGTCCGGCACTCGTCCTTCGTGATCTCGGCGAGCGGACGGGGGAGCCAGTCCCGGAGAAGCCGGCCGGTGTCCTCCTGGACGTCCGCGATCGTCGCATCACTACCGCCCTTCGAGCGCAGGCGTGCGATGTACTCGTTGATGGCCTGTGAGAAGAGGATGCCCCGCGCCTCCTGCCGGCGGCGCTCGGCGTAGGGATCCTCGCCCTTATCCAGCCCCACGATCAGCTCGGAGGCGTACTTTCTGGCGGCGTCAGGCGTCCACGGCCCGTACCGGCCGATCTTGCGGCGCCTGTCCTTCTTCTGGAGGACAAAGGTCTTCGCCACGATGCCGTTGATCGGATCTGGTCTCCCTACGAGGAGTCCGAATCCCCCAAGTGTTGGATCCCAATAAAGTTCCTGCGTCTTGATCGTGGGCGGGTCGATGGCGTCGATGTTCTTCTTGGTCAAAATCAGCGAGGGCATGTGTTCCTCCTCATATCCAAATAGAAACTACATAGAAAGATACCAGGATACAGACCTGGAGTCAAGTGAGGCTGTATCTATAGACCAGATATATGTAACCGTCATCTCAGGACTCGGCGCTGCTCGGCCCAAAGATGGAGATCATCCATCCGGTATTTTACGATCTTGCCTCCGAACTTGAAATACTTGGGGCCAGACCCGTCCGCTCGACGAAGAACGAGATACCGTTTCGACACACCAAGAAGATTTGCCGCTTCTTGTGGGGACAAATAGCGCTTGAGGTCTTCCATGTCCACGATAATACCAGGCACTCATGAGGGGATGCCAATAAGCCGGTAGTAATCAATAAATTGGACATTTATAGGATATCCATGGCGCTCAATATGCGCTGAAAAGTTACAGGGAAAACCACACAACCTCCACAACTATCTGAAAATGCCGTATCCAAAACCCTATGGAGATTGAGGTTGTAATTACGGGGAATTTTCCCCAGTCTGTGACTCTGGATCTCCTTGTCGAGGTTCGAATCCTCGTCCGGCAACCACTATTCTACCAGGGGTTGTGGGATTCTGGTCATGAGTCATGGTTTTAGTAGTAAGGTCATAAAAAGTAACGGGCACAAAGGTTGCTCTGGAGAAGAGTTATATGGTATTCTTTTCTGGAGGTATCCCCATGAAGACGATCCTAATCTTCGCGCTGTTACTGTGCAGTTGCGCCCCGGTGCCCGTCTACCACGCCCAGGTCGCGCCCAGGGCGCTGGGGTTGGTGAGGGGGCCGGCGGACCCTGCCGCGGAGGCCACGGCGCTGGTCCGACGCCTGGCAGCGGGTCCGATCGACGTTCAGATCCGGAAGGTGTACACCTGCGAGCTGGCCGGGCGGGGATGCACCTGCGTCGACCTCTTCACCCGAGGCCAGGGGCTGTCCGACGGGTCACTCTTCTCATGGGATAGATACATCGTCGGGTTCTACGAGGACCACACCATCGACATCGACCGGGTCGATCGGGAGCTGAGAAACATCGGACACGCGGAGGTCGGCCGGTGGTGATGGCGCCTGGTCGCCCCACACGTCCCACCCGGGGGCGGCCGTGCGGGCGAACAACTCGATGCGAGGTCCGGGGCTGAGGGACTCGACGAGGGTGCGGAACTCCTGGGGCTTCTCGGAGTGTCGGTTGATGCGGGGGGATTCGATGACCTCGGGCAGGTCCGGTGCCTTGAAAATGTTCCCCTGACGCCGCATTGCCGCGGTGCGCTCCGGCTTGCCAGAGACGGCGAGGATCAGCACCTCCGCCTGGCTGCGGAGCCAGCGGCCGGGACCGATCCGCTTCTTGTCCCACACGATCTCCCCGACCCATCGGAGGCCCCAGTGGTCGAGGAGTTCATGGGGAATGCGGTCCCTGATTTTAGGCCAGGTGGCCCAGCACCAGAAACAGGCACCGTCTTCGGCTGCGAGTTCTGGCACACGGAGCTTCTTCAACTCGTCGAGGGACATGGTGGGGTACTGTTTGGCGGCAGCACCAGTGCAAGTAGAGTCATGGTAGGACCACGGAGGATCAAGATAGATCGTCTTGAAGCGGCCGGCGCCCTCTTCGAGCGTTGAGAGTCTCACTGCCCGATCTCCTCGTTAATCTGCCGAATTATGGGGTCGCCAGTGTCGAGCCCATAAAGGCGCAGGAAGGTCCGGCATCGATAGAGGAGCTTCCGGCGACGATAGGAGACGTGGGCAGAGTAGGTGAGGAGGACGACGGCGGCAATGAGGGACACAGTGGTTCCTTCCTATTCACGGCGACATACTGACGGCAGGCGGGGCAGCGGAACACGTCATGGTGCGGGTCCTGACGGACGAGGATGCCGATGCATGGGCGGGCTGCGTTATCTTGGCATCTACAGAGGTAGATCATGCGGCGCCTCCGCCCACCGGCCTTGTGCGTCCTTCTTAAATACAAATGTCGACGGCCACATCGAGGTCCCACGCATCGTCTTGGTTGTCATCCTCTGGATCAACGAGGACGCCCTCGGTCCAGCTCTGTTTTGGTCCCACATGCCCAGACTACTGGTCAGGGGTAGGTGGCCTCTCGCAGGCGCTTCGCGACGAGCTTCCGAAGCTCCTCCGGGATCTTTATTAACTGCCCATCGTTGGACTCTATCCAGACCCCATGATGTCCGAGCATGTCGAGGTCAACATGCAGGCTGGCGATGGTGTGTGGACCGTCGGTCTTGAATAGGTGCGGGACGGCGTAGTCGGGATCGGTCACTTCGGGGCGTCCCCTGCTGGATGTCCGGCCAAAACCGCTCTCAAATATTCTTCCGCCGCGAGGAGGGGCTCCAGCTCCTCCAGGGTCACGGACAACTCCTGGCGGGTGGTCGGGTTCTTGTTCTTGCGCTCGCGTGCGCGCTGCACGCGGGAGCGGAGGTCGTTGGGAAGAGAATGGTGTTTCAAAAGGGATCCTTCAGGATCATGGCTGCGGCGTCGTTGGCGCGAGTCTCCTCGCTGTAGTGATAGGAACAATCGTTCTGGGTGTTGGACTGCTCCACTGTCATGGCGTGCGCCTCGTCGTTGCAGAAGTCACAGCCACAGGGGTATGGGCTCCAATCGAGGTGGATGCCGTCGTCGAACCAGAGGCAGGTGCGGCAAGTTCGGATCATGGTTTTTCGATCCTGCTGTTGTTTCTGACGGCGTCGGTAACCAGGGTCATGCGGCGAAGGATCTCTGCTTGGACTTCCGTGGTCTCTATCGAGAAGGTGTACGTGAATCCGTCGCGCCAGTTGTCGGTGACGGACTGATCGATATTGATGACGCGGATTACCTCGTAGATTTTCGGAAGGCGGTGGATGAAGGTGGGGGTCAGGACCTGCTTTGCTTGGGGGTGGAGAATGGTCGCCCGCAGATAGGTGCCCTGGCACCCGTCGTCGAATATCAGGTGGACTCGGTCCGGACGTGCCTCTTCAGGGCCTTGGCCCTTGCGCCAGAGGCACTGGTAGATGCGGCAGGTTGTCGGTCGGCGGCTGTAGATGTTGCATTTATGTTCCTGGTTGTTGAGGTAGGAACATGTTATGCCGGCAGGCTTCTTATCAAGCTTGAAGGGGCTGCAGCAAGCCGTACAGGGATGGCACTGTCTACTCATTTCTTTTTTCGCACTCCCAACGCGGTGCCGAACGCTCCTCCCACTGAGAAGGCGAGGAGATTCGCGACGGAGTTTGTTTGGATGATCGCCCAGGCAGAGCCGAGGGTGACGATGTTCAGGGCGAGGGCGTAAATGGATGCGCGAAGTGGACGCTGTTGGGTGACTTGTGTAATCGTTTTGGTCCACAAGATGTCCGTAATTAGGCCAACAATGAACAGGATTGGGATCATTTGGCGATCACCGCCTCCTGGAAGACCGCCTCCGCGGTTGGGGACACGGGGGAGTGGTAGCCGCGGTCCTTGACCCACTGGTGGAAGGACCGGCCACTGGCGAGGAAGTCCGTCGCGAAGTGTCCGAGGATGATGGCGCGTCGGGTGTCGGTGGGGTGCGGGGTGCCGTCCGTCGTCACGCCCAGGCGTTGGGAGGTGATCAGGATCAGGATGCCTTTTCTCGTGACGGCCACGAGGTCTGTTGGGTCAGGCATGGTGGTGGTCGGTGGTGGTCTGGGAGGGGTCGGTCGCGGCCGGCGGGCCGGGTCTTGCTTGAGGTAGAGCTGGTCGAGATACGCCAGGAGGAGGGGGAGTAGGGGGGATTTCATTCTGGGAT
>Ga0315288_10000951_pt1 | contig 36835 bp, 41 predicted proteins | sample YL17G11_20_MG_FD_203454 | JGI IMG/M metagenome (GOLD analysis project Ga0315288, IMG submission 203454) | Sediment microbial communities from Yellowstone Lake, YNP, Wyoming, USA - YL17G11_20 | ecosystem: Environmental > Aquatic > Freshwater > Lake > Sediment | place: USA: Wyoming | collected...
CTTGTTGATGGCGTCCAGATTGCAGATGTCACACAGTTTTTTGCTGTGTGCATCGCGCATGGTTTTATAGTTGCCGTGAATCAGGCCGCATTTTGGGCACTTTACGTACCAATCCACTTCCGCAGGCCAGCGTGAAAAATTACCGTAGATGCCGTAGGTTGTGGCCCAGCCGTTAGGCGCCTTGCCTTCAACCACGAATTGAATTGCCTCTTTCGCGGTCATACCTTTTTGCGGCGTTTTTTGAGGTAGATCGGGTTCTGTTGGAGTTGAAGGGCGCCGTCGGGTTTAATCGTGTCGCGGTCACTATATGGAAGGCGTTTGGCAGACTCCCACGGGCGCTCACCGGCTTGATTGTACCAGTACCACTCATTCTTCAGCCTGTAAATTTGCCACCCGCTGCACAGCCAATCATTCATCCGGGCCATCGTGGTTGTGCCCGGCTCGGAACTCCATCCAACGTTGTATCCGTGGCCGCCGGTGCCCTGTTTCCAGCCGCCGCTGTCGACGACTACGCGTCCGTCAGGGTAGGCCGTGACGACCTCGGTACTGTGGAAGCGAATGGCTAGCCGGTCGGGGTGCCGAATAGCGTAGGTATTGTTGCCGACCTTCTTCTGTGGTCGGTTGCGCAAGGTGTCAGTGAGTCGTTGGTAGAGATTGGTTGGCCCGGTGCCTGCCACGCTGAACGGTTGTTCCGCGTAGCGCATGACTTCGCTTTTCGCGTCGAGGTCGTCGCTGTTGAAGTCCAGACCTAGCTGGTTCGGGTCAGCCGGTGGCGGGGGAACCGGTTGCTCGTCGTCAATGAGAAGGCGAAAGATGTCACGGGCATTAAGCATTGGCTCTGGCTTTGTCTACCACCCGCACTTCATTGAATCCGTAATCCCGGTTCATGGTGGGTTTCTCCGTGCCAAAACTGATGCGAACGCGCCCATCTTGTGCAATACTGGCGACTTTGCCGGTAAAAGTTTTGTCCTGCTCTGCCACCATTACGTCGTCACCGATTTGCGGAACGGTTGTTTTTGGATCAGTCGGAGTGGTCGGAGTGGCAGCGGCCTGCGGTCGCGGTAGCATGGGTGCAACAGCGGCACCCGTCCCACCGCCGGTAGGGGGACGCTCAAGTCCAAATCCGGCAAAAGCTTCACGCATCGGCATCGTATATGTTTGACCGGCTTCGCCTTCAGCACCGCAGGCACAATCGGTTTTACCGCACGGGCAGCGGCAAGCATTTTCCAGTTCCAGCAGTTTACCGCCGCCGGTGTTGAGCGTGAGCAGCCCCGAATCAGGGTCAGGGACGATCCAACGGTGAAGCATGGCTTCTTGCATACCGTCGCTGCCGATTAAATTAAGCAGTTCACCGGTGGTCAGTACCGGAGAGGCGCGAAACCGCCGTTCGTGTAGTTTGCGGGCAACGTTGATATTCATATCATAACTACGGTCAAGCTCGGCCCAACTGCCCACCCGGCATGTCTTCAGGCTCCGGCATTTCCTGTGTGTTTTCTTCCGGCGGTGGCGCACCGGGTTCGGCGCCGGGAGCCGTAGCGGCGCCGGGAGCACCTTCTTCTGGTGCGGCTGGCGGTGTACCGCCCGCCCCGCCCGCCCCACCCATTTCGCCCGCCCCACCCACTTCGCCTTCACCGCCCGGCGGTTTTTCTTCAGCGCCAAAAGCGGGAGACATCGGAGGCGCACCGCCACCCCCGCCACCGCCAACCATTGGTTCATTGCCGGGTGCTTCCATACCACGTGGCAGTTGTTCCTCAGAGGCGATCAGTATCCTTAACTGGTCTTTCAAACTGCGGAAATAGTTGTTAAAGTCCCATTGATCAACGGACAGGATGTCAGCGGCGGATTTCAAAATTTCAATCGTTTCACGGTTGATGCTGCCGGTGATTTCGTTGGCACGCCAGATTTTAAGAAATTCACGGAGCTTGTCTGCGTAGGGATAGTTGCGGCCTTTTTCCGTGTCATTGAGCAAGTTTACCAACTGGCCTTCGATCTTACCGTGCCAGCCGACAATTGCGGTGCCAGCGAAGGATTCATTCAGCGGTGCCGCACCGGCCAGTCTAAAGTTCAGGTAGCCAAGCGTCTCGTAGTCGTAAAAAGAGTTCATGTCCGTTTTATTTTAACCGGTTCCGTTAAATCCGGGATTGGTTGTGTCGACCAGTCGTCGGCATTCTTGTCCGTGATGTAGAAATACTCATACATGCCGTACTTGACGGGAGTTTTGAATTCGCCGGGTCTTGTTTTCCATGTTTTGGTTGCGCCGTTTCTTCTTACTTCAAGTGCCCTGCGTCCACCCGCGTATTTTAATTTTCTGTGCCAGAAGTGAGAAGCGGTTTGAGCAGTCTGGGCCGTTACTTTTCCGCTCCGCTTATCACGTTCGATCTGGTCAGCGTACTGATGCAGGTAACGCTCCGGGTTGGCCTCTGGTTCGGCGTTTACATCCGGCAGGTCATCTGTTTCCAGCAGGGCATTAACGATTAGGTTTGCCTTGCACATCAGTCTTGCTCAACGGTCTTTTATTACGGAAACGACTCTTTGTGGGTATACGCGACGGGACGCCCATTGGCGATTCAACCGTTGGAATGGCCGCGCAGCCGGTCATTTCTTGAAGCTCGCCTTCTTCGTCCAACAGGCGGGTTGCCAGCTTTTTGGCCGTCAGAGAATCTTTGATTTTACCTTCCGGTTTTTCGCCATCTTTGGTCTTGCCGACCCCTTTTTGGTTGTCCGTGCTTGATTTTTTGTCCGTCTGGACTGGGTTGAGCTTGTCATCCTCACGGTCAAGCGGGGTGGTGGCGAACTTTTGCGCGTCCTTCATCACTTTGTCCAGATCAGGCACGCTCTTTGTGTTGTCCGGCGTGTCGATCATTTTCAGTTCAATAAAGCCGATTTTGTAAGAGGGCGGTTCATTACTCATGGCTTTGTCACCCTCCAAAGCCGCCACCCAGCCGAGTTCTGCCAGTTTGTGCATGTTGCTGGCGTTGAACAGCCGTTGAGCGTAATCACGATAGTCGTCGCCGTCAGCGCAATGGATTTCACAGCACTGATTCCCAGACTGGACTTCAGCGTCTATGCCAATCTCCTTGAGGGCGGCGGCCAGCGGTTTTTTGTTGGCAACCATCTGGTCAGTTTCTTCGCTAGCTGCTTCTTCAAACAGCTTCACCACGTCCTCACCGATAGTCTGAGCCGATGAGGGTGCGGTCAGCCCAAACAAGAATTCCATTAAGTTCTTTCTCACACTCTAAATACTGCTTAACGGCGCAAAATAACCAAAGTAATCTTTTGCCGTCGGGTTGCCGTCGGGGACGGCCATAGTTTTGCTAATTCCTATGCCGCTATGCTTACCGTATACAGTTTTATTCACACGAGCGTTGATTGCTTGTCTTGCTGGCGGGCAGCTTCGATCTGGGCTTCGATGATGGGACGGAGATTGGCGGGCTGGTAGTTTGGCCCCTTCATCCATTTACCGTCCTCGCGTTTATAGCCGTCTTCAATTTTGCTCATGTTACTGCGATGAACTTCATCCCAGCCCGGCTGGAGCAGTGTGCCGGAGGCGACCCCGTTGCCGACGGCAAACACGATGAGATCGAGGCTGGCGTCGTAGGCTTCCGTCATCATGTCTACAGGATCGGTGAACTGTGGCTCCGGCGCAGGCCACGCGCTGAAATTGTTCGTGGCCGTGCCCCGGTTATTGAGATCGAACTCGATACTCCATGCGTTGGCTAGTTCGCAAAGTTCTTCGGCGAGCCATTTTAGCCTGCCGATGCGCACGTCCAGCGGAGGAATGATGGGCCGGTCAGGCGTGGTTTGTTGGGCTTTGACCATGAACTCGTGGATTTGATCTTGACTTGTTTTCATTAGTAGAATTTGAATGCGTCCCGAAACCATTTCGGGAAAAATTTTGTATTTTCGCTATACAAGCGCAAAAAATCGCTATCGAGAATGTAGGTTGAACCGTGGTCGGTGTCGCTACGCACAATCCGGCCACAGGCTTGAATAACTGTTTGAGCCGTTTGGAGTGTATACCAGTCCTGATCGAGTTTCATCTTGGCGGCCACCTGCCGGTCGCCTAGATAAGGGAAAGGCACCTTGGCCACGATCTGGAACCGGGCAAGGTCGTCGTCAAAACTGAAGCCTTCCGTGATACTGGGGCTGAGCATTACAGTGGGGGCCGTGCTCCGGCGATGCAGGTTGAAATTGGCCAAGCGCTCCGAGGCTTTGGTGGCAAATAACACGCGTTGGCCCATTGAGGTTGCGCGAAAGTAGTCGTAAATGCGTTTGCCTAGTTGATAGGAGTGACAGTGAATGATGCCTTTCTCCGTAGGGTGCGCTTCCAGTATCGTCTCACACATCTTCAACAATTTAGGTGTTGTTTGGTCAATCCACTGGCGACTCATGGAGCCGACCGTAGTCATGTGGATCGGACGATTGTCTAAGGGAAAATTACTGTCCAGTTCCAACCATGCGACCGCCTGCGTATTCAGACCCAGATTGCGGCAAAAGACATCCTTTGGCCCCGGATAGGCGCTCATGTAGATGCGCGTTGATCCCATTTCCTGAATCAGACTAGGTAGGAAAGGAGCCGCGCTGATCGGCTTGGCGGTGCATTGCCATTCGTCGTCCACCATCTCCTGCCAGAATACCCAAGACTCCGGCTTAAAAAGCATGTATTCAGCGGCATACTCTAGGCGATTGACGTGGGTTGTTAGGGCGTTGTACTCATCCTGCATTTTTCGGTTGGTGTGCCCCGTGGCCGCAAGGTTTTCGCTGAGCATACTCAGGCGTTCCCGACACAGTACCGCGTAGCGTTCCTTCAGCCAGTCGGCAAAATCCTCCACGTAGTTCAGCTTTGGGACGGGCCGACAGCCGGGTGCCCACATATCGAGGCTTTCCCGGTTTACGGCAACTTCGATGAAATTGATTATCTGTTGTTCCAGCAAATGGCACTCGTCAGCAATCAGGATATTGCGCGGGTTCAAATCGCCAACGTGCGTATGCTCTGTAAACAAGTACGGATAATTGGTAACGGCAACCTTCGACATGCTAAATTGCCAGCGGGCGTTAAGGTAAGGGCAGCTTTTATCCACTCGTTGTGGACACTTGGCGAGCGTGCCTTTTTTGCTCGCCAGACTACCCATCATGCAGGTTGCGTAACTGCGGCAGGGGTAGGTACTGGCGCTTTTCAGGGAGGCAGCACTGGTTCGGAAACGCGTTACAAACCGTGGAAAATCATTTTCTAACTGGTCTTGCAGCAGCTTTTGACCGACCAGATAGTAGCCGCCTCGCTCGTAGCCAAGCAGGTCGAACGAACCTGCCCACAGGGCGGCGCTGGCCCCGATGCCACTTTTACCAACGCCGGTCGGTGCCGAGATGACAATGTCTGGGTAGCCCTTCGCCACCGCATCAGTGATGAATTCAAGCGCCTCGGTCTGGGCGGGGCGGGGCGCCGCCATCGGAAAATAGGCCGTGGCTGATTCCAGTTTGGTTGCCGTTGGGGCTGTGGTGTTCACGCTCATGGTTAGAACAGAACGTAGTTAGAATATGGCAAATTTTTTGTACACGAACATCAAGCGCTTGCTGTTGACCGGCCAGTTTGACTGGACGACGGATAACGTGGTCGCCATTCTGATCGCTACCGGCCAGTACGAACCCTCCATCAATCACGCTACACTACTGGACATACCCGCCGCTGCAAGGGTGGCTGTCTCCGGCATTTTAACCGGAAAAACCGTCAGCGTCAATGTGGTAGACGCTGATGATTATTTGTATACAACGGTATCGGGGCCGCCGGTGAATGCGGTAATACTGGCCGTCAGCAACGTCAGCGAAGCGACTTCGCCGTTGATCTGCTATCTGGATGACGCCGTTTTAGGTCTGCCGATCACGCCCAGCGCAGGCCCGATCCAGTTGACGTGGAGCAACGGAGCAGCTAAGGTTTTTGCCCTTTAGCTGTTCTTATCGGGATGGTGAACCATTTCAGTGAGACGGCGCAACGCTTGCGCGAAATTGCGGCGACCGCCGCCCATATCTCCAATGAGCATAAAATGGATTTGCGCTCGGCAGCTAATACTCTCACGCGCTTGGAGCAGTTGAAGCATGATCTGCTTTTGTGCAAAATGGACACGGATTGTGAGGCGGAGCGTCTTGCGCTGGAATTGCTGAGTTTGCTAGGTATCCAGCACGGTAGTTAAGCAGAATGGCAAATGATACATTACGTTACGTAAAGTACGACTTCCAAGCTCAGAAAGACGCGCTGTTGCAGCGGATCAGAGATCGCTGGCCGGGACGCTGGAATGACTTTCTAGCCAACAGTCTTGGGGTGGTGCTGGTTGACATCGTGGCGTGGGGGCTGGCCACGGCAGCCTTTCTCGTAAACCGGGTCGCCGGTGAGCAGTACATTCCCACCATGACGGTACGGGAATCGGCAATGCGCATCGGGGGCTTGACCGGGTATCAACTGCACAGTCCGCTTCCGGCTACGGTCAGTTGCGAGGCCATCATCAACACGGCACAATCGGCGGCGGTTACCATTGCCAAAGGCACGCTGATCCGCACCAGCGATAACAACGGGCTGTCTTTTGAAGTCGCCAAGGATTACGTCATCGAAGCAGGCGCCACGTCACCTAGTCGATTGGTGGTTACTTTCAGTCCAGCTTTGAGCGGGCAGAATGTCATCAATACTTTTCTGCAAGTTACCAATGGTTCCAGCGCGGTTGATGAAGTGGATACGACCATTGATCTTTCCCAGTACATTGAAGTTGGCCAGTCGCTTAATCAGCTAGGGGATACGACGACTGACCCCTATACCATCGAAAGCCTTGAAACAGCACCCGGCGCGGTAAGTTTGAATTCCCGCATCCTGCTGACGAGTGCGTGGACAGGCGCCACCGGCACGATTGAGGCGCAGGTTTATGACCGGCGCATTCAATTGATTCAAGGCCAGACCGTGACGGACAGGTTTGTCGCACCGGTGCAGACCGCCAGCTACGCGGTTAAACTCAGTCGACCCTTGGTAATAACCAATTCCGTGGAAGTCACGGTCAACGGTATTCCGTGGACACAGGTAAGCAGTGTCGGTATTCAGAGCGATCTGGCTGAGGTATTTCAGGTTAAAACCTTTGTGTCCGGCGATACGGCGGTAGTCTTTGGTGATGGAACTTTTGGTACATTGGTGCCGTCTGAAGCGGCGATTGTTATTACTTATCGCATCGGCGGTGGTTTGATCGGTAATATCGCGCTTAACACCATCAATACCACCATCACGGGCTTGATTGAGTCGCTGTCGAATCCCGTTTCCGTGCAGATCACCAACACGACCAGTACCGGGATTGGCGGGCAGGACGCTGAAACACTGGAGCAGGCACGGGTAAACATTCCATACTATACCCGCACCAACGACCGGGCGGTGACTTTGTCTGATTACCAGACGATAGCCCAGCAGTATAGTGATCCGCAACTTGGCTCGGTGGCGTATGCGCGTTCCGTGGTGCGTACTGAGAATTCGCTGCTGGAGGGAAATATTGTAAGTGTTTACGCGTGGACGACCGGAGAAGGTGGCGGTCTGGTGCCCTTGTCCGCCCAGTTGAAGACCGCGTTGCAGACGTATCTGCAAACCAAATCAGTTGGCACTGATTTTGTTCAAATTCTGGATGGTTTGGCGCGTCCCGTGCCGATGAGTTTAAGGTTCAAAGTGCTGAAGGGTTTCAGCATCAGTGACACCAAAAATCTTGTTATCGGCACCATTGATGCCTACATCATCGCGCTGCGGCCCGGTGATCCGGTCATTTACAGCGACATGGTGAGCAAGCTGGATGCGGTGTTTGGCATGGATAATCTGGTGATGGCGACACCTAACACTGATTTGTTTCCGTCCAATAGCACTGAATTGTTTACAGTTCCGCAGGACTCCTTCATCTATGTGCTGGATAAAACCGCCAGCGGTACCCCGGTCACGGACAGCAGCGGTGTGCAGGTGAGTCCGTACAGCGTGCAACTCCCGATTTTTCCGATTCAGACGTGGTCGTTTACGTTGTTTTTGGGAGTGAATGAAATCAGCAATCTGCCTTACGTGTATACGGGCACGGATAACCGGGTCTTAGTGCAGCAGGCCCGCCTGATCGGTGAAAATCTAAGCAGCGATGACAACTATGTGAGCGTAATCAACCTGCTGACCGGGCAGGCCACGCTCTGGATCAAAGGCGCCCCCGGCGATCTTACGATGGAGTTGAAGACGGCGCAGGGTTATAGCGCGGAGCGGGTGGTGAATCTTTATGTTGGTTACAGTGGTGATACTAGTCAGACCAAGCGCCGGGAAATCCGGTCAGCGTTGCAGGCGTGGGGCAATGGGCTGTACATCGGTGGCGCCATCTACGCGCAACGGGTGACTGGTATTTCGGCCTCGGTGGTCAGCGTGACCGACATCGTGGAAGCTATTCCCGGTGTGGACGCGGTCAGCCGGGTGGCGCTCGATACGCCCGCTAACAGCCAAGACCGGGTGGTGGCATCGGATTTTGAGCTTCTGCGATTGGGGCAGGTGGTGCTGAACAATCAGGTTGATTAGGCACGATCACTGACCAGAATTCGTCGACGATCAATTCACCATTCAGTTCGACCGCCAAGTCGACTGCCATCTGTTTCTCAACCTCCCGCCACGTGTCATCGACGATGATGGGCACGTTAGTTTTGAACAGATAAAGATTTTTGATGAAACCTGCACGCGGCTCGCTGCCCACCGGCCCGTCCACTAAGATGAGATCGTAATCTTTGGGTAGTTGTGCTTCCAGAATGGTGGTGTCGAACCAGCCGTTGACCAGCGGGGCGTGGATATAGTGACTGGGGTGCCGGTTGATAAACTCAGCTTTGTCCTCCACGGAGGTCATCCGGTAAAGTTTGGACAGGTGCTGGGTGCTGACCTCGCCGCTGCCTAGCTCTAGGATGTGGCTGCCGCCGGGCAGACGCCCCTTAATCCATGCGTACATGCTTTCTGAAATGCCGGAGCCTCCGAAATTCACGTGTGTTTGAGTTGAATCCAGTCGTGGTGGTGTTCACCGCCCGTGGCGGCCATCATGCTGTGCTGTATGTCCGGTCGGTGCGTTAAGGCTAGTCCGGCCAGCAGGGCGTAGCTCTCCACCGTCGCCTTGCTGAAGAAGGAAGGACTGCGGTATTCCCACGCGCCAAAGTTACTATCGGTTCCAAGCCGCAAGGATGCCAAAGCCGTGCCGTTGCGGTTCAGTTGCTTTTTAATCACGAGAAAATACTGTGCCAGTTGGGCTTTGCAGGCGTGCGAGAGCACGGAATGGGAATGGATGAAGTCGAAGGTGCCGGGCGCACTAAACTCGGTATTGTGCAACAGCGTGAACGGCTTGGTTATGTTGAAGTGCGCTCGACCGGCGGCGGCGACCCATGTGGCGGGTTCAATGGCGGTGTAGTTGTTTTCATTCAGGTACTCGATCAGGTAGTGTCCGGCTAGCAAGCACCCGCAGCCGATTTCCAGCAGGGTTGATTCCGGCTTCAGCCCGGCAGTTTGTAGGACGGCAAATTGGCAGGCGCCCGAAGCCATGTAATCGACGGCTAACGGCCCGTCGGCTTTGCCGGTAACGTAGGCGATAGCGCTGGTAATGCTAATCATGTTTTTAAGGTGAACAGGCTGTCCCAGTAGCAGGGTACTGGATGGCCGTGGCGCACATGGCTTTCATGTTGCACGATATGGTACCATTTACTCAAGTGGGAAAGAATGGCGGGATACGCGGCCTGACACCAGCTTGGGTTTACGAAGTCGTGAAAGGCGCAGGAGATTTGGGTGGCCACCGGGCCGGGCCAGTGTTTGAGAATATCAAATTCGGCTCCTTCGCAGTCCAGTTTTACCACGTCGAAATGCGGGATGGCGTATTGGTGCATCAGGTGTTCGATGGGGTAGCAGGTGACGTTGTATTGGGGCACGCCCATTGTGGGCGCTCGATGGCCAAAGACAAGATGGGCGGCGTCTTTGCTGTCACAAAAGGTGGTGGCGACGACCGTGCTGTCGCCGACGAGGGCGCAGCGTTCAAACCGGACGTGTTCCATGTTCGGATCAACAACGTCGGTGCTGGGGTCGATGGCCAGCACGTTACAGCCGAGTTTTACGAAGTCTTCGGTCAGATTGAAGAAGCGACAGCCGACATCGAGCACCCAGCCGCCTTTGGTAAGCCGGTCAAGATCGACGGTGTGTTCCGTGCTGACAGCAAAGAGGTTCATAGCAGGTTCAACTCTTTCAGGCGTTCGTCGGTTTGCTTTTCCAGAAGCTCAAACTTGCAGCCGGGCTGAATGGTGTCCTCCCAGCGGTTGTGCCAGTGCCAGACGAAGGAGCCGCCATACATGTGGTTTGTATACGGATTTATTTTGAACGGTTCGCCAAAATCCGGCATGGCGGCTTTTTGTTCCGGTGTCAGTCTGGTCTGCCATTCCGGGTTGAAGAAGGCGCACGGGAATAGCCGGAACGGGCGGAGCGCAAATGCCCGCATATTATTCTGGCAGCCCCAGTTGGTGCCGCCCGCCGGGAGTTCGAGAATGCCGCGCAGCAGTTCCAAGGAAAGTTCGCTGCGTTGATGCAGGTGCATGACCGCGCTGGAGATCATGTTCTTTTGGAAACTCCATTTGTACATGAACTCGGCGCCCAAGAGGACGGAAAATGTCCGTAGAAAAACGGAGTCCATGTCGACGTATACGCCGCCATGTTTGTGTAGGATCAAGGCCCGGAACAGATCGCCGCCGATGAAGACCATCGCATCGTCCAAGCTAAGTTGCGGGGTGCCTTCCAGAATCGTATCACAGCCCTGCTCGACGGGATTGTAAATTTTGAAGTTGATGTATTTGAGCCACGGGCGCAGCAGCGGGTCGCGGGTCAGGTCGCTGGTGCTCCAGAGATTCAGGCGGAAAGTTTTTGGCTGCGTGGCCAAGAAGGATTTGATCGGAAGAATTTGTTTACGCCCAAAAGGCCGCACTGTCTTCCAATACAGGTGGAAGTCCATTTGGGTTGCGGTTGGCGCATCAGGAAGTTGCTGCAAAAACAGCATGGCCGCGTCCAGATCGTAGTATAACGGCTCGAAATCAACGTTGTTAAACGGATCGAACATGTTCAAGATAGCAACGGTAGGGCACCGCAGTTTACGCATTTTGTGTCACTGTCTCCGGCGCTCAGTTTGCGATTGCAACTGACACAGAAGCCAATCGGTTTTGGATTTTTAAGCAGCACGTCGCCGCCCACATCCGCCAGTACTTTCCAGCCGGGAAATCGGGCAAGGATGTCATCAATGGTGCTGGAATCCTTGTACAGTGTGCCGCTGTCGTACTCTGTCCAGACCAGCCGGGTGCGGGCCAGCATTTCGCGGGCACCGTCAAACACAAGGCGTTCGGCGCCTTGTACGTCCATCCAGAGAAAGTCAATTTGTGACAGGCCGACGCTTTTGCAGAAATCATCCAAGCGCCAGCCCTGAACTTCGATGGTGCTTTCGTGTTTCAGCCACGGCCAGCTTGCGGTTAGGACAGGGGTGAATTCGCTGATGCTGCTCTGGCCGACACAGCCATTGGGTTCCTTGGTGGACAGGAAGAATGGCATTTTGCCGGTTACGTGGCCGACGGCGTCCGGGTGGAAGTTCATGCGCTGAGGCAGGCCGATGGTTGCTATTTTGGCTACGTTACGCGGGTCAGGTTCAAAGCCGTGGTAACAGGGGGCTGACGTACACCACGATAGCAGCATGTTGGTATGGTACCCGTCGCACATCCCCAACTCAAAGATTACGGGGTGTTGGGTGTTGGCGATATGATCGTGGATGCAGGCGTACGCGATTTCTAGGGATGTATTTGACATAATTATTTGGCTAACAGGGTTGGCATAAGGTTACGGATGCGTTGGTTGTATGAGTGGAGCTTGGACAGCCTGTAGCCTGCTTCCGCGATCCGCGCCCACTCACCGTTTGTAATGTAAGTATTCGCTAACTCCGCCGCTTCTTTGACGGTGCGGTAGAACAGGCAGTTTACATCGTGTTTGAAACCGAGTAGTTCCATTTCTGGATCATGCTCGGTGAGCAGGCAGGTGCCGAGGCTGATGGTTTCCCAGTTGCGGTAATTGATGTCGCCGTTGAGTCCCTTGTTGAACTGTATCTTGGCTTTAAGGACGGCTTCGATGTAGTCAATTCCGGTGACCCCGTAAGAGTAAGTCATGGCGCACTCGCGCACCATATAGTCGATAGCGGCAGCACGGGGTGCCGTCTTGCCGCCGATGAAGATGATGTCGGTTAGTTTGTTGTGCGCTGGACAAAGCGCCCGGTCAAAGAAGCGGTCGTCGACGCCATTGGGAAAGTATACATGCTTCGGTTGGGGGTGCCGGGCTTGGTAGGGCGCGATGAATCGGCGTGTAGAATGAAGGATGATGTCGTTTTGCGGGATCAGCCGGTCGTACGTTTCAATGGGTTGCCAGTGCGCGTCGATCAACCAATAAAGACGCAGCGCCTTACCGCACTGGCGGATGTCGGGCAGCCAGTCGAGATCGTAATTTTCGATGGTGAAGATGCCATCAAAGGTGTGGAAGTCCGGCGGGTGGGCGTAGTTTGAGTGACCTTTGCCCCAAATAATGGCCCGGTCGCCAAAGAAGGTGAGCGCGGCTTGTATGGCATAGCATTCGCGTAACATCCAATTCGGTGACCAGCTATCTTGGCCTTTATGTTCGCCGTCAGATTGGATGATGAGCCAGTTCATTTTATGAATTTGTACCAACAGCCTGCCATCATCGAATAGTCATCTCCAAATTTTTCATCGACAGCTTTTTTGACCCCGCACGAGTCTTCCAAGATGTCGTGGCCCGATAGCATTCCGCCCACCTTCATCTTTGGCTTCCACGCTTCAATGTCGGCCTTGACGTGCTCGTAGCTGTGGTTGGCGTCAATGAACACAAAGTCCAAGGATTTATCCGCGAAGTCAGCCGCCGCTTTGGTGCTCTCTTTTTGGATGATGCGCACGTGCTCGCTCAGGTGTTCCCGCTGGAGCCGGGCGTTGAACTCCACCCAGATGGGCGTGTCGACGATGCGCGTGTAGTCTGTCTCGGTATTCACCTTGTCCCAGAGATCGACGGCATACATTTCAAATGGAAGGTTTCGTCCCAAGAGTTGCTTGGCCATAAAAGCGCAGCTTGCTCCGCTGTAAACACCTACTTCCACGAACCGGGAAAAATGGGTGATGCTGCTCGCGTAGCGATAAAACGGCAGGTAGTTGAAGAAATCGTCAGACATACTTTAGATAGTCGATGAGAGGTTGTATACGTTCTTTATGCGCACTTAAAGGCCGAAGTAGGTGGGCTTCCACATAAACTCCAGCAGCCAGTTTGGCGGGATCAAACTGCCAGTTTGAGCGGTCGAGCGCACGGGTAGTGTAAGGCCAGTAGCCGAAAGGCAGGCGGATGATTGGAACCGGGTTTAACTTCAGCAGTGCTCGCAGCAGCGATTCGTCGCTGAAGGTGTCGGGGTTCTCGTGGTGGACGGTGCGACTGATGTCCTCCTTGTGATCATAGACCCGCAATCCGATGAAACTCTTGATGAAGGCATCCCAATTAAACAGATAGGGATTGGCCAGTTGCCGCCAGACGCGGCTTTCGGCAGTCAGGTATCCGGCAGTAAATTTGCCTGCTTCGGGGCCGACATAGTGTTCGCTACCGATGGTGAGCAGGTGTCCCGGCGGGCGCTGGCTGAGCAATTGAAGCGTGTACTCTCGTTGGAGGGGCAGCAAATCCAGATCATGCGTCATTACCAGCGTATCGTCGCCCCATTCTGCCGCCAGATAATACCGGGCGACTTTGGCCTGATTGCCGGTTGGCACGCCGGGCACCGGGTCACAGCGCCAAACGTGGCCGTGCTCGCGCAAGGACTTCAGATCGAACTGTCCTTCGGTGGCGACCAGCGCGAGCCAAACTTCCATGTCGAACAGTTTCTTCCAAGCACCCGCCACCAGCGGCCAGAATTCGATGTACTTTGGATTTTCGTTGCTGCTTAAAATGATGCGCGTTGGAATCATAGCTCAAAGACGTGTCGTCGATCCAACTGACTGTTATCTATGAACTCTACCGGAATACCTGCGGCTTCAAAGGCACTGACATCGAGGTATTTTTTGCCGGAAGGGCCGGATACATAGCGGGTGCCGCCGTGTTTCTGACAGAGGGCCAGCAAGCGTTCGGTCGACAGGGTGTTGCCCGGTTCATCGAATGCAATGGGGGTGGTGATCTTCAATTTCTCCAGCAGGCTTCGGATGATTGCCATGTTCGTTTCAAACATGCTGCGTCCGATGCAGCCATCCAGTGCATCGAAGAATTTTTTGTGCTGGGGCAGCCGTCGTTTGATTTTGGCCCAATCCGCCTCCGGGTTGGCGTAGTGTGTTTCGGCGATGGTGCCGTGGAGGTTGCCGTGTTCGATCCCCATTGTATACCAGCGGTCATTGTGCTTGAACCGGTTTTGGTAGCCGATCCGGTTGGTCTGACAGTGGTAGACAATGATAAAGAGATCGACGCAGGCGATCTTCGCAAAGAAGGGCAGCCACGGCACGAAATTTGTTTGGTGCATGGCGATTCTCATGCAAAGCGGGCGCAGAAATCCTGATAGTGGAAGTCGTGCGTGTGAACGTACCAGTTGGGATTGTGGCGGTCAAATTTGTGATAAACGAGATGCCGCCATGTGCGGTCGTATTTTAACAACTCAATGCCGTGCTCTTGGCAGATTTCTTCCGTCTTGGTGTTCCACTTATGAAACGGTGGAATGAAGATATGGCAGGGTATCATAGAGCAGGACATGACGATGCTGAGTTCCTGCGCCCGGCGCGGCAGCAGGCGGTGATCGGCATGAATCATCCCATGTCCGGCGAGCAGGATGTCACTGTCGCACCGATATTTTTCAAGAATGGGCGGGATGCCAACGCGCTCGACCTTATAGAAGACCCGGTAGTCACTTTCCGTGTGCAGTATGGCAGGAAAGGTGCGCTCACGGTCTAGCACCCGCTCGCAGTCAGCCATGCGGTGAACGGCAGGTGAAACGGCCAGCATGATGTTCAGGCTGTCCTTTGAAAAAGTGGAGCGCAGAAACGCAATCATCTTTTCCAGCTTACCGCTGTCGGTGTTGAGACTAATATCATCAAATCTGAATGTATACGTCATGTCCATACGCGTGCTCCTACGTGTGCGCCGTGAATTTCTTCCTTGAGCGCATGATGGGGTGGAAAGGGGCGCAGGTTGCCACCGCCGAAGAACTCGACGGGTTTGTAGGTGAAGGGGCCGTTTGGCGTGTCGAGGGTGGTATCCACCACGTAGCGGTCGTGCTGGATGCAGTCGTTGTCCTTGACCAATGGCCAGATGCTCTTTTTGAGGAAATCCTGATCGTCGCCCATGTTGCCCCGCGTCTTCCAATCGGCCAGCAGCTTTTCAAATTCCGGCCACTGGCGGCAGCCCCACATCCCGCCCAGAATGGGGACGATGTGCTCGTAATGATCGCGCATCGTATGGAGCCGCTTGCCGCTGCGCAGCCATTCGTCGACAGCGGCGGCCTCGCGGGGATTCAACCGGCTGTCGAGATCGCGACTGATAAAGACTTCCACTTCCGGGGAAAAGGCCGCTTCAAAGCGCCAGAATAAACCGTCATGCAAACCCATGCGGGCACCGCGTTGCCAGACCTGAAAGCCTGCCTCCTTAAATTCGTGACGCCATTCCAGTGGTACGTCGGCGCCGCAGTAGATGCGGCATGTCCAGCCGGGGTAGTACAAGCGAGCCAGCCAAATGTTGCGGGCGGCTCCCACCAAGAATTTGTCGTCGCTGCCCCAAAGTGAGAAGGTGATCAGTTTCACGCTAGATGGCGGGTAAAGATGAGATTTTCGCCGTTCATGTGGAGGGCGTTGAAGCCGTGTTGCGCGGCCAGTTTTGACATTTCGTGCTGGCAGCCGTCGTGTTCGACACAGATGACCTTGGTCATGGTCAGTGCGGCCCACGGAAGCGCCCGGAACATTTCAAGATTAGTGCTTTCAACGTCAATGTTGATGAATTCAAAATTGAATCCAAATTGATCGAACAGGGTCAGCATGGGCATGGTATACACCCAGAAGGTGGAGTATTTTACCTTCCAGCCGGTTTCCCATTTTTCTTTGTGCGCGGGATTGGTGGTTGAGATGGCGTCGCCGCCGCTGTCAAACCACTGCACGAGTTTGGCTGGCCCGGCGGAGACGGCAGCGTTTACGAGAATGATGCCGGGGTTGCCTTGATGGTTTTTAATCAGACTGGGAAATACGGTCGGCGAAGGTTCGACGCAGACACCCGTCCAACCCAGTTCGGACAAGCGATAGGTATTCGAGAAGCCTTTTCCATCCCAAGCGCCGATGTCAAGGAAGCGCCCCGTGGTGACGCCTATCCGGGTGAATTCGTCGAGGATGACTTCTTCCTCGTTATTTTGACTCCACATAATTATTAAAGTTTACGAAATACAGTGATGACTCGGAAACGATGGTTGGTTGATTTTACCATGCCGATGTAGGCGTCAACGTGAAAATCAGTTTTTTTGTACATGGGCAAAACCTGATCGAGCCAGACGATGTGGCAGCCGCGCTTCAAACCGGCGCCTAGCGTGCGCATGACCCGGTTGCGCTGGATCATGGGGGTGCCATAGTGCTCACAGTCTTCAACGGAGTAAGCGGGATCAGCCATAACCAGATCGAAGGTGGTTAGCGGCACGTGGGTCAGGGTGTGGGCGTCATCCAGATAGTCAGGGTTCAGTTCGGGCCGAATATCGACGGTTTTGCCGGGAAAGGCGGCAGTGTCGACTTTGCCGGAAAACAAATGCAGCACGTTGGTTTTGTCGGGGAACAGGGCTTTGATGCGCCGCAGATAGCCCGCCGGGTAGCCGCCGTAAAATTTGGATTTGACGCGATAGTCGTTTCCCATCACGAAAATACCTGCGATTCGGCCATCACCACCGACGAAAAGCCCTTGCGGGAAACCTGTCATTTTGTGGTAGCTGTCAATTCTGTCTTGAAGCGTCAAGTCCATTGATTTCTTCCCCTTAGATTTTTGCGTGACAAGTTTTGTGTTGTTCGTACCCATGTTCGGGCTTTTTGCATGAGAGTTAGAACGGTGTTTTTAATTAAAAATTTGAGTTGACTATAGCTTTTTACGGTATACGGTTAAACCATGACGATTGACGTTTTGAAAACGCTGTTGGCGGTGCCAACCACAAGCTACGCCGAGCAGCCGATGGTGGATTGGCTGGTTAACTATGTCACCCATAATATCTCCGGTGCAACGGTCACGGCGGATGCGGCGCGGAATGTTTATGTCAGCAAGGGTAACGCCGAATTTGCCCCCTGCGTGGCGGCGCATCTTGACACGGTGCAGCCGCATCGGCAGGTAAGCATCGTCGAAGATGCCGGTCGTCTGATCGGTTTTGATGAACATGACCAGCAGGTGGGCATCGGCGCCGACGATAAGGCGGGTATCTTTGTCTGCCTGAACCTGTTGCACCGTTTTGAGCATATCCGGGCGGTATTTTTTGCGACCGAGGAATGCGGCTGTGTTGGCGCCCGGAAGGCGGATGCCCGGTTCTTTGATGGAATCGGTTACCTGATGGAATATGATTGCCCCAGCCGGAACATGATGTCGTACACGAGTTCGGGCGTGCGCCTGTTTGCCAATGATGGTGACTTCATCAAGACCGCGCTGCCGGTGCTTCAGAAGCACGGCACGACGCTCTGGCAGCATCATCCGTACACTGATGTTATGGCGATTCGCGAACGCTTCCCGATCTCGTGCCTTAATCTTTCCTGTGGCTATTACAACTGGCATGCAAAAGACGAGTTTGTCGGCTTGACCGATGTCGCTTTGGCGATTGCGCAGGGGGATGATTTGGTGCGCTCGCTCGTGCGTGTGCGGTATGAGTGTCCGGTTGATCTGCATGATTTGACCGAACCTCTGATTCCGGTGACGCCGCTGCGGGTGCCGCGTTATCGGCCTATCGACTAGTCCTTTTGGGTATCCTCTGCGTCTTTGGCCATCTTGCGTTTGAGGTAATTTCTTTTCGGGATTTCCGTGTCATCTTCTTCATCAGGTACGTAAGTAATTTCGCCGCCAACGGTCATCTGCATCCGTGCTGGGTCAACCGTGCCGTCATAGTGTTTCAAGGCTTCGCCGTGCCGGTTGAGGAAGACGAAATAGCGGATTCGATGTTGCAGATACTCCGCCTCGGTGGAGCACAGTCCGATAGCCGCGTCCACGATCCCCGCCTTCTCGAAGGCGCCTTGGAACGACTTCATGTTGGGCACCTTTTTTCCAACGGTTTCACGATTACATCTATCGGGTAGAATCATGGCGCAGCCGAACTCGGCGCCCATTGCGCGGGCCTGCGTGTAGATGTCCGCCTGCTGCCGCCAGTCGGGCGCTTTTTTGTCTACACTGTCTGGTCGCACGGTTTCCGCGTAGTCGATGACGATGATCTTGGGTTTCAAGCCGTAGATATTGATGACCTGCCGGGCGTGCGCTTTTAGCTCACTGATGGATGTGCTCTTGGATGGAAAGCCTTTGAACCAGACGTTGCCCCAGAGTTTCTTTTTAACGGCTGCACGGGCGGCAACTTTTCCTTTCTCGCGGTGATCCCAAAAGTCATCCTGTGTCCAGCCGGTGATGTTGGTCAGTGCCCGCATCCCGGCCAACTCCTGTGATATTTCGCAGGCGTAGTAAAGCACGTCCACGTCCTGTTTTTCGGCGATCTTCAGGGCAAGGTTGATCGCAAAACAGGTTTTGTAATGCTTAGGGGGTGCTAGCAGCACGATCAGCCAGCCCGGCGCCCAGCCCGCCTTCCAGAGCTTGTCGAATTCAGCGTAACCGGTGTGTACGCCGTATTCCCGATCCGTTGTCTTATCAATCATCTGGTCGGAGTGATGATAGAGGGACAGCCCCAGATCGCGGTAATTGGTGCCAATGGCCATCGCCTCCTGCATGAGTTCAATCGGGTGTATATCCGAAACTTTTCCTTCCGACTGCGCTCCGTGGATTTTGCGGATCGCATCGTAAATCGCCCGCTCCTTGGCAAACTCGACGCAGAGATCGAGGATGGAGGTCTTGTCCGACGTGTCGATGGCCGCCAGCTTCTCAATGTAATCCAGCGTCTCCTTGGCATGGTCAACGTCGACACGGGCGAGCACGTGGAAAACGTAATTTCCCAGCGTGCTGAAGGTGGGAAATTTGCCGTATTTTTTCTTGTAGTCCAGCATCCGGTAGACAACTTCGGTGGCTTCCGGGCCGTTAAAATAGGCGGCTTTGATGATTTCACCGAAAGCGTAAAAGTCATCAGGATATTTTATCAGACAGGACAGGATGGAGTCCTGAAATTCGTTAGTGAAATTGTAAGATGCCCAGCGGTTTGACATGGCTTTTAACTAGTAAGATTAAGTGTGATTGGTCGGTGAATTTAGCCCAAGCGCCACCAGCGTTTCATTTCGTCGGGGAGTGAAGTAGGAGGGCAGGCCGTTCAGGTAAAGCCAGCAGTGGTAATGGCGTAACGTCAGCGCTACTGATTGCCAGAAATCTAGCGGGTCTTTTACCGCTATGCGCGGGTAGAGGAAATCATCCGGGCGCTGATTGAAGGCGTTTAGCACGGTATTTACTGCTTGTGGCATGATCCTTTCCCGCGCCATAAATGCAAGGCGCTGGCTGCTCAAGTGTCCTTTATAGTGGTGGTGAACTTGAAAAACATTGAAGCGGTGGCGTTCCACTGCTTCGGTGTCGTGAATTGTTTTAGCGACGTAGGGTTTAAGAATCAGGTCGAGATAGCTTTTTTCAATGGCAAGCCATTCGGGTGCGAGTTGTAATTCTTCCTGTTTGTACATTTCGGCGGCGGCGCTGAGTGCGTCACCGCCGTTAAAAATCTTATAGCGCACGAACCACAGCGCGGCGGTGACTTCGCTGCGCAGCATGGTTGATTCGATGTTGTCTTTGCCGTCGCTTTCAGTCAGTACGGCCAAGCTGGTCAAAGTGAAGGTGCCAAATTCGTCGTGGCACATTTGCTGGTAAGCTTTAGCCCGTTTGACTGAGAAGGCGGCAGCCAGCAGTTTCGCATGGAACTTGGCGGCCCGCAGTTTTTCAGTGTTTTTAATGACATTAGCTTCGTGAACCTTGTGCGCCATCATATTGGCAAGGATGTACATGCGCACCGAGCAGGCAGCTTTCCGCGCATGGGTTACGATGGCGTCTTTTACCTGCGCTACGTTATCGGTCGGATTGCGTAGAAATACGGAATAGTAGCAGTCCGCATAAAGACGTTGCAGGTGCGGTATTTCGGGATCATCCAAGTGCATGGTACGGTCAGTCACACACATAATTTCATGGCGCACACTGCGCCGGAATTTTTCCGGCACGTTTGCGGGAATCAAATTAAATCTTACTTGATTTAGCGGTACTTTGTCGGCGCGACTGCCGGTATGGGCTAGACAACTGTCAAAGTGCGGGCATGCCTGACAGATTGGATCATGCCGGTTATGATCCAAGCCAAAGCACGGCAGCGGAGCCTTTTTCGGTATACGTTCCATGTTTTAATTTTGTGCTGAGCGGACTTAAAAATCGCCGTTCTTCTGGTTGATGTCCGAGACACAAGAACAGCAGAATGAGGTTACGCCTCCAAAAGTGCCACGCGTTTCCAAACGGCGGGTTTTCCGCATGCCGGATGGCAAGCAGGTGCCTGCCTCGGATTTCGAGATTACCAAATTCGACAAGGAGGTCATTTCTTATCTCAATGGGGAAGAAAAAGTGGTGGTGCCGGGAGTTGGAAAAAAGAAGGAAAAGATCGAATGGGTCACGGATTACAACCCGGAACAGCCGTTGCCGGAAACTCCGATCACTCCCAGTATACACTCTCCGATTTGTAAACAGTGTGGTTTGTTTGAGCATGCCTGCCGTACTCCGTTCATGTCTTACGCGGGGGCCGATCAGCCGCTGGTTACCATAATTTTTGATAGCGTTACGCGGGCGGAAGATTTGCAGGGGGAACTCAGCATGGATGGTAGTCCGGCGACCATTCGCCGGATTATACAGGAACACAGCAAGGAAACCGGTGTTACCTTGAAGGATGTTCGGTGGGTACCTATGACCCGCTGCGCCAACTGGCTTAAAAAGATAGTCGATTTTAAGCCCAAAGGTAATTGGTGCCGGTATCATGTTATTGATGATCTTATGCGGCACCCGCCCGCCTTGGTGATGCCGGTTGGTACTACCGCGCTGGGCCTGCTGTCCCACAAGTCTAATGCGCAGGAGTGGTCGGGGCGACTGCTGACTTTTCGCGGCTGGCCGGATGACTGGCTGACCAATGTAAAATACGCGCTGCCGCGTGCTGATCCACGGGCGGAGGGTGCGCAGACCACCGGGCACCCGGTGTTCGGCGACATCCCGAACTACCGGCTGCCGATGGTGCCGGTGCAGGCGCCGCGCCTGATTTCTGCCCTGCGCAACGCAACGCTACGGACGCGGTGGGTCAAACACATCGTGGATGCGCTGAAGCTGGCCAAGCGCGGAATAAGTCCGTTGAATTACACGCGGTCATGGTACCGGTTTACACGGGATGTCAATCGCGTCGAGTTTGCATTGAACGAGCTTTTGCAACATCCGGGCATTCATCTTTGTTACGACACTGAAACTACCGGTTTACGCGGTTTGGCGAAAAACGCGGCGATTGTCGCCATGATGTTTCGTTGGACTGATCCAGCCACCGGGAAGCCGCGTTCCATTGGTTTCCCTTGGGACTACGGCCCGACGGCGGAGCATCCCGACTGGGAGGAAAGTCCGCTTCGTGAACATATCCCTCGTTTGAAGCTGCTTGTCTGGCAGGTGCTCACGCAGTCAACGCTCATTGGCCACAATCTGACGTTCGACATGCTTTACACCTACTTTACTTTTTGGGGCGCCAAGCTCACCGGTTGGGATGACCCTGCGTTTAACCGGCGCCGGGATAGCTGGTTGGTGGCGCTGGCGGATGCGTGCAAGTACGACACGTGGCACATGGCTTTTGCGTGGGAGCAAAAGCGCGGCAGTCTGGGACTGGAAGTTATCGCCTATGACTGGGTGCCGGATTTGGCCGGATATGAGGAAGACATGACCCTGTTGATCGAGTTGCACTATGCGGCCATGCACCCGGCGGCCAACCAAGGGGGTCATTATTTGAATTGTCCGCTGGATAAATGGAATACGCATCTGACGCCGTATGTCATGGGGGACGTGGAAGTTTGTTATCAGGCGCACGGCAAGCTCCAGCGTAAGCTGGAAAACAGCAATGTGTACGAATTTCCGCTGGCGCATCATGAAGTGCGGGGTAGCTTTCGTCGTTTTACGCCGCCGAATCGCGATTGGGTTTACAGCAAAATCATGTCACCTGCCGCTTCCGTGCTGATGAAGATGATGGCGCGTGGCCTGTACATTGACCCAGAGCGACTTTCCGAGATGGAAGACAGCATGCCCAAGCAGATTATTAAGTTGCGGGAGGAATTGAAAACGGTCGATCCGATCATTACGCACTGGTGTAACAAAAAGAGCCGCACGGAAACAGGCTGGGAGCTTGACCTCGAAAATAAAGGTCAGATGAAGGAGCTTTTGTTTGAGCATTTGAAATTACCGGTGCTGCGCTTTACGAAGCAGGGTCGAAAACTTCTAGGGGATGACGTGGACAAGGCAAAGCTGGCGTTGGGCGCGGCGATTGCGGCTGAAAAACCGGAACTGGAAAACGACGCGGAAGGTCTTGAGGCCGCCGTGCAGGAACAAATGCGGGAAGTGGCGGCGCTGGACAAATTCACGCTGAACAAGATGTGTGCGGCGTTTGAAGCGCTGCGCCCGCTGCAAAAATATCGAAAAGCCTTCAAGCTATACAGCACCTACGTTCGTCCACTTAAAAATTTGTTTACGGAAAAACTGGATAAAAAGGAGCGGACAGCCGATCCGCATCTGTACTTTGACCAGTGCATTCATGCTAATTTTTTACTAACCGGCACACGCGGCGGGCGGCTCTCCTGCCGCGAACCCAACCTTCAGCAGTTGCCCCGCGATGGCATTGTAAAGTCAATGTTTGTATCCCGCTTCGGGCAACGCGGGTGCATGTATCAGGCGGACTTGTCGCAGATTGAATTGCGACTGCTGGCGGCGGCCTGCGGTGATCCAACAATGGTGAAGGCGTATTTTGCGGAGGAAGACCTGCATTCTTTGACGACCAGTCGGATTTTTAATGTGCCTTACGAGCATTTCTCGAAAGACCACATGAAAGACCTGCAAACCAAGGGCTATAGCAAAGAAGCAAAAGAACTGGATGAAAAACGTTCCGTGGGAAAAACGGTAAATTTTCTTACCGGTTATGGTGGCGGGGCCTTCGGTCTGCAAAACGTGCTTATTGCACGGGAAATATACAAAACGCTTGAGGAATGCCAGACGATCATTGAAGCCTTTTTTGATGCTTACCCGGCGCTACTCAGGCTGCTTCAGAAGTACAAGCGGTTCATCATGGATACGCATCTGGCGGTGTCGATTTTTGGCCGGGTGCGCGTTTTTGAAGAAGTACTGGGTGATGATGAGGAAGCGAAGGCCAAGGCGTTGCGGGCCGGGTGCAACCACTTGATTCAATCGACGGCGTCGGATATGATGCTGGTCGCGTTATTCGTCATTGAAACCATGATGCGGGAAGCTGATTTGGAATCAATTTTGGTGTCGACGGTGCATGATTCTTTGGTCATTGATTGTGTTCAAACTGAGCTTTCGCAAGTGCATCAAATAGTTGATGATGTGCTTAATAATTTTCCGAATGTATTCCGGGCGGTATTTGGCGATGACTACGACACGTCGTGGATGATTGTGCCGTTTACGGGAGACTGTGAAGTTGGTCTGGATTATCTGACAACACGTAAAATTCCAAAAACAAACATCGACTGGGACAAACTGTTAGTTGCTGCGGGTTGAGCGCGTATTTACAGGTAGCATGAAAGCGCGTGAACTATTTGAACGATCAGCCGCCCCGGTAGAAGCGCCCCCGAAGCCCGACGTTAAACCGGGTGCGCCGCCGGTCGAGCAGCCCGGCAGACCACCGGCACCGGGCAAACATCCCAATCCCTTTCGCCGCCGCTGGACAGGGCCGAAGCCGACGCCGCGTCCCGCCAAGGCATGCGCTGAAGACTTGAAGCCGGGCGTCAAAGCGTCCGCCAAAACTATCATCCGCAAGCTGCGATGAAATCCTTGGCCAAATCAATTCTGACGGAGATGGCGCTTGATCTAGGCAATACGCCCGACTGGATTGACCCGGAGAAGCGCCGCAAGATCGAGCGGGGCGAGCATCCGTACGCGAACAACCCAGCCTTTCCAACCCAGAAGCCCCCGCGCCGGGCGGGCGTGCCGTTTAAGGATGAACCCAACCGGCGCGATTCCACACGCAATTATGGCGAATTGGTGGCTTCGCACGTCTACCCGGAGATCGTGCGCAAGGTGCAGCACTACACGGGACGCGATCCCCAGCAGACAAATCCGCAGCAGTTGATGGGCATGATGATGCAGGCCATGCAGCAGGCGGTGCGGGCGGAAGGCGCACATCGCCCTGAACTGGAGCGGGCGGCGGTCGAGGTCGTGCTGAGTCTGCCTGAATTTCGCGATGCGCGGGAAGCGTACGAAGCCGGGGATTTGCGCATCGAGGCGACGCTGCTTGATCCGCAGGGGATGATGCAAAAAATGCAGCAACGGATTCGGGGTGCGGCTCCTGATGACGAAGCCGACGAAGCCGATGACGCCGAGGACATGCCCCAGATGCAGGTTGAACCGGAGGAAGAAACCGAGGAAGACCGGGCGGAGTTGGGTTTGGATGTGCCGGAAGTGCGTGGGGAGTACGATGAAGAAGCCAAAAAGCGCCGGTTCATCAATCTGCTGATCCAAGGCGCAGCGATCAACAAGAATTACGCGTACCATCAGATGGCGGAGCGGTTGCAGCAGATCGACCCGAACATTCTCACCACGTACGGCAAGCTCATGTCCATTGGTGAGTTGATGTACTGGGTCGCGCCAGAGGATGTTTTCAATGCCATGCAAGGTTCGGGTCAAGGTGGTGGTGGCATGGAGGAAGTGACCCCGGAAGATGATGGCACTTTTACGATTCACGCCAGCGCATTGGTGTTCCCGGTATTGATTCAGGAACTCGCCAAAGGGCTGTACGAATTTCTTGCCCACGATGAGGATGAACCAGCGGAAGTGCGCAAGTACACGTCGGCCAAGAGCGACACACTGGCGGGCGAGCAGTGGGACATCATGAAGGGGCCGGGCGTCTGGCGGCATCTGAATGAGTTGGTCAACCGCGTGGACGGCGGGGAATACATGAGCCGGGTGTTTCACCATCTGGTGAAGCTGCCGACGGGCGAGTTCAACACCATGATGCAGGAAATTCTAAAGGAGACACCGCGTGGGCAGCATTACATCCAACAGCTTGTGGATGAGATTCGTGGTGAGGAAGAAGGTCGGCGTCAGGAGAGCAAGGCATTTCGAGCCATTCGCCGGATCAAGGAGTAGGCAGCAAGGTTTCCTTGCCACACCGGCGGCACTCGTAAACAAAATAGCCCTTATTTGCCAGCGCAATCTGACGTACTGGCTCCGTCACGATGGCGTGTTGACAGTGGCCGCAGGCAACGCCTGCTAGCGGCGCACCCGATGCTTGCCCGAACCGCGTGCGGTAAGCCAAGCGCCAACAGCACATGGACACCAGCAGGAGCAGCATCACCGTGGCGCTATTCAACGTAAGGAGCATCAATCGAAAGGTTTCCTCGTCTAAATCTGACAGATTAAAGTACGGCATAAAATAAAACGTTGACTGTTGGTTGTTACCTGTATACGTTAGCTTCCAGACACTAGATAAAGAACGTTAGAACTGTCAAGCCGGGTTGAAAGACGCAGGTATGGGTTTTTAGTTCTCATGGTTATGGATGCAAGCATACGGTTAAACCAGCTTCGGGCTGAGATTGAACAGTATAATCACCAGTATTACGTGCTGGGTTTCAGCCCCATCAGCGATGCCGACTATGACAAGCTGTACTTTGATCTGGTTCAGCTTGAAGTTGAGCATCCACATTTGGTTGACGCATGCAGCCCTACTCAGCGGGTAGGTGCCGTCAGTGAAACCAGCGGGTTCAAGAAGGTGAAACATTCCGACCAGCGCATGTTGTCGTTGGATAACATGAAAACCGCCGCTGACGTTATTCACTATCTAGGCCAGACGGAAGTGGTGATGGAACCAAAAATAGACGGGGCTTCGTTGAAATTGATCTATCAGCAGGGTCGACTAGTGCAGGCCATAACCCGTGGCGATGGCACGATGGGAGATGATGTCACGGCCAATGCCCGCGCCATAAAGACCATTCCACTGCGGCTGGAAGACGCCATCGACATAACGGTGGTGGGTGAGGTTTACATGACCTACACGGTTTTCAATGAACTCAACTCTCAGCTTGCCGGACAAGACGTGGAAATCATGGCCAATCCGCGTAATGCGGCTGCCGGATCGTTAAAATTAAAAAACCCAGCGGAAGTTGCTGCCCGAAAACTGAGTTATGTGCCGTACGGCACCACGACCGAATTCCCGAACTTAACGCAGGATCAGTTGACTGAATATTTTGGTTTACTGGGTTTCAAGAATATTTCCCTGCTGCCGGTAGTGCAATCCTGTCAGACGGTGTCGGATTGTTTTTTGATTGAAAATGAAGCGATGCTGGCACGCCGCATTGCCGAGGCGGATGCCTGTCGCCGATTCCTTGATCTGCCTACGGATGGTCTGGTGTTCAAGTTGAATGACATCGCCAAGCAACGTGAATTAGGGGAAGGCACCAAGTATCCCAAATACGCCTGCGCCTACAAATTTCCACCGGAGCGAAAAGCGACCACCCTGTTGAGCATCAGCATCCAGATCGGACGAACGGGAAAGGTTACCCCGGTGGCGGAGTTACAGCCGGTATTGCTTGGCGGTACTACGGTGCGTCGTGCTTCGCTCTGCAATCAGAATGAGATTAACCGGTTGAATGTGGATATTGGCGATACCGTGCTGGTTGAGAAGTCAGCGGAGATCATTCCCAAAATTATGGGCGTTGCCGAAAAAGTAACCGGTAAAGTTTACCAGTTACCGCTCGTCTGTCCCGGCTGTGCGCACCCGTTGACTCAACCGGCGGGCTTTGTCGACTATTACTGTTCCAACGACACGTGCCCGGATCGGGTTTTTGCCTTGCTGCACCATGCTTGCGGGAAGACGGCGCTGGATATTGACGGCTGTGGTGAAACGCTGGTGCGGGAATTGATAGCGCACGGAGTCAAACGGCTTTCTGATGTTTTTAGGATTGATCCTTTCTTTATGAAAGCCGCCGCCCGCAAGCGCTTTAACACGGGTCGGGTGGAGTGCCGAGCGCAGCCTCTATGGCGCAAGCTGCACGCGCTGGGGATCGAAGGTTTTGGTCAGACGCTCTGTCAGGCGGTGGGCGAGCGCTGGCAGAATTTGGACGCGGCCTTTGCCGATGAGGATGGGCAGACCCTGTGCAAGCTGGTGGGTGCCGTGGTCTATAATAATCTCGTTGATTACTGCCTCAAGCAAGTGGCCGAGCTTGATGCGCTGGACTCGTTGATCGGGTTGACGGGCAGCGAGCGTTATGTCGGGCCGCTGGCCGGTAAATCATTTTGTATCACCGGCGATTTGCTATCCGGCGGTCGTAACGCTGTTTCGCGCCGGATTGAGCACGCAGGCGGAGTTGTAAAAAGCAGCGTCAGCCGTCATCTGAGCTATTTGGTTCAGGGTACGGAAACGGGTAAGACCAAAAGAGCCGCAGCGGAGAAATACGGTATTCCTGTAATCACTGAGCAGACGCTGTTTGAGTTGATGGAGCAGGACATGCCGGTGCCAAAAGCCGTTGAAGACAGAGAGTATTAAAATGCCACGGAGGACTTATTTTTAAGCGGTTACGGTAAAAAAAAATAAAACAAACAAACAAAGGAAAAACATGCCAACAATAACCTGTACGAAATGTCCAAAAACGTTTACGCACGCGACTGATATGCAGGCGCAGCAAGCATTGAGGATGCACATTGGACGCACCCACGAGCAGCGGATCATGAATGGAAATACGGTGCAAAAGTCGTCGCGTCGCGTTCATCGTTCGGCTAAATTACTGCCGGAACAGGCGGAAAAGGTCGTAGCCTTTATCCACAAAAACAAGTCGAATTTTAGCACCAAGACTGCCTGCCTTGCAGCGGCACTGGAAGCGGCAGGGGCCAAAGGTGCGATTACGCTTAACTCAACGGCGGTTACGCGCTATTTTGATAAAGCAGAAGCATTAGCGGCGCAGGCTATGAACGGCCATGCGCCGTCCGGCAAAAAGGAAAAGCGAAATTACACACGCAAAGCTCAACCGGCTACGCAGCACGTTCACGTGAATTTTTGTCCAAACTGCGGTTGTAGCATGCAGGCGGTGGCAACCGGCATGGCGATGGCGGCACAACTTAAATAGCCTATGAGTATTTCAAAATTAAAAAGGGAAGCCCAAAAGCTCTGTCGGCACACGGTTGTCTTTACCGATCCAACTGATATTCTGGCAGCGGTGCGGGCGATGCAGGGTCGAACTACTAAAGCAATTGCCAGAGAACTTGGCATCAGTGCGGCACAGGCACAGTATCGCATTCAAAAAGCGCAGCGGAGCATGGCGACCAAGTTTCGGTCTGATTACCGTAATGGCAACAGCCCGTTGGCGACGCAGATGCTGACGGCGACAGAGGGCTTGGGCATGGCGGTTGTCAGTAAGCAGATTGCTCCGAAGTTTATTCCATTGGCCAGCGCGGGTGTGCCGAAAACTAGATGAGCACGCCATTGATTATTGATGAGGTCGGTCGTAAGCGGATTCGCGAGCTATGCGCTGCCGCCCAAGCGAAACCAGTGGACATGCTTAAACTGGTTTCACGCATCAACACGGCTGATGGCAAGGAGCAGCACGTGGCGCAAATGACGGCGCAGACCATTGATATTCCGCTCGCGTTCAGGGTTACATTTTCCGTCGAGAACGGTCATCCATGCGGGACATGCTATCACATGAGCGTTAGTGTGCAGCGGAAGGGCAGGATTCCGAATGAGCACGCCGTCTGGCTGATCGCACAGGAATTCGGATTCAAGGATAGCTTGCAGAAATGCACCGTCTGGCCGGAGACATTACGCGGGCACGGGATAGCCATAAACGTGGTGCAGCCGGTGGATTTAGATAGCGCGGGCGCTGGTTCACGCTGGTATCGTTTCAGCGAACGGCTGCCCGCACTCGGCGACCGGATCGCCATTGCGTTTGAGAACGGAAAAGAATTTACGGGCAACCCCTATGGCACTGTAACCAAGATCACCAATGTCGCTGATCTTGATGGGGAATCCTGTGTCGTTTCGGGTGATGGCTTCGGAACACGCGCAGCTTGGTCGTTGTGCAGTGACCGTTTTGTGAATTCCGTAGTACGTTCGGATTACCAGTGGAGATATTCCGGTTAGACTGGCGCCCAGAAGATTTTTCAAAAAAGTTCTTGCATTGAGTTTTGTATACGGTATGGTGCATGCAGATCGGAGCACGGTGCTCTGGTTGACAAAAATAATTTCAGTGAAGCGTCAAACGACAATTAAAAATATAAACAGCCCGGCGAAGGGTTATCCCTTCCACGGGTTGTGGAGCGTGCTGTCGTCATGGTGTGCCCGGAGGACGATGGAACAAGATCAGGAGGTAAGCGGGTAGGCACACTAATCAGGAATTTTGAACCCCGCTTACCTGACCCGTAGGCGGGGTTTTTCGTTTTTATTTTATGCTCCTTCGGGAGCCGAGAGTCGGGCCGATAATCCGATAAAGACCACCGCGAAGGTAGGATTGAGCGAAGTAAGCTCAGCCGCCAGTAAACCTGTGGGCGACTCGAAAGAGCGATTAGGGTGTTTGTTCTTGTCAGGCCCCATGCCGTCCACGATCTACGGTGGGTGGTGTGGGGCCACTTTTAAGCAGGTGTAGCTCAATGGTAGAGCTTATCGTTGCCACCGATAGGACGGCGGATCGTTACCGCCCACCTGCTCCATTTTCGGGGAAGTAGCTCCAAGGTAGAGCGGGTGCCTTGCAAGCATCAGGTTGTGAGTTCAAGTCTCATCTTCTCCACCATTTCGGGTTCCGTCCATTGCGGTGAATCGTGTGCGCACACGTTAAGACACGCAACTGATGAACGGATTTGCAGGGCAGCCGGTGATAGAGCGCAAGCTCAATTCCGACGCCAGCACTGACCGCTTTAATTTTTCATGAGACGCAAAGCTAGGAATGTCTCATACGTGAGACGCAACGTCGAACTGCGTCATCCATACGGAGGGCGCCAGCAGCGCGGATGAGTCTCCAAAACTCGTCTTGTCGGGGGCAGCACCCGAACTCTGTGCCATTTTCGACGGGCCGACTGTCACCGCATAAGCAGCCACCGGGGTAAATGAACCCGTTCCTTCAACTGGTGGCAGAGGTCAAGTGAACGGGCGTGCGTGTATGCCTCTCTGTGGAGGATGTGAACTCGTCCACCTGTCGGTCGTCGAATTTTTTCGGGAGATGTTCCTGTGGCCCGTCTGTAAAACGGGTGCCCTTATTATCACGGGAGGTTGGCGACTGGATCGTTACCAGCATCTTCCACCATTTTGGGACGTTAGCTCAGCTTGGATAGAGCACCCGCTTGTCACGCGGAAGGCCACGGGATCGAAGCCCGTACGTCCCGCCATTTTGCCACGAGATCAGCACCGGAACCTGATTCCCACAGAACCCCACTGGAAGTAAAGGAATCATTCCGGTGCGGGGGTTACTCGCTGGCAATGCTTTTCGGAGTGTAGCTCAGTTTGCTTAGAGCACTCGCCTTGGGAGCGAGGGGCCGCAGGTTGAAATCCTGCCATTCCGACCATTTTTGTTTTGATTGCCAAGTAGCTCAACTGGTAGAGCGCCGTACTGTTAATGCGGATGTTGCTGGATCGTCCCCAGCCTTGGCAGCCATTTACATGGAGAGGGCGCAACCCCATGCGCTGCGTAGACAGCGGCAGACCGGCTGGTAGGAGGCTTACGTCGACCGTAACAGCCATAAGTTCAATGTTTACGCCTGAGTGGGTTAGCGGCCTCCATTTTTTCATGCTTCCGTGGCCGAGCGCATCAGGCACGCGCCTTCTAAACGCGATTACGCTGGTTGGATTCCAGCCGGGAGTACCATTTGTCCCCGTAGCTCAGTTGCACAGAGCGGGGCTTTCCTAAAGCTCAGGCCGTTGGTTGGATTCCAACCGGGGATACCATTTTGGAGGGTTGACCGAGTGGCAAGGTTTCCGTCTTGAAAACGGGTGACCAGTTGATAACTGGCAAAGGTTCGATTCCTTTACCCTCCGCCAGTAGTTAAATCATGGCAGTGCCAATATCAACCCAAGTCGGAATGCCCGTTACAGTAACGTTTGACGGGACGAATTTTCCCGTCCCCGTAGCTGATATAACGAACGCGCAGGCTGGCCAGACTGTAAAGTACGTGCCCACGCCCGGCGCGGCGGATGATGACTGATTTCATGGGAAGTTGCCTGATCCATTACGAGCTTCAGATTGTCTACACTCACGCGTTATGCCGATTGGCGATGGCTACGGAGCTTGTCTCGCATCCGCCACGCAACACCGCGTCCGGCAGTTGCCATTTGGCTTGGGCGCCTATCCGTTCCTGCATTGCTGCTTTACGGCCCGGAACTCCGTAGTCGTCACGAATCGACATAATAAATCAGTCCAGCGAAAATGGCGGGCGGACGCCACGGGTTTTAGTTGCGCCAGCGACCGCCACTTCGCTGACTTCTGCGTTATAGAACTGGCTGGTTGACCGAGCGCCAAGGTGCTCGCTTGGAAAGCGAAGGCCGCGCTGAAAGGCGTGCGAAGGTTGAATCCCTTCACCAGCCGCCAACTACTAATTCAAAACTAATAACTACTAATTTAGTAGTTATTGATTTCACGGCCACGTAGCTCAGCGGTAGAGCACGCGCTTGATAAGCGCGGGGTCGCAGGATCGTCACCTGCCGTGGCTACCATTTTCCCAACGTAGCTCAGATGGTAGAGCAGAAGGCCGAAAACCTTTGTGTCGCTGGATCGAAACCAGCCGTTGGGGCCATTTTATTGCCATCTATGCAGGCGGGTTCGATCCCCGTCCACTCCACCGTATGGGGTGTGCTGGCGCATAAACAGCCACGGTGAAGCGCTTGATCGGCGCAGCCGGTTCGATTCCGGCAGATGGCTCCATTTCAGTTTAATGCCCCGTTCGTCTACCGGCTAGGACGCCCGCCTTTCACGCGGGGGAAAGCGGATCGACACCGCTACGGGGTACCATTTCTCGACCTTCCGATCAGGGATGCCGGTTCACGCTACTTAGATCATGGCAGATACGTTGCTCAAATACTACAGTTACACGTTTACAAACCAAGAAAAGCGACAGGTCGTCGGCGTCGTGGCCACGGACGCCAGTGATGCGTGGGCGCAATTAGGCATCAAGCTGGGCAGCATGCTTATGCGCGGCGGGTTCGCCCAATCCGGTGCCCCGTTGTTCTTGGGTGAATACGCGCCGGGAACCAAGTTGACGCCTCGTGATCAGCAGATTGGCCAACAGTAGTTAGGACATGAGTCGTGCTGAAATACTTGTGGCCAAGATGCTGGAGTCCGAACTGGTTCCGGTCTGCTACGCGTGCCAGAAGGAAAAGGGTTTGCCAACACTGCAACCGGGGCAGGAGCCATCCCACGGTTTATGCCGCCGACATCAACGCGAAACCTACAAGGGATTTCCATTACACTATTCCGACGAACAGGCGGATAGTAAAGTCAGTCACATGGCGCCCGATGAATACTGGCACGACCGGCAGTAGTCAGATCAGATCGCCGATGCGTTTTAGTTCCGCCAGTTTTTCTTCCGGTTTAGCCAGACCTCCGATGATTGTATACACGACAAGGTTCGGCTTATTGCCCCGGTAGATGCCGCGATGCACGGTGTTTCCCGGTTTAAGCATCCGATTTAGCTGGTCGAAGGCGTGCTCGATGTGGGACTGCGGCAGGGTGTTCATGATGTTCACTCCGGCAATCACAACAGCGGCAGCCACACTTCCGGTGGTCAGGTCGATTCCGCCCGTCAAAATGTTTTTGCGCAAATTACTGCGCACCGCAAAGCTGATGTCAGTTTCATCGTTGAACTTATCCACCGGGTTGGCGCCGAAAGTGATAAGCCCGCTGTCCAAAACGGTGAGCAGGTCAGCCCGGTCGAAGCTGGTATAGTGACTCTGTTTGACGCAGATGGTGTTGAACAGGTGGAATAACGAGCAGACGCTCATGTTGGCTGTGTCCCAGAAGGCGTCAACTGCCAGATTAGGGTACAGGGTGCCGATTTTTTCGTTGTCGACAACGATCAGCGGAGATACCGCGCCATTTTCAACCAGACAGAGCAGGTCAGTGAGGGTGTTGTACGCATTGGCCGCCACGCGTTTGCCTTCCGCCATCTTCGGTAAAGCGACGATTACACCGACCTTTTCGCTGGTGCAGCGCAGTGATTTTTGCAACTCAATTGCCGTGTCCACCAGATGCACAGCGGTACCGGCACCCGTGCCACCACCGGCGCCCGCGCAGACAAAGATACGGTCGAGCGTGGGGCCGAAAGATCGGCGCATGAAATCAAGCACATCCTCCTGCCGTTCCTTGAATGCAACTCTGGCGGCGGCGGGATTTTTGCCCGCCCCACCGCTGGTGCCGAGACACATCTTGTTTGGAATGTTCAGGGTGGCCAAATCCTGTTCGGCGGTGTTTACGGCGCAAACTCGCCGGTAGCCAAGGCGATGGAAGGTCTGGGCCAGTCGGCCACCACCCTGTCCGGCGCCAATGAACGCGAACTTGAAACCGGCTTCAAATTCGTCCTTTATTTCGGCAACGGTAATAAGGGTTGGCATTGGAATGTCGGGAACGTTTACATCGAAGTCTGCTTGATCGGCTGAAGGGGTCGCTAGGGGTGCTTCGGGGGCGCCGGTTATTTCTTCTACCGGAGCGGGAGCGCTGGGTAGGCCAGTTTCAATTTCATTCATAATAGTTTTTCGCGTTTTGTGCTTTACGTCAGCCTTTGGCTTGGACTTGTCTGCGATGTGTTGCCTAATCATCATTGCCTGTTTCAGCTAAGGCGCCCTCAATGTCCATGACGGCGGAAGCGATGTCCAGCCCTGCCTGTAAGGGCAGCTTACCGGCAGCGTTTTTGATTTCGACAAGGGCTAGCTTGATCCGTGCTTTCGGTGCCGCCTCTTTTGCTTCGGATAACGCTTCCGGGTAAAATCGGCTCAAAATTTGTTCGTGCGCCACAGCTTAAATACTTTCTACTCTCGTAGCTCAATTAGATAGAGCATTAGCTTGCGGAGCTAAAGGTTACTGGTGCGATTCCAGTCGGGAGTGCCATTGGGGGATTAGTTCAATAGCAGAACGCGTCGTTTACACCGACAGGACGAAGGCGCGATACCTTCATCCCCTACCATTTCGCTGATAAGCCCGGCGGTTGATAGCTACTTCTGCCGGGCCGAATGCCGCTACGATCAGCCGGGGGAACCGGGAAACCTACGGCTGTTGGGAGTGAGGCTTGCCGAACAGCAGGCGGATTCAGCGGATTCAATTTGCCTCCGTAGCTCAATTGGTAGAGCATCGGTTTCGTAAATCGAAGGTTGTCGGATCGTACCCGACCGGTGGCTCCATTATTTAATGCTATGACTATTGACCAAAATAAAAAAGAGTGGACGAACTACGGCTGGGAGATGCGCGGCAGCGAATGGTCGCACAACTGGGGCGGCGACGACGCGCTCTGGCACGCGGCGGTCTATCCACGCATTCGCGCTTTTATGCCTGCCGCTAAGGCGCTGGAGATTGGCTGCGGGCACGGTCGCATGACGGGTTATCTCAATCGTCAGTGCCAGCACATCGTTGGGTTCGACGTGGCGGCTCCGTGCATTGATTACTGTCAGCGCCTGTTTCCCGCGCACAGTTTTCATCTGGGGAATGGCAAGACTTTCCCGCAGGTGCCGGATGCCTCAATCAATTTTGCTTTCAGTTGGGATGTGCTGGTACACTGTGATCTGGACGTGTTGGCGAGCTACCTTGCTGAATTACGCCGGGTTTTGACACCGAAGGCGCATGCGTTTTTGCATCATTCCAACGCCGCTGACAGCCATGCGATAAACAACGGCTTGCGGTCGGCCACCAGCCATGTGGATGTGGCCAAGCTTTGTGAACAAGTGGGTTTGAACCTGAAGTTACAGGAGATCGTCCACTGGGAAGGCGCCCTGCGTATGGATTGTTTCAGCTTGATTGAAAACAGCCCGTGGTGCGGCACACCGCTTGCTTTTGTAAACGATGACTGGCTGGCCGTTCAGCGCAGTGCGATGAAGGTGGCCAAGGTTTATCGGTGAATGGTGCCCGGAGTGTGATGGTTTAGCATTCGAGCCTGTGACGCTCGCGGAGCGGGATCGTAACCCGTCGGGTACCCCACTTTTAGCCTGTTGGTCGAGCAGTTAAGGCATCCGCCTGCAAAGCGGAATTACACTGGTGCAAATCCAGTACAGGCTTCCAGTTCTTTTGGAGATTTTGCGCTTACTAACACCGTAGTTAAACCATGACGAGCGCTCAACAGGTCGTAGCAATGTTATTGGAAACCACCCAGCAAAGCGTCTGCGGTTACTGTGAGAAGGAGCACGGGCCAGTACCCGCGCAGCCGGGAATGCAAAAATCACACGGAGTCTGTCGTCGGCACGCCATTGCAAATTATACGGCGAACGGCATGGACACCACAAAACTGATGACCAAGCCGGAGTCAGCGTTCGCTCCCGATCTCAGTAAAGCAACCTCCGGCGCCCCGCCCTCTACGAATGGGAATGAAATGGTAAACGCCATGCTGGCGCAACCGGAGTTCAATCCGCGTCGACCTAAACCTTAAACCTGCGAATGTAGCTTAATTGGCAGAGCACCACGCTTCCAACGTGGATTTGTGCCGGATCGTGGCCGGTCATTCGCTCCAATCTATGAATGCGCTGACCGTGGTGCTGTGTCTGCTCGAAGACCGGACGAATATGTTTGTCAGTGCCGTACTCACGCCGCAGAGCCAGCGTCGACTGTTGGAGAGGGTGCCGCCGGTGCATCCGACTGTCTACGCGCACCACGTGACGCTGGCATATAACCCGGAACCGGACGCGCTGGCGCGTTACCGGCCCTTGGAAGGTACGCGGATCAAAGTCCCGGTCACGGCGGTATGCGTTGACGATAAAGGCCAAGCGGTGCTGGTGGGCGTCGATAGTGAAAACGAGTATGCGCACATCACAATTTCTTGTGCCGAAGGCGTCGCGCCGGGCTACAGTAACGAACTGCTGGCGGCGCAGCACGCCGACATGCAGCATGTAAACATTTTCACCTTGGAAGCGGATGTCGTCATCGAACCCCTTGAGTCTTAATGCGAGTGACGGTCGGGCGCGGGATCGAGCCAAGCTCTATCTCGATGCGCGTGACCGGGTGGCCGCGCCTTTCCTGAAGAAGTATCACGGTCGGCTCCCTCGTGGTGTTGCCCGGAAGATTCACCAGCAAGTGCTGCGTGAACTCGATATGCCTGTGTAGCTCAGTGGCAGAGCGCTGCTTTGGTAAAGCAGAGGTCACCGGATCATTCCCGGTCACAGGCTCCATTCCGCAGTCGGTCGTTGGCGACCGCCCCGCCGTCATAAGGCAAGGTAGCCCGGATCGTCACCGGGGACTGCGACGATTCAGGGCCGCA
>Ga0315288_10000953_pt1 | contig 36739 bp, 35 predicted proteins | sample YL17G11_20_MG_FD_203454 | JGI IMG/M metagenome (GOLD analysis project Ga0315288, IMG submission 203454) | Sediment microbial communities from Yellowstone Lake, YNP, Wyoming, USA - YL17G11_20 | ecosystem: Environmental > Aquatic > Freshwater > Lake > Sediment | place: USA: Wyoming | collected...
CTGGGCAGAGTCCCGTGTCTTTTTCCGCATCACGGGCGAGAGCGTAACCTTACAGTCGGCTATACGATACGCCCTGTTCCGTCCGAAGACGGGTTTGACGCAAGACCGCCTCGGCAGGTCCAGGTAATTCTATGAAGAAGGGGGGTAGGCATGGATGCCCTTGGTTAGGGTTAGGGAGGACGAATCCCTCGAGAACGCCTTGCGGCGATTCAAAAGGAAGTGCGAGAAGTCGGGCATTCTCTCGGAAGTCAAGAAGCGACAGCACTATCTGAAGCCCAGCCAGAAGCGGAAGATCAAGGCCCTCGCGGCCCGGAAGAAAGCGCTGAAGCGACTGGCCCAGGAACGGCGCTACAACGATTGAGCATCTCACCCTCGCGGGGCGGTCGCACGGATCGCCCCGCGGCTCTGCCTGCTCAGGGATGGGTCGGCCCCTTCGCGGGGAATGAGCGCGGTGGCTCCCAGGTCGGAAGGCGACTTTCTCGAGAACGTCCGCGCCAGCGCGGACATCCGGGAGATCATTTCCGGGTACGTGGAACTCAAGAAGATGGGGGGCCGCTACCGCGGCCTTTGCCCGTTCCACTCGGAAAAGACCCCGTCGTTCTACGTGGACGCCGCCAAGCAGCTTTTCTACTGTTTTGGATGCGGAACTGGAGGCGACGCCTTCAAGTTCCTGATGCTCTATGAAAAGGTGGACTTCCCCGAGGCGCTGCGGATGCTGGCGCGGCGCTATGGTATCCCGGAGCCGGAGCGCTCCTCTGGGGTCTCCTCGGAGAAGCAGGCGCTCCTGAGGATCAACCGGGCGGCCCTGGAGTTTTTCGGGGAGACACTGCGGAAGGGCCCCGAAGGAGAACCGGCCCGCCGTTACGTGAAGGAGCGGGGCCTGTCACCGGAGACGGTGGAGAGCTTCGCCCTGGGTTTTGCCCCCGCGCGGTGGGAAGGGCTCAAGGCCCACCTCCTGCGCGGAGGGTTCCCGGAGCGGCAGCTCCTCGCCGCCGGTGTGCTGCTGAAGAAGGAGGATTCGGACCGGACCTATGACCGCTTCCGGAACCGGCTCATCTTCCCGATTCACAACCTCCGGGACGAATGCGTCGGGTTCGGTGGCAGGATCTTGGGGCCCGGGGAGCCGAAGTACCTGAATTCCCCGGAAACGCCCCTCTTCCGGAAGGGGGAGGTTCTTTACGGTCTGAGCCGGACGGCCGACGCGATCCGGAAGAAGGACACGGCGATCCTGGTGGAAGGCTACATGGACTTCCTGAGCCTCCATCAGGCCGGCTTCGATAACTTGGCGGCACCCCTGGGGACGGGTTTCACGCCGAGCCATGCCCGGCTGCTCGCGCGGTTTACCAGGCGGGCCGTGGTCAATTTCGACCCCGATTCGGCGGGGCAGACGGCGACCCGGAGGAGCCTTGACATCCTCCTGGAATCGGGCTTCCAGGTGCGGGTCCTGAGGCTGCCCGGGGGGAAGGACCCGGACCGCTTCGTCCGGGATGAGGGACCGGAGGTTTACGCAAGCCTTCTAGAGGGTGCGCCGCCCTATATCGAGTACCTGGCCCGGGAGGCCGCGGGGAAGGTGGATTTGTCCGGGTCGGCTGGAAAGATCGAGGCCCTGAACCTGGTTCTGCCGTTCGTGGCGCGTCTGGAGAGCGCCGTGGAGCGCTCCGAACAGGTGAAACTCCTGTCGGACCTCTTCCGTATCCACGACGGAATCGTTCTTCAGGAGCTGAAAGCGGCGGTGGCCGCCCGGAGAACGAATCTGAAATCGGTTCCCCTGGAGGGGACAGCTGAGCCCCTTTCGGGAGCAGCCGCGAGGCTCTTGAAGGTCCTGCTCGACGAGCCGGAGGTGAGGCAGACGCTCCTGCCGGCGCTCCGGGACGAGGACCTGGAGGGAAGTGAAGTGGAAGGGATCTGGCGGGTCGTCAGGGACCTCGCCCGGTCCGGCTCGGACATCACTTATCCGCGAGTCGGTTCGCTCCTGCCCGATCCCGCGGACCAGGCCCTGCTGCTGAGGATGGCCTCGTTTCCGGGCCCCGCCGCAAGCCTCGTCGATGGGGAGGAATGCCTCAGGAGATTGCGGGAGAAGCGGCTGGCACGCAGGCTGCAGGAGTTGCAGGAAAGGCTGGAGAAGGCGGCCCCGGGGGCCCCGGTGGACGACCTGATCCGGCAGAAAATCGATCTCAGGAAGGAAATGCGCGCCCTGAGGAGCACCCCGGCCCACTGAGGCGGGGGGAGGAGCCGTACTCAAGACCACCGGCCCCCGGGTCGGTGCCCAAGCAAGGAGGCCCCGAGTGGGCATCGAAGACAAGTACGAAGAAGTGAGGCACCTCATCAATATCGGGCGGGAAAAGGGTTATCTCGTCTACGACGAGGTCAACGACATCCTGCCCGAGGAGGTCAACTCCCCCGAGGAGATTGACGACATCTTTCTTCTCTTCGATCAGCTCGGCATCGAGGTGGTCGACTCGGAAAACGCGTTCAAGCGCAAGGACGAGAAGATCGAGAAGGAGGCGGAGCCGGAGGGAGAGCCCGCAAAGTTCGAGATCACCCCGGGGATTCTCGACAAGACCAACGACCCCGTCCGGATGTACCTGAGGGAAATGGGAACGGTCCCACTCCTTACGCGGGAGGGGGAGGTGGAGATCGCCCGCCGCATCGAGCGCGGCGAGAAGAAGATCGTCAAGGCCCTCTCCCGGAGCAAGCACGTCATCAACGAGCTGATCAAGTACGGCAAGCAGCTCCGCACGCGGGACATCCGCCTCAATGAGGTGGTGGTGGTGGCCACCGAGGAAGGGATAGAGGAGAACGCCGAGATCGGGCGGAAGCGGGTCCTGGACGGCATCTCCAAGATCACGCGCCTTGAGACCCGGCTCCAGAAGGCGGAGAAGCACCTGGAACGGCTCACCGAAGGGTCCCGGACCTACCACGAGGAGATGCACAACCTGAACCGTCTCCGCGTCCTGGTGGCCAAGCAGATCAAGGCCCTCGATCTTTCCAACAACCGGGTGACGGACCTTTCCAAGAACATCAAGAACGCCTCCGAGCGGGTCCGGGGCCTGGAAGAGGACATCAAGAGCTACCGCCGCCGGCTGAAGCTCTCCAAGCTGACCCGGGTCCGCAAGGAGCTGCGGGACAGGATCCAGGCGGCCGAGGAGGAGATCCGCGGCATCGAGACCTCCATGGAGACTTCCGCCGCCGAGCTGCGCCAGACCGCCGACTTCATCATCCAGGGAGAGCGGGAGGCGGAGAAGGCCAAGAGCGAGCTGGTGGAGGCCAACCTGCGGCTGGTGGTCTCCATCGCCAAGAAGTACACGAACCGCGGGCTGCAGTTCCTGGACCTGATCCAGGAGGGAAACATCGGCCTGATGAAGGCGGTGGACAAGTTCGAGTACCGCCGGGGCTACAAGTTCTCCACCTACGCCACCTGGTGGATCCGTCAGGCCATCACCCGGGCCATCGCCGACCAGGCCCGGACCATCCGGATCCCGGTGCACATGATCGAGACCATCAACAAGCTCATCCGCACCTCCCGCAGCCTGGTCCAGGAGATCGGCCGCGAGCCGACCCCCGAGGAGATCGCCAAGAAGATGGGCATCCCCGTGGCCAAGGTCCGGAAGGTCCTCAAGATCGCCCAGGAGCCGATTTCGCTCGAGACCCCCATCGGCGAGGAGGAGGACAGCCACCTGGGAGACTTCATCGAGGATCGCGCCGTGGTCTCCCCCGTGGACGCGGCGATCAACATCAACCTCAAGGAGCAGACCCAGCGGGTCCTCAAGACCCTGTCGCCCCGGGAGGAGATGGTCCTCAAGATGCGCTTCGGCGTGGGGGACGGCAGCGAGCACACCCTGGAAGAGGTGGGGCAGTCCTTCGCCGTGACCCGGGAGCGGATCCGGCAGATCGAGTCGAAGGCGCTGCGGAAGCTCCGCCACCCGTCGCGCAGCCAGAAGCTGCGGGCCTTCCTGGAGAACTCCGGGTTGTAAACCGATCGCTCCCGGCGGTACCATTCGAGGGCCGGCCTTCGGGCCGGCCCTTTTCGCGTCGGCCCACGACCCGCGCCGGGAGGAACCCCTTCGGTGTTCCGCTGGCTCTTCCAGTTCGTCCTGGTTCTCGCCCTCTCGTTCTGGGTGGGAAGCATCGCCTTCTTCTCGATGGTGGTGACCCCGGGGATCTTCAAGAACCTGGAGCGGGGCCAGGCCGGAAACCTCCTTTCCCGGCTTTTCCCCGACTACTACCTCGCGGGCACTCTCTGCGCCGCCGCCGCCCTGGCCGTCCTCGTTCCGCTGTTCCTGTTCGATTCGGGATCCCGCCATCTGCGCTTCCTCCAGCTGCTGCTGGTGGCGCTGATGCTGGCGGGGAACCTCTATGCCGGGAACATCCTGGAAGGGCAGGTCCGGCGGCTCCGGGAGGAGAGGATCGCGGCCCCCACCCGGGGGGAGCGTGACGAGGCCGGGAGGCGCTTCGACCGGCTGCACCGGCGTAGCGTGACCCTCAACTTGGCCGTCCTGGGCACGGGAGTGGTGGCCCTGGGGACGACGGCCGTCCGGAAGAGGACTCCCGCCTGAACCCCGAAGTTCCGGGTGCAGGCGCGTTCCGTCGTCTCCCCGGCGATCCGGCCCCGCTCAGCTGACCTCTTTGAGCGCGTTGAGAATCTCCCGGCAGAAAGCGGGGAGGTCGTCCGGTTTCCGGGAGGTGATCAGATTGCCGTCGCGGACCACCTCTTGGTCCAGGAATTCGGCGCCGGCATGGACCATGTCGTCCTTGATGGCCTGATAGGCGGTCAATCTTCTTCCACGGGCCACGCCGGCCGAGGCCAGCACCCATCCGCCGTGGCAGATGGAAGCCACCACCCGCCCCTTCTCGAAAAGCTCCCTCACCAGCTTCAGGACACCCGCGTTCTGGCGGAGCCGGTCCGGCGCCCAGCCGCCGGGGATGACCACGCCCAGGAAGTCGTCGCTTCTCGCGTCGGAAGCCCGCACCCCGGCACGGATGGGATATCCGTACTTGGACTTGTACTCCGCCGCGCCCGTCCCCACCACCACGGTCTCGTATCCCTCTTCCTGAAGCCGGTAGAGCGGGACCCACACCTCCTGATCCTGGTAGTCGTTTTCGACCAGGATGGCCACTTTCCCCTTGCTCATGGTTCCACCTCCTCAGACTCCGCGGCGAATAACCGAATTTGAGTTTCGATGACAGGCCGGGGGGGCGATAGCCGCCAGGGGCCGCTCACCCCGGACCGACCGGTGATGCAACGAACGTCCTGGCGCTCCGGAACCTGAGGGCGAGGCGCCGGGCCTCGGCCGCGGGGACTCCGGGGGCGACCGGGTCCGCCGGGAACTCCAGCCGCCTGTCCGTCTCCAGGTCCCAGTCCCCGCTGGAGTGGCCGGCCAGGACCGCGGCGCCGCGGCAGCTTCCTTCGGTGACGAGAGATCGCTCGATCCCCCTTCCCATCAGCGCCGCCTGCAGAGGAAGGAGCCCCGACCGACCCGCGAGCCCGCCACCCGCGACGATCCGTCGCGGCCGCAACCCTCCCCGCCGCATCGTTGCCAGGATCTCGGCTACCCGGCAGGCGATCCCCGCCATCGTCCCCTCCAGCAGCTCCTCCGGGCCCGTGGAGACATCGAGGCCGGCGATGACCGCCCGGGCGCCGCTGATCCAGTGGGGAGCGCCCAGGCCGGAGAAGGCCGGCACCACCACGGGGAGCCGATCGGGCGACGCGATACGCCCGGAAGATCGCACCCTTCTCCCCGCCAGCCGCTCGATCCACTGCACGGCGCTCCCCGCGGCGTTGACGGTCCCCTCCAGCAGGTAACGTACGTCCCTCTCCGATGACCAGGCCACCGAAGTCAGGAGCCCCGGCACCCGGCGCGGTTTCGCTCCGGTGTTGAGGATCACGAAGGCCCCGGTGCCGTAGTTGACGGCCGCTTCCCCGGGTTTCCGGCATCCCAGGCCGATGAGTGCCGCCTGCTGGTCCCCCACGGTCGCCGCAATCCGGAGCGAGGTTCCGCGCACCCGGACCTCTCCCGACGGAAACGCGCCGGGGCGGATCGGGGGAAGGGCGCGAAACGGGATCCGGAAGAGGTCGAGCAGCTCCGGGTCCCAGTCCGTCCGGCCCAGATCCATGAGCAAGGTCCGGGCTGCATGGGTCGGGTCGGTGGACCAGGAGTCCCCGCCGGTGAGCCTGTAGAGAAGATAGGCATCCAGAGTTCCTCCCCTTGCCTCGCCGCGCTCCGCCTTTCGGCGCAGGCCGGGGGAGTCGTCCAGCAGCCAGCGGATCTTGCTGGCGGCGTAGTGGGGGCTGAGCCTCAACCCGGTCCTGGATCGAATCATCTTTTCATGGCGTGAGAGGGCGAGGCAGATCTCCTCGCCCCGCCGGTCCTGCCACGACAGGGCCGGGGTGAGAGGGCGCCCCGACTCCGGGTCCCAGAAGAGAAAGGTGGATCGCTGGCAGGCAAGCCCGACGGCGGCTATCCCGGCGGGATCGATGCCGCGGAGGAGCCGGTGGAGGGCGGCGCGGACGGACCGGAACAGGGCCTCGCCGTCATGTTCCGCACGGCCCGGCCCCGGACGGCGGGTCGTGACCGGGACGGCGACCAGCCTCCTAATCCTCCCCCGCCGATCCATGAGGCAGGCCTTCGTGGCGGTCGAGCCCTGATCGATCCCGAGCCAGTAGCGCGGCACGCGCGGAGTATACACCGGCCCCGGGAGGGGAAGGGGAACGCTCTCCGACCGCGGGCTAGATGCGATAGCGGCGCCGATCGTCCAGGCGCCGGAGACCGGCCAGGCGGGCCGCCGTGGTGGCCTCCCGGTATTCCTGCTCCGTGATGGGGCGATCGATCTCGTGGTAACCGCCGGAGGTCACCTTCCAGGCGGGGTGGTACTGATCCATGATGTTCACGTAGGTGTGGGGCGACACCTCCCGGGCCAGGAACTCCATGATGTCGCGGGTCCCCGCAATTCCCCCGGGCATGACCAGGTGCCGCACCAGGAGCCCCCGCCTCGCCAGCCCGTCCTCGTCCAGCTTCAGGTCCCCCACCTGCCGGTGCATCTCCAGGATGGCGCGCCGCGCCGCCTCGGGATATCCGGCCGCCATCAGGTACTTCAGCGCGGTGGCCGGCTCCCAGATCTTGAAATCGGGCATGTAGATGTCCACCACCCCGTCCATGAGGCGGAGGCTCTCCGGCGCGTCGTAGCCCGAGGTGTTGTAGATGATGGGCAGCCGCAATCCCCCATCCACGGCGATGGGGAGGGCCTCCAGGATCTGGGGTGCCACGTGCTCCGGGGAGACGAGGTTGATGTTGTGGCACCCCTGCGCCTGCAGCGCGAGCATCATCCGGGCCAGCTGCTCCGGTGAGACCTCGGCCCCACCCCCCTGCTGGCTGATGTCGTAGTTCATGCAGAAGACGCAGCGGAGGCTGCACAGGGAGAGAAAGATGGTCCCGCTGCCGTTCCAGCCCCTCAGGCAGTCCTCCTCGCCGAAGTGGGCGAAGGAGCTGGCCACCCGCGCGTAGCGGCCCGTGTGGCAGGTGGCCGCCTTCCCCGCCAGCCGGTCGGCGCCGCAGCGGCGCGGGCAGAAGACGCAGCACTCCAGCCCTTCCGTCGCCGCCGAGGCGCGCCGCCGCAATTCTCCCCGGCGGTGGAGGGCAAGGTAGGCGGGCTCGAATCGGGTGGAGCCTTTACGGGAGTCGGAGTGAAGAGAGGAAGTGGGGTGCATGGATGCCAACCTCCTCAGCGGCACCGGGACGAGCCGCGGCGAGGAGGAGAGTCCTTCGTTCCGGCGGAGGGGCGGGGGCTCCGCATTTCATCTGGCCGCATCGCCGATCCCGGTGTGCCCGGACGGCCGGTGACCCGGGCGCCGGGAATGCCCCGCGCCCCGGGATGTATGATTCGAGAATAATACTCTTCCCGTCCGGGTGTCCACCCCCTTTTGTGAAGCGGAGTTTTCGAAGACGGGCAGGGGAGGAATCGTCTGCGGCGGGGAGTCGGATGGATCTCCCCGCCGCGTGGAAGGCCGAAGGGAACTGTCCGGCCCCTGGGATCCGGCCGGACGGAGCGACGAGGCTCAGGCCTGTCCCTTCCTCTGCTCCAGGAACTTCACGATGGCCTTGAACTGGCTCTCGCCGTCCAGGCCCGCCTCGGCGAGCACCTTGTCCGCCTGCCCGCTTCCGAGGAAATGCCCCTTCATGAAGGGATGCAGGGTCATGGCCCGGCCCCGCTCCGAGGAGATCCACCGATACATGGTCGGGAGCGTGAAGCCGGTGATCCCCATCGCCTCCCGGGCCCTCGCCTCGGGGTAGATCCGCTCCCGCTCCGAGGGGGTCAGGGAATCGAAGAGCTCGGAGCTGGCCACGTAGTAGACGTTCAGATCGATCCCCTTCTTCTCCAGAAGAGGCAGGGCCTGCTCCACGAAGGCGTACATGATGCCGCTTTCCTGCAGGACCACCGTGCCGTCCCCCTTCCCCTTCGCCTGACGGAGGAGATAGAGGCCGGTGGTGGAGGCGCTTGCCGGCGCCAGTCCCAGCCTGGCCCGGTCCGGCACCTTCTCATTGGGCCGGGTGACGAAGGGCGCGATCACCGCCGGCCGTTTCACCAGGGCCGCGGCGACCAGGGTGCCGATCTCGGCGGGCTCCCAGGGCGTCAGGGTGATCATGGTGCCCCGGGGGAAGTTCCCCTCCAGGAGCTGCAGGGCCTGGGGGTCGGCGTGCGTGGGGCCGTCCTCGCCGGTCTTCAATCCGGCGTGGGCGCAGATCAGGAAGAAGGGGCGGTAGGGCTCCTCGACGATGGCGTGCCGCGCCTGGCAGCCGATGGCATGCAGCCGCGCAGCGATGTGGCCCAGCGGCGCGATGAAGGCGGCGTAGGAGGAGCCGAGCCCGATGTGCCGGCCGTAGGTGGACAGGCCCGCCAGCATCCCGGCCATGGCGTCCTCGCAGATGCCGCCGATGGAGACGAGGCGCGCGCCGGGCCGCGTGCGGGCGTTGTAGAAACCCTCCGGGAAGCCGGCGGCTGCAACGTTGACGCTGGTGGATCCCAGCAGGTCCGCCGACGCGGCCAGGAAGGACCCGCCGCTCGCCTTGTTGTAGAAGTTGAGAATGTTCCCCAGCTCTCCCCGCAGCGTCGTCACCGAGCCGGGCTTCGGCGCTCGCTCGCCGGCGCCGTCTGCGAGGGCCGCCCTGGCCGTTTCGTAGACGGCCTCGACCCGGGGAGCCCCGTCCCGGGGCTTCCGGCGGAGCCGGCCGAGGCGCTCCCGGGAATCGGCCAGGCGCTTGGCGAGCATGGAGACCACCGGGCCATTCTTCTCCAGGCTCTTCCGGACCACTTCCAGCGCCTCCCAGAAGCACTCCTCCACCACCTCTTCCACCTGCCCGTTGTTGCAGCGCGTGGCGTTGGCTTCGCAGCGGGGGAGGCCCCCGCTGATCTTCTGGAGCAACGGCGCCACGGCGTCGTAGAAGCCGTCGGCGCAGAGCTTGTGCCCGGCGCCGTGGGAGGCCTTTCCCTCGATCCCGTACTTCCACCCCTTGGTGGTTTGGTAGATGACGGCGGTGGGCTGGCCGTTGTTCATGGCCAGGGCGGCCCGCTGGGCGGCGATGACCTGCTGGAAGTTCATCCCTTCAGGCACCAGGATGACGTTCCAGTCGTGGAGATAGAAAAGCTCCGCGGGATTCCACTGGACGTAGTCCCCGGGCCCGTCCGCGTCGCGGCAGACGCGGTTGGAGTCGATGGAGGCCTGGTTCCAGTCCACATGGATAATCGCGTTTCCGAGGGACGCCGTCCCGGCTGCGGCCAGCGCCTCGGCGACCCGTCCCGGCGTCAGGCCCCCCTCTCCCTCGACGATGTGGACGCGGGGCGCCCCCTGACCATAGTAGTCCATGGCCCCCAGGGCGAGCCCCAGGGACGTGGAGACGCCGACCCCCGAGGCGCCGGTGGAGAGGCGGATGAAGGGAGTCGCCGGAGTCGGGTGGCCGTCGAGCGCCTTGGAGCGGAACCGGGTGAAGAGCGGCGTCTTCGTGACGGGATTCCGCCGGAACCCGAGGAGATCCTCCAGCCGGAGCTGGTACCGCGTGTCCTTGGGGAGAAGGTCCGGCGCGCCCAGGCGGAGGACCTCGTTGCGCAGCGCCCAGAGGGCGTAAAGGCCCATGGCCTTGTGCCCGGCCGCGTAAGAGATGATGTCGGCGTCCGCGCGGTCCGGATCGGAGACATCGTAGTCCATGGAGTCGAAGAGGATGCCGGTCACCATCCGGCCCGACGAGATCGATCCCCCCGGGTGCCCCGACATGGGAACGTAGTTGTAGAGGAGGGTGCACAGGGAGCGGTACACCAGGTCGAAGGCCTCGAAGTTCTCCAGCTCAGCAGGGGACAGCGGGCCGCCCCCCGGTTTCGCCCCGGCGGTGATGTCCTGGTACTTTCCTCGCCTCGGTCCTAGTTCCAGTGCCATGACGGATGTCTCCTTAGTCTAGTAAAGCCGCCGGCCTTCCTTCACGAACGCGGCGAAGCCTTCCCTGTCCCTGGCCGCCTTCCCGATGATCTGGATCCCCTGCTTGAGGTCTTCCATGCCGGTGGCGATGGAGATGCGCAGGAAGTGACGCCCTTCGGAGCCGATCTGGCCGAACGACTTCCTGTCCATGGTCGCCACGTTGTGCCGGAAGAGGAGGAACATCTGAAAGAGCGTGGACGGGCTCGTCTTCTCCCGCACGTCGGCCGGGAGCGAGTCATACGCGGATATCGCCCCGATGCTCTCGCAGATCCCCTGGATGTTGGGGAAGACGTAGAACGCGCCCTTCGGGGTCTGGCAGGTGACGCCGGGAATGGCGTTGAGCTCCTTCACGACCAGGTCCCGCCGCTCCTGGAACGCCGAGACCATTTTCCGGATCTCCGGCCCGCTCTCGGGGGACTCGATGGCCACCTTGGCCCCCATCTGGTTGTAGGCCGGAATGCAGGAGAAGTAGTTGATGTTGAGGTTCTTGAAGACCGCCGCTTCCTGGGTGGTGGGGAAGACCGCCCAGCCGATCCGGCCGCCGGTCCAGGAATAGGACTTCGAGGCGCCGGAGGCGATGATCGTCTTCGACTCCATCCCCGGGACGGAGGCGATGGAGAGGTGGACGCTCCCGTCGAACAGGATGTTCTCGTAGATCTCGTCGGAGTAAACCCGGACATCGGCGGGCGCCTTCCGGAGGATCACCTCGGCGATTCCCTCCAGCTGGGCGCGGCTGGCGACGCCGCCCGTGGGGTTGGACGGGAAGTTCAGGATGATGATCCGGGTCCGCTTCGTGATGAGCGGCTCGAGGTCGGCTCCCGTGAAGCTGAAGCCGGCTTTCTCCTCCAGGTGGAGAGGCACCGGCCTGGCGCCCACGTACTGGGTGAAGGACTCGTAGATGGGGAACCCGGGGCTCGGGTAGATCACCTCGTCGCCGGGGTTGCAGTAAGCCTCCTGGCTCAACCCGATGGGGGGCTTCCCGCCCGGGAAGACGACCACGCGATCGGGGGTCAGCTTGAGACCCCGCGCCGATCCCATGTAGTTGGCGACGGCCTGCCGGAGGGGAAGGATTCCCTGGGGATCGCAGTAATGGGTCAGGTCGTTGTCGAGCTGCTTTTTGACCTCTTCCCGGATGTGCTTCGGGAGGGGGAAGTCCGGCTCGCCCAGGTTGCACCGGATCACGCGGGCGCCGGTGTCCTCGACTTCCTTGATGTAGGGTCCTACCTTGAAGGCGTTTTCGGTCCCGAGAAGGTCCACACGCTGGGCAAAGAGGCTCATGGCGGTAGTCTCCTGTGGCGCGATGACAGGGCGGGGGTGCGCCGCTTGCTGCGGAGCGTGTATTATCGAGCAACGGTCATGCCATTGCCACCCACCACCTGTATTTGTGGAGGATCGACCGACGGACCCCCAGATCCTGTTGCCGGGAGAGGTTTCGGCATCCTCCCGGCGCGCAAAGTTTTCCTGCGGCCGGGCCGGCCATGACGGAATCTGGCGGCGCGGGAGGAGGACCCGGTCCCCCCTATCCCGGAGGGGCTGCGGGCCGTGGGAATCGTGGATGCCTGCCGGATCTCGGCCCGGACAGGGCTTCCCCGAGGCGTGGAGAGGAAGCCCTGAAGGGATGGGTGAGAGTGAGACTCAGCCCAGGATGCGGATGTCTTCCAGGACCTTGCTGACGGCGGGACCCTGCGCGGTGAAGGTCTCTTCGGATCCCAGCAGGCTGAAGGTATAGAGCTTGTCGCCGGAGAGGTAGTAATAGGTCTTCATCAGGCCGATGGCGCCCTCGGCGTTCCGGGTTTTCATCTCCGCCCGCCGAATCCGCATCTCTCCGTCCTTGAGCACCTCGTCCAGCTGGATGTCCAGCTCGAACCCCCGGACCGGAGGCTCGATCTTGCTGATGAAGATCTCCTCCACGGCGTAGCGGCTCTTCTCGGTGAAGGGATAGACGGCGAAGTCGAGGAGGCTGCCGCTCCCGGGATCCTCCAGGCGAATCTTGTAAGCGGGGCGGCGCTTGCCCGGCTCAGGCGGGGCGGGATCGGTCCAGCTCACCACCTTCCATCCCGCCGGAAGGACCATGGAGAAACCGTAGTCGGTTTCCATGAAAGGCTGGTCCCGGCCCACCGTCTCGCCGGGGAGGGGATGGGCCACCTTCGGCTTGTAGGATGGAGCGCGGCCCGGCGAGGCCTTCCGCGGCGCGACGGGCAGTTGTGAGACGGTGGCAGGAGCGGTCGAGGAGGAGCGGCTCATCCAGAAATAGGCGCCACCGCCGGCCGCCGCGAGGACCAGGAAGAGCGCCAGCAACTTCGTCTTTCCACCCACGAGATCTCTCCTTGTCTGCCGGGCCATTTCGCTTCTGAACTCGCCGGGGAGGATATGACTCGCGCCCGGGCGCAGACCACTCCCGCCCGCACAACGCGATAACGTAGGTCCGGGAGGGGAGGAAGGCAAGGCGCAAAACGGAGGCAAGAGGCGGCGGAGGTGCTGTGCTATAATGCGCCAAATCCCGCAGATGCCGGGGTTTGCCGCCACCTGCCGGGCCCATAGCTCAGGTGGTCAGAGCAGCTGACTCATAATCAGTAGGTCCCAGGTTCGAGTCCTGGTGGGCCCACCAGAGAATTACCCTCGACCGCGTAGGAGTTCCCTTGGAGCCGAATCTCGAAAGGCTCATGCGTCTCCAGGATCTCTGCCTGGCCATCGAAGAGCAGGCGAGGAGACTCTCCGGCATGCCCGGGCGCATACAGGACCTGGAGCAATCGCTGGCCCGGCACCGGGCCGACGTCGCCAAGACGCGGGACGAGTTGGCCGAGTTGCAGAAGCAGCGCCGAAAGCTGGAAGGAGACCTGCAGGCGGTGGAGGCCCGGATCGCCAAGTACCAGGGCCAGCTCATGGAGGTGAAGACCAACAAGGAATACACCGCCATGCTCCACGAGATCGAGACGGTCAAGGAGGAACGGGGCGGGATCGAGACCCGCATCCTCCAGGCCATGGACGCCGCCGATACCCTGGAGGGGGCCATCAAGCAGAAAGAAGCGGCCCTCGCGGTGGAGCAGCAGCGGGTCTCCGCCGGCCTGGCGAAGCTGAAGCAGGAAGAGCAGGAAGCCTCGGCCCGGAAGACATCCCTGGAGAGCGACCGGACGCGGCTCGAAGGGGAACTCCCCCCGGACCTGGTGTCCGAGTTCACCAGGGTCTCCCGGGCGCGGGGCGGGCTTGCGGTGGCCCGGGTCGTGGACGGCCTCTGCCAGGGCTGCTCGGTGCGGATCCAGCCCCGGGTGATCCAGCAGGTCCGCCGGAACGAGGGCATGCTCAGATGCGACTCCTGCAGGCGCTTCCTTTATTACATCGAGGAAAAGGTTGACGAGCCCCCGCCGGGCCCGTGAGTCCTCCAGCCCCGCGGCGCGGAGGAAGTCCCTCTCGGGGCGGATCGACGGGGGCGCCCGGGGGAACCCGGGCCCGGCCGGCATCGGGGTGCTTCTCGAGGAGGAGGGAGGGGCGCGGGACGAGTATTACGCCTTCCTGGGAACCACCACCAACAACGTGGCCGAATATGCCGCCCTGCTGGTCCTCGCCGTCCGCTCCCTGAAGCGCGGGGCCACCGAGCTGATCATCCACTCCGACTCGGAGCTCCTGGTGAAGCAGATGGAAGGAATCTACCGGGTCAAGAGCCCGAGGCTCCAGGTCCTCCACGCCGCGGCGCGGCGGCTCCTGGCACGGATCCCCCGGGTCACCCTCCGCCACGTCCCCCGGGAGGAGAACCGCGATGCCGACCGCCTGGCCAACCGGGCCATGGACGAGAGAAGCTCATCCGAGCCGCTGCCCGGCGAGGTGGCGGCGCTGGTGGGCGCCGGGCAGCAGGGGGCCTTCTCCTTCGGAGAGGGGGGCTGAGAGGATGGAAGGTCTCCGGGACCGGCTGCGGTCCATCGGGGATCGGGTGGCGGCCGCCGCCCGGCGCTCCGGACGGTCTCCCGGGACGGTCACTCTCGTGGCCGTGACCAAGACCGTGGAGCCGGAGCGGATCCGGGAGGCGATGCGGGAGGGACTCGCACTGTTCGGCGAGAACCGGGTCCAGGAGGCGCGGCGCAAGGTGGCCGAGGTGGGGCCCGGCGCCACGTGGCACCTGGTGGGGCATCTGCAGCGCAACAAGACGAAGGAGGCGGCCCGGATCTTCCGGATGATCCACTCGGTAGACTCGCCGGATCTCCTCCGGGACCTGGACCGCCACGCCGAAGGAAGGAAGGAGCCCCTGGAGGTCCTGGTCCAGGTGAACCTGGCCCGGGAGGAAAGCAAGCATGGCGCCGGGGAGGAGCAGGTCGCTTCGATCCTGTCGGCGGCCGCGGGACTGAAATGGGTGAAGGTGGCGGGGCTGATGATCCTCCCGCCCTACGATCCCGACCCGGAGAAGTCGCGGGGGTACTTCCGGAGCCTGGCGGAGCTGTCCGCGAGAGTCCGCCGGGAGGGGTTCGAGAACGTCGCCATGCGGGAGCTGTCCATGGGAATGTCGGAGGATTTCGAGGTGGCCGTGGAGGAAGGGGCCACGCTGGTGCGTATCGGGCGCGCCCTGTTCGGCGAGCGCTCTTTCAGCGAGCGTCTTTTCAGCGAGCGCCCCGCCAATGCGGGAAAGGAGAACGGATGAGGATCACGCCGCTGGATGTCCGGGGTCACCGCTTCGCGGTGCGGATGCGGGGCTACGACCGGGAGGAGGTGCAGTCCTTCCTCAACTTCGTGTCCGAGGAGTTCGAGAAGGTGGTCAGCGAGGTGAGCCGCCTGAGGGAGGAGACCTCCCAGCTCAAGTCTTCCCTGGGGGACCTCACGGAGCGGGAGCGGATCCTCAAGGAGACCCTCTTCACCGCCCAGAAACTCTCCGAGGACATCAAGGAGGAGGCGAAGAGGGAGGGGCGCCTGGTGCTCCGGGAGGCGGACCTGCGCGGGCAGAAGCTGTTCGAGCAGGTCCAGAAGAAGGTGTCGCAGATGGAGGACTCCATCCGCGGGCTGAAGATGGAGCGGGACGCCTTCGAGCGAAAGCTCCGCTCGCTGCTGGAACAGCACCTCAAGCTCCTGGAGATGCACCGCGAGGAAGAGGAGCTTTCCGACAAGCTGACCTTCATCAAGCAGAAGCCCCCCGAGCAGGCCCCCGGGACCTGAGAGCCCGCCGACATGGTGGAAGCCGACCTGATCCTGGAGCACGCCGCGGAGCTGGCCACTCCCTTCGGGGAGGCGCCGCGCACCGGCCGGGCCCAGGGGGAGCTTCGCGTCATCCCCGACGCGGCGGTGGCGGCCGCCGGCGGGACCCTCGTCTACGTGGGTCCCTCCCGGGACCTCGACTCCCGCGTGAAGCTCCGGATAGGCGGATCCCGGCTGGATGTCTCGGGCAAGACGATCCTTCCCGGCTTCGTCGATCCCCACACCCACCTTCCGTTCTTCGGCTCCCGGGCCACCGAGTTCGAGCAGCGGCTCCGGGGGCGGACCTACCAGGAGATTGCCGCCGCCGGCGGCGGGATCCTCAGCACCGTCGAGCAGACCCGCCGGGCCGATCCGTCGGACTTGCGGGGCGCCTCCCTGGGCCGGCTGGACCGGATGCTCGCCCTGGGCACCACCACCTGCGAGGCCAAGAGCGGCTACGGGCTGAGCCTGGAGGCGGAGCTGAAGCAGCTGCGGGTGCTCAGGAGCCTCGCTTCGGCCCACCCGGTGGAGATCATCCCGACCTTTCTGGGCGCCCACACTCTCCCCCGGGAGCGGCGCGGCGCCCGGGAGGAATATGTGAGGGAAGTGATCGAGGAGATGATCCCGAAGGTGGCGGAGGAGAAGCTGGCCGAGTTTTGCGACGTCTTCTGCGATTCGGTGGCCTTCACCCCGGAGGAGACGGAGAAGATCCTGGAAGCGGGGAGGCGCCATGGCCTCACGCCGCGCCTCCACGCCGACCAGCTCTCCTCCCTGGGCGGTGCGGAGCTGGCGGGAAGGCTCTCCGCGGCCTCGGCCGATCACCTGGAGTTCATCTCCGGGAAGGGAATCGACGCCCTGGCCCGGGCGCAGGTGACGGCCGTGCTCATCCCCGGCGCCAACTTTTTCCTCATGTCGCCGGAGCGTCCCCCGGCCCGCAAGCTGGTGGAGGCGGGGGTGCCGGTGGCGCTCGCCACGGACCTGAACCCGGGCACCTGCATGACCGAGTCGATGCCGCTCGTCCTGGTGCTGGCCTGCCTGGAGCTGAAGCTGACGGTGGCGGAGGCGATCACCGCCGCGACCCTGAACGCCGCCTTCAGCCTGCGCCGCGCGGATCGCGTCGGGAGCCTGGAGGAGGGGAAGCAGGCCGACCTGCAGGTGCTGGACGTCCCGGAGCACCATCACCTCGTCTATCATTTCGGGGTCAGCCACGTGGACACCGTGATCAAGAAGGGGCAGGTGGTCTTCCGGAGAAGCCCCGCCCGGTGGGCCTTTCCTTGACAACGCCTTTGCCGGGGGCATAGCGTCTCATGCACCTGTCATTCCTCAGGAGAAGAAGGAGAGATCCGATCATGCTCATGGATCTCAAGGTGAAGGAGTTTGCGGACCGCCTCGCCGCCGGCGTCCCCACGCCGGGAGGCGGAAGCGCCTCGGCCCTGGCGGGGTGCCTGGCCGCGTCCCTGGGCTCGATGGTGTGTGACCTGACCATCGGCAAGACGAAGTACGAGGCGGTGCGCCCCGACATGGAGCGGGCCCGGGAGGCGCTTTCAGGGATGCGCAGGGACCTCGTGGCGCTGGTGGACCGGGACGCGGAGGCCTACGACGAGGTGGCCCGGGCGATGAAGCTTCCCAGGGAAACGCCGGAGGAGAAGACCGCGCGGCAGGAGGCCCTGGGAAAGGCGAACCAGTTCGCCACCGAGATTCCGGTGAAAACCGCCGAGACCTGCCTGGCCGTCCTGGAGCAGGTGAGAATCGTGGCGGAGAAGGGGAACCCCAACGCCGTTTCCGACGCCGGGGTGGCCGCCCACCTGGCCCACACCGGGCTCTCCGGCGCGGCCCTCAACGTCCGGATCAATCTCCCGGGGATTCCGGACCGGGACCAGGCGTCCCGGATCGAGGAGAGGCTGGCCCGGATGGAAGCGGGCGCGGAGCGCCTCCTCTCGGAGACCCGGGAGATCGTGGCGCGCCGGATGAGGGGGTGATGCGGGAGCGGGGAAATCAGAAGAGCGGCGAGGAAACCTGTTCGTCCCGGACCAGGTTGTAGGTGTACACCGGCGTCACGATCGGCACCGTGTACTTGATGGCGATGTCGAACCGGCTGTTGCTCCGCTCCGTGTGAATCTGCTTCAGCTCCACAGGGAGTTCCAGCTCCCGGGCCTTCTTCCAGACCCGTTCCCGGATCTCGTCGTCATCCTTCCGGACCGAAGCGAACCGCGCCTCCTCCTGGATGAAGTCCCTGAAGGCATAGGTGTTGACCATCACCGGGACCACCTTCACCCCCAGGTAGATCAGCACGGCAAGAAGCGTCAGGGCGAAGAGAGTCCCCAGGCGCCCCTCGCCTCGCTCGCCGTCGGACCTGCGCATCTTCATGACCTCCACAACGAATGCCCGGAGTGACGGGGTGGACTGTCCGGCCTCCGCCTCTGCGTGAAGAATATAGGTGCCGCACCCCCGCCGGGTCAAGGCTCGAAAATGCCCGACATGAGTGGGGCCGCGGGGCGTCATCTCTTGAGTTTTTAGTGAATTAAGTATGAATTCCGGTCTCGGGGGGCTCCTCCCCGTGCTCCCCTCGGGAGCCGGCCGGGCCGTACCCGCTATCGTCGGGCAGTTTCCTCAGCGGACGACGTGGAAGGTCCGCTCCCACCTCGTCCGGGTGAAAGCGGCGGAGGCGGACTCCCAGAAGGCGGCCAGGCGCCCGGGCGGGGAGGCGTTGTCCGCGGGGGGAGGAGGGGGACTCACCGACCAGTAGACCAGGAGCGCCTTACCCCGGATGTAGTCCTCGGGCACCAGGCCCCACTCGCGGCTGTCCCGGCTGTCCTCCCGGTTGTCCCCCAGGACGAAGTAGCTGCCGGCGGAGATTTCCATGGGCAGCATGTTGTTCAGCGAGTCGGGATCCGGTGCGGAGGCGGGATCGATGTGCTGGACGTAGCTTTCGGGAATGATGAAGAACTCGGACTCGCCCACCCGCTTGACCTTCACCTGCCGGTCCTCGATCTTCACCGTCTCTCCCGGCAGCCCGATGACCCGCTTCACGTAGTCCCTCTCCGGCTGGCCCGGAAACTTGAAGATGATCACGTCGCCGCGCTCGATGGACTTGAAGAAGAGCCCCCGCTCCACCAGGGTGAGGGTGCGGCCGTAAACGTATTTGTTCACCAGGATGTGGTCCCCCACCAGGATGCTGCCCGCCATGGAGGGGGAGGGGATCTGGAAGGCCTGGATTAGGTAGGTGCGCACGAAGAGGGCGATCATCACCGCGATGATTGCCGCCTGGAAGTAGTCGTGCACGAAGGAGCGCCGGGGCACGGGGCTACTCCAGCTTCAGGAGGGCCAGGAACGCTTCCTGGGGAATGTCCACTCGGCCGATCTTCTTCATCCGCTTCTTCCCCTCCTTCTGCTTCTCCAGGAGCTTGCGCTTCCGGGTGATGTCGCCGCCGTAGCACTTGGCGAGGACGTTCTTCCGCATGGCGGCAACGGTCTCCCGGGCGATGATCCTGCTTCCCACCGCCGCCTGGATGGCCACCTCGAAGAGCTGCCGGGGAATCACCTCCCGCAGCTTGCCGGCCAGGGCGCGGCCGCGGCTTTGGGCCCGATCCTTGTGGACGATGAGGGAGAGGGCGTCCACCGGGTCCCCGTTCACCAGGATGTCCAGCTTCACCAGGTCCGCCTCCCTCCAGCCCGCGAAATGATAATCCAGAGAGGCGTATCCCCGGGAGAGGGTTTTCAGCTTGTCATAGAAGTCCATCACCACCTCGTTCAGGGGAAGGTCGTAGGTGATGAGGACGCGGTCGGTGGTGACGTACTTCAGCTCCTTCTGGATCCCGCGCCGGTCCTGGCAGAGGGCCAGGATCCCCCCCACGTAGTCCGGGGGGGTCAGGATCAGCGCCGTGATGATCGGCTCCTCGTAACGGGAGATCTTGCCTGCTCCGGGGAGCTTGGCGGGGTTGCTCACCTCCAGGACCTCGCCGTCGGTGGTGGTGATCCGGTACCTCACCGAGGGGGCCGTGGTGATCAGGTCCAGGTCGAAATGACGCTCCAGGCGCTGCTGGACGATTTCCATGTGGAGCAGCCCCAGGAAGCCGCACCGGAAGCCGAAGCCGAGGGCGTCGGAGGTCTCCGCCTCCACCGAAAACGAGGAGTCATTGAGGCGGAGCCGGCCCAGGGCGTCCCGGAGGTTCTCGTAATGGGTCTCACCGTTGGGATAGACTCCGGCGAAGACCATGGGCTTCATCTCCTGGAAGCCCGGGAAAGGTTCTTCGGTGGGACGAAGCGCCTCGGTGATGGTGTCGCCGATCTTCGTTTCCATTGCGGTCTTGATGCCCGCGATGACGAAGCCCACCTCTCCCACCGACAGCTCGTCGGTGGGCTTGAGCTTGGGCGTAAACACCCCCACATCCTCCACGTCGTAGTCCTTTCCCGTGGCCATCAGCCGCACCTTCATCTTCCGGCGGAGGGTCCCGTCCACGACCCGCACCAGGATGATCACCCCCCGGAACGAGTCGTACCACGAGTCGAAGACAAGGGCCTTGAGGGGCTTGCCGGCGCTCCCCTTCGGCGCGGGAAGCCGGTGCACCAGCGCCTCCAGAATCTCCCTCACGCCGGTGCCCTCCTTCGCCGAAGCCAAGATGGCCCCGCTGCAATCCAGCCCGATGATGTTCTCGATCTGCTCCTTCACCTTTTCCGGCTCGGCGCCGGGGAGATCGATCTTGTTGATGACCGGTATGATCTCCAGGTCCTGTTCGGCGGCCAGGTGGGTGTTGGCCAGCGTCTGCGCCTCCACCCCCTGGGCGGCGTCCACCACCAGCAGCGCCCCCTCGCAGGCGGAGATGCTCCGGGAGACCTCGTAGGAGAAGTCCACGTGCCCCGGCGTGTCGATGAGGTTCAGGCGGTAGATGTTCCCGTCCTCGGAGAGGTAGTCCAAGGCCACGGCGTGGGCCTTGATGGTGATCCCGCGCTCCCGCTCCAGGTCCATGTCGTCCAAGACCTGAGCCTCCATCTCCCGCTTCTCCAGGGCCCCGGTGATCTCCAGGATCCGGTCCGCCAGGGTGGACTTGCCGTGGTCGATGTGGGCGATGATGCAGAAATTCCGGATCCGGCTCGGTTCCATATTCCTTACTTACAGAGAAAGGTTCGGGTCGGCGTTGAGGGCCAGGTCGGAGATCTCCCCTCGCTCCAGGCGCCGCCGCCCGACCGCGGCGATCATGGCGGCGTTGTCCAGGGCCAGGGCGGGGCTCACCGCGTGGAAGTGCCATCCCTCCTTTGTCGCGATCTCCGCGAGGCGCTCCCTCAGGAGGCTGTTGCACGCCACGCCCCCGGCCAGACAGACGGTGGGGACCCGCTCCCGCCGCGCCGTCCGCACCGTGTTCTCCACCAGGTACTCCACCGCCGCCTTCTGGAAGGAGGCCAGCAGGTCCTTCACCTTCCGTTCGGGCTCGGGGGCCGGGAAGGGGTGCTCGGGGAGCCCCTCCTCCCGGACGTAGCGCAGCACGGCGGTCTTCAGGCCGGAGAAGGAGAAGTCCAGCGTCCCGTCCGTCATCCTGGCCCTGGGGAGGCGGACCGCCTCCGGATTTCCTTCCCGGGCCAGCCGGTCGATCACCGGCCCTCCGGGATATCCCAGCCCCAGAAGCTTCGCCACCTTGTCGAAGGCCTCCCCCGCGGCGTCGTCACGGGTGCGCGCCAGGCAGAAGCAGGCGCCCTCCCGGTTCATCAGGTAAAGAGCGGTGTGGCCCCCCGAGGCCACCAGGCAGAGGGCAGGCAGGGGAAGGTCCGGGTTCTCCAGGAAGGGGGAGCGGACATGCCCCTCCAGGTGGTTCACTCCGGTGAACGGGACGCCCAGGACGTAGGCCAGGGCCTTCGCCACGGAAATCCCCACCAGAAGCGATCCCACCAGGCCGGGCCCCCGGGTCACCGCCACTCCCTCCAGATCCGACAGTCCCACCCCCGACTCCTCGAGGGCCATGGAGAGGACCGTGTCGATGTTCTCCACGTGGTGGCGGGAGGCCAGCTCCGGGACCACGCCGCCGTACTTCTCATGCACCTTCACCTGGGAGGAGACGACGCTGGAGAGGATGACGTCGTCCCGGAGAACCGCCGCCGCGGTCTCGTCGCAGGAGGTCTCGATTCCCAGAATCAGCATCAGGGCTTTCCGTCGAGGAGCGCCCGGAGGCTCTTCTCATAAGGGGGGCGGGCGATCCCCGCCTCGGTGATGAAGGCGGTGACGTAGCGGGCCGGGGTCACGTCGAAGGCCGGGTGCCGCGCCATGGCCGCCTCGGGCGCCACCTTCACATTCCCGGATGTCTTCACCTCCTCCGGGTCCCGCTCCTCGATGGGAATCCGGTCCCCGGACGGGAGCGAGAGATCGATGGTGGACAGCGGCGCCGCCACGTAGAACGGGACCCCGTTCTCCCGGGACAGGACCGCCACCGGATAGGTCCCGATCTTGTTGGCCACGTCCCCGTTGGCGGCGATCCGGTCGGCTCCCACGATGGCCAGGTCCACCTCGCCCCGGGCCAGGAAATGCCCCGCTGCCGAGTCGGTGATGATCGTCACCGGGATCCCGTCCTGGGAAAGCTCCCAGGCCGTCAGCCGAGATCCCTGCAGAAAAGGACGGGTCTCGTCCGCCAGGACCTGCACCCTCTTTCCTTTCTCCACCGCGGCCCGGATCACGCCCAGGGCCGTGCCATAGCCGGCGGTCGCCAGTGCCCCGGCGTTGCAGTGGGTCAGGACGCACGCCTTCTCCGGCACGAGAGGCTCGCCGTTCCTTCCGATCCGTCTGTTGATCTCGATGTCCTCATCGCGGATCTTCACCGCCTCCGCCTCGAGGGCCTCCACCGCCGCCCGCGCTCCCTCGTCCTCACTTGCCGCGAAGGTCCGCTTCATCCTCTCGATGGCCCAGAAGAGGTTCACCGCCGTGGGGCGCGTCGAGGCGAAGAGGGCCGACAGTCTCTCCATCCGCCGCCGGAGCTCCGGGATCGGATCCCCAGCGTGGTCCTTCATCCCCAGCGCGATCCCGAGCGCCGCCGCCACGCCGATGGCTGGAGCGCCCCGGATCACCATGCCCCGGATCGCCTCGGCCACCTCCTCGGCGCTGCGGCAGGTGCGGTAGATGACGTCGGCCGGGAGGCGGGTCTGGTCCAGGATTACCACCGCCTCGCCGGTCCAGTCAATGGTCTTGAACAATTCCGCTTTCCCCGGGGGCTGGACTTGGAGGTCTTGATCTTAGAGGAAGATAGGCCGCGATTCAACCCAAGCCTTCCCGAGCGGTTGCCGCTCCCATTCCCATGTGGTAGGTTACGGGCCAGTTGTCCGGGAAGTCCCGCCGGATCACTCCCTTCAAGGATCCCTCCGGGATCTCCGCCTCCGGGGAGCGGATGAGGAAGATCGCAGAGAGAAAGGCCTCGTTCCGGAACAACTCCGGGATCGAGATCCGACCCTGCTACAACGCGAAGGACCTGGAAGGCGTCGATCCCGACCGGAACATCGGCTTCCCGGGCGAGTACCCCTTCACCCGCGGCATCCAGCCCTCCATGTACCGCGGCCGCCTCTGGACCATGAGGCAGTACGCCGGGTTCGGATCGGCGAAGGAGACGAACCGCCGGCTGAAGTTCCTCCTGGAGCACGGGCAGACCGGGCTCTCGGTGGCCTTCGATCTCCCGACCCAGATGGGCTACGACTCAGACCATCCGGCCTCAGCGGGAGAGGTGGGGAAGGCGGGGGTCGCCATCTCCACCCTGGAGGACATGGAGATCCTCCTGGACGGCATCCCGCTGGACCGGGTCTCCACCTCCATGACCATCAACGCCACCGCCGCGATCCTCCTCTGCCTCTACATCGCAGTGGGAAGGAGGCAGGGAGTGGCCCCGGAGAAGCTCTCGGGCACCGTCCAGAACGACGTCCTCAAGGAGTACATGGCCCGGGGGACCTACATCTACCCTCCCCAGGCCTCCTTGCGCATCGCCACCGACATCTTCGCCTACTGCCGGGACCACCTTCCCCGGTGGAACAGCATCAGCATCAGCGGCTACCACATCCGGGAGGCCGGCTCCACCGCGGTCCAGGAGATCGCCTTCACCCTGGCCAACGCCATCGAGTACATGGAGGCGGCGAAGCGGGCGGGGCTGGAGGTGGACGAGATCGCCCCGCGGATCTCCTTCTTCTTCAATGCCCACAACGACCTGTTCGAGGAGGTCGCCAAGTTCCGGGCCGCGCGCAGGCTCTGGGCCCGGATCGTGCGGGAGCGATTCAAGGCCCGGGACGACCGGTCCCTCCTCCTGCGGTTCCACGCCCAGACCGGCGGCTCCACCCTCACCGCCCAGCAGGTGGAAAACAACGTGGTCCGGGTGACCTATCAGGCCCTGTCCGCGGTGCTGGGAGGCACCCAGTCCCTCCACACCAATTCCATGGACGAGGCGCTGTCGCTCCCCACGGAGGAGAGCGTGGCGGTGGCGCTGAGGACCCAGCAGATCCTCGCCCACGAGACCGGCGTGGCCGACACGGTGGATCCCCTGGGCGGCTCCTACTACGTGGAGGCCCTCACCTCCCGGCTGGAAGAGGAGGCCCGGGGCTACCTGGACCGGATCCGGCGCATGGGGGGAGTCATCCCGGCCATCGAGGGGGGCTTCATCACCCGGGAGATCCAGGAGGCGGCCTACCGCGCCCAGCGGGCGGTGGAGTCGGGGGAGCAGGGGGTGGTCGGCGTGAACCGCTACCGGAGCGAGAAGAAGAAGCCGCCGCGGATTCACAGGATGGACCCCGCCCTGGAGCGGGAGCAGGTGAAGCGGCTGGCCCGGTTCAGGCGCCGCCGGGACGCCGGCGCGGCGAAGGAGTCCCTGGCGGAGCTGGAACGGCGGGCCCGGGGGACCGGGAATCTCCTTCCCGCCGTCCTCGCCGCGGTGGAGTCCCGGGCCACCCTGGGCGAGATCTCCGACACCCTCCGGGGGGTCTTCGGCGCCTACCGGCCGGAGGCGACATTCTGATGAAGGAGGGGGCGCCGCTGCTGGAGGTGGAGGATCTCAGGGTCGAGTTCGCCGCGCCTGAGGGGACCGTGCGGGCGGTGGACGGCGTCTCCTTCGAGATCCGGGAAGGGGAGACTCTGGGCCTGGTGGGGGAGTCGGGCTGCGGAAAGAGCATCACGGCCCTCTCCCTGCTCCGCCTCATCGCGCCGCCGGGGCGGATCTCCGGCGGCCGGATCCGCTACCGGGGCCGGGACCTTCTCTCGGTGAGCGAGCGGGAAATCCGGAAGGTCCGGGGGAAGGAGATCGCCCTGATCTTCCAGGAGCCGGTGGCGGCGCTGAACCCGGTTTTCACCGTCGGGTCCCAGATCTCCGAAGCCATCCGGGTCCACAACAGGGTCGGCAGGAAGGAGGCGATGGCGGAGGCGGTGCGCCTCCTGCGCCTGGTCCAGATCCCCGACCCCCAGCGGCGGATTCACGAGTACCCGCACCAGATGAGCGGAGGGATGTGCCAGCGGGTCATGATCGCCATGGCCCTCTCCTGCAAGCCCTCCCTGCTCGTGGCCGACGAGCCCACCACCGCGTTGGACGTCACCATCCAGGCCGAGATCCTCGATCTCCTCCGGCGCCTGAGGGAGCAGTTCGACCTGTCGGTCCTCCTCATCAGCCACAACCTGGGGGTCGTCGCCGAGTCGGGGAACCGGGTGGCGGTGATGTACGCCGGGCGGATCGTGGAGGAGGCGCCGGTGCGGGAGATCTTCGCCTCGCCCAAGCATCCCTACACCCTGGGGCTCCTGAGATCGATGCCCAGGCTCGGGGAGCGGGCCCGGACCGGCCGGCGGCGGCTTCCCACCATCCCGGGAAGCGTCCCGGACCCCGCCCGGCGGGAGCCGGGATGCCCGTTCGCCCCCCGCTGCCCGGAGGTGATGGAGGCCTGCCGGAGGGTGGAGCCGAGGCTGCTCCCCCTCTCCTCCGGGCGGAAGGTCTCCTGCTTCCTGCACCATCCCGCGGAAGGGGAGGGGAGGGCGGCGCGGCCATGAACGCCACGGGCAACGGGAATCTGCTGGAAGTCCGGGGGCTGAAGAAGCACTTCCCGATCCGGCGGGGCGTCTTCTCGCGGGTCAGCGGCTACGTCCGGGCTGTGGACGGGGTGGACCTGACCCTCCGGCGCGGCGAGACCCTGGGCCTGGTGGGGGAGTCGGGGAGCGGAAAGACCACCACGGGGCGCTGCATCCTGCGGCTCATGGAGCCCACCGGGGGAAGCATCCGGTTCGAGGGAGTGGACCTCCTCTCCCTCTCCCCTTCCGGGATGCGGAAGATGCGCCGCGAGATGCAGGTGATCTTCCAGGATCCTTACGGCTCCCTGAACCCCCGGATGAAGGTGGGAAGCATCGTGGGAGAGCCGCTGGCCATCCACAGGATCGCCCGGGGCGCGGAACGGGAGGACCAGGTGGCGGAGCTGCTGAAACGGGTGGGGCTGGATCCTTCGGCCATGAGGCGCTATCCTCACGAGTTCTCCGGGGGGCAGCGGCAGCGGATCGGCATCGCCCGGGCCCTGGCCCTGAGGCCGAAGCTCATCATCTGCGACGAGCCGGTCTCCGCGCTGGATGTCTCCATCCAGGCCCAGGTGGTGAACCTCCTGATGGATCTCCAGGAGGAGTTCTCCCTGACGTATCTGTTCATCGCCCACGACCTGAGCGTGGTGGAGCACATCAGCGACCGGGTGGCGGTGATGTACCTGGGGAAGATCGTGGAGGTGGCCGACGCCGAGACCCTCTACGGGGACCCGAAGCACCCCTACACGAAGGCGCTGCTCTCGGCGATCCCGGTCCCGGATCCGGAGAGCCGCCCCCGGCGGATCCTTCTGAAGGGGGATCTGCCGAGCCCGGCCTCGCCGCCCCCGGGGTGCGCGTTCCACCCCCGGTGCCCGGTTGCGGTAGAGTCATGTTCCCGGGAGGAGCCGCCGCTTCTGGATCTTGGCGGGGGGCACTTGGCCTCCTGCCTGCTGGTCCGGCCGGGGCCGGCCGGACGCCCGGACTGAACCCGTTTCCTTTCGGATTCGTATATCCGTTTGTTCCGGGTCCTTTAGACCCCGCCCGAGCCATCTGCCCGCGGGCGGGACCCTTGCCGCTCCGGGCCCCGGGGGGGTCCGAATCGAATCTTCTGAGGTGCCGAATGAAAAGATGGTCCCGAGGAGTGTTGATCGGAGTTCTGGCCCTGGCCTGCCTGGCCCCGGGGAGTCCCGGCCTTCGAGCCCAGGAGCCTTCCGCGCCGGCCCAGGAGGCCCCGGCCGTCTCCCTTTCGCTGTCGGAAGTGCTCCAGTCCGCCCTGGAGAAGAACCTGGACATCGCCGTCCGGCGGTTCGACCCGAAGGTTGCGGAGACCCGGGTCGAGACCCAGGAAGCGGTCTTCTCGCCCAACCTTGAGTTCAGCGCCAAGGATGGAGAGAACACACAACCTTCGAGTTCGGCCCTCAGCGGCGGCACGGTCGTCACCGACTCGGATCGCACCTTCGCCGGCACCTACTCCGACGCCTTCAAACTGGGGAGCACGCTTCAATTTACCCTCTTCACCCACCGAAACAGTACCAACAACAGCTTCTCCACCGTCATCCCGTCCTACTATACCCAGGCTCTGGCCACGTACACCCAGCCCTTGCTCAGGAACTTCGGCCTGGAAGTGAACGAAACGCAGATCATCATCGCGAAAAACAATCACGAGATCAGCCAATGGCAGTTCCGCCAGACCGTCATGGACACGCTGGCGGCGGCGGAAGCGGCCTATTACGACCTGAACCTGGCCCTCATGAACATGAAGACGGCAGAGGCCTACCTGAAGCTGGCCCAGGATTTCCTCGATCAGACCCGGATCAGGGTGAGAGTGGGCACCCTGCCTCCCATCGAGATCACCCAGGCGGAGGCGGGGGTTGCGGACCGGGAAGGGACGGTCATCGTGGCCAGGAGCGCCATCCGCGCCGCCGAGGACCAACTCCGCCGGCTGATGAACATCCCCTCCGATTCTCCCCTCTGGAACCAGCCGGTCCATCCCACCGACGAGCCCCAGGTCCTGGACAAGATCGTGGACGTGGACGAGGCGATCCGGACGGCGATGGAGAAGCGCCCCGACCTGGAGCAGGCCCGGCTGGACCTGTCCTCCCGTGACGCCGATTTGCGCTACCGGAAGAATCAGAAGCTTTACCGCCTGGACTTGATCGCCCAGTACGGCGCCTCGGGGCTGAGTGGGAAATTCCTCCCCGTAACTCAGGTATACTACACCGCAGACCCCACACCGCCAGGCTGCATTCCCCTTCCGAATGACTCGTCCCGGTGCTCCGTCACCACCGATCCGCCGGATTTGGACATCGGAGAATCGTACAAGCAGGTCAAGGATCGGGACTTCAGCACCTGGAGCGCGGAGCTGCAGCTGGGAATTCCCCTGGGGAACCGGGCAGCCAAAGCGGCCTACGCCGCCGCTAAATACAGCGAGGATCAGGCGAAGCTGACCATCCAGCAGCTGGAGCAGGCGGCCCAGGTGGAGGTGCGGACCGCGGCGCGGGACATCGACACCAACCTGAAGCGCTATCGGGCCGCCCAGGTGAACACGAGGCTCCAGACGGAAAAGCTGAATGCCGAGCAGAAGAAGTACGAGAACGGGATGAGCACCACCTACCAGGTCCTCCAGTTCCAGACCGACCTGACGAACGCCCGGGCGCGGGAGAACCTGGCGATCGTCGACTATAATAAGTCGCTGGTGGAGCTGGACCGCGTGCTGGGGATCCTGCTCGACACTCGAAACGTGAGCGTTTCCGACTGATCGCCCCTTCTCCTGTCTCGGCCGCCGAATGACTGAAACCGGGGATCCCGCTGCGCCGTCACGGGACCTGGGCCCCCTGGAGGCCCTGGGCCGCGTCGCACGGGTCTTCTATGCCCCCCGGCATGCCGCCGGGGAGATCCGGGACCGCCCCAACTGGGTCTTTCCGCTCCTCCTCTCCGTCTTCTTCTCGCTCCTTCTGTCCACCGCCGTCTTCTCCCGTCCCGAGTGGCAGGAAGCCCTCCAGAAAGCCCTGGCCGGCGCCCCGAAGGCACTGGGAGAGCTGGAGAGGGTGCAGCTCCTCAAGACGATGCGGGTCATGGCCTATGGCGCCGTCGTGGTCGCGGTCGTCGTGGGGAACCTGTTCCTGGCCCTCCTCCTCTGGGGCACCGCCGTGCTCCTGGAGGGGCGGACGAAGTTCCTGACCGTCTTCTCGCTCCAGCTCCACGCCCAGATGGTGACGGTGATTCCCCAGGCCCTCGGCCTGGGAATCCTCCTGGCGCGCAGGGGAAACAGCCTGGAGGGAGCCGGCGACCCTCTGCCCTTCAGCCTCGCCTACTTCCTCTCCGCCCAGGGGGTGGCCCCGCTGCTGCGCGCCTTCGCCTCGGCGGTGGATCTCTTCAGCCTCTGGTACTGGGGCCTGGTGCTCCTGGGCCTTCCCATCGTTGCCGGACTCCCCCGCAGGAAGCTGCTGGTCCCGGTGCTGGTCCTCTGGATCGTCGGCGTTCTCGTCCGCGCCGCGACCCTCTCGCTGGCCATCGGCAACCCCTGAGGCCCTCGCCGGTCCCTCCGGACCCATTCCCGGAGCAACCGGTTGATGCGGTTGAAGATGGCCCCGGTCTTCGTTGACAGCCCCCAGCCCCTGTGCTAACCTCCGCGCCCGGCTCCAAGCCTTTTTGCCTCATTCCGGCCTTGTGATGGGACTCACGAGGAAATCTCCTTAGTGTCGGACACCCTTTTCCCCGTCTTCCTGCAGTTCTCGGTGGCCTTGCTGATGGCCGCGGGGATCCTGGCGCTTTCCTGGCTCGTGGACCGGAGGGTGGCGCGCCGGGCGAAGACCGATCTCTCCCCCTACGAATGCGGACTCCCTCCCTTCGTGGAGGCGCACCGGCGCTTCTCCGTCAAGTTCTACCTCGTCGCCATGCTTTTCATCCTGTTCGACATCGAGGCCGCCTTCCTGTTCCCCTGGGCGGCCGTGTTCCGCCGCCTGGGCCCTGCGGGCTTCTGGCAGATGGCCGTCTTCATCTTCGTCCTGCTCCTGGGCTACTTCTACATTCTCCGGCGCGGCGCGCTGGACTGGGACTAGGGGGGCGGAGGTGGGGTCGGAGCCGCGAGAGGTGGAGAAGGTCCGGGAGAAGTTCGGCGACGCCCTCAGGGAGGTGGTTTACTTCCGGGGGGAGGAGACCCTCGTGGTGGATCCGGCCCGGATCGTGGAGATCTGCCGGTTCCTGAAGGAGGACCCGGAGGCGGGCTTCGATATGCTGCTGGACATCACCGGGATCCACTTCCTGGAGAGGGAGTACAGCTACGAGGTCGTCTACCTCCTTCTTTCCCTGAACCGCAGGCGGCGGCTGCGGCTGCGGGCACGGCTGGGGGAGGAAGGCGAGATCGACACCGTGGTCTCCGTCTGGGGCACGGCCGACTGGCACGAGCGGGAGGCCTTCGACCTGGTGGGAATCCGGTTTCGGGGACACCCGGATCTGCGAAGGATCATCATGCCCGAGGACTACGCCGGGCACCCTCTCCGGAAGGATTTCCCCCTGGAACAGTAGGGGAAGCACGGCGGGAAGGACGGTAAGGAGGCGATGCACCATCCCGAGGACAGGGCGGCGCCGCTGGATCCTCTGGCGCCCGAGACGGTCACCATCAACATGGGGCCCTCCCACCCCAGCACCCACGGCGTCCTCCGACTGGTGGTGGAGCTGGACGGGGAGGTGGTGAGGAAGGTCACGCCTCACGTCGGCTATCTCCACCGGGGGATGGAGAAGATCGCCGAGAACATGACCTACCACCAGTTCATCCCCTACACCGACCGCCTCGACTACCTGGCCCCCCTCTCCAACAACGTGGCCTTCGTCCTCGCGGTGGAGAAGCTCATCGGGCTGGAGGTGCCGCCCCGCTGCCGAGCCATTCGGGTCCTCTGCTGCGAGATCGCCCGGATCTCCGCCCACCTTCTCTGGCTCGGCACCGGGGCGTTGGACCTGGGCGCCGGCACCGTCTTCTTCCATACCTTCCGCGAGCGGGAGATCCTCTACGACCTCATCGAGATGATCACCGGGACGCGTCTCACCACCAGCTACCCGCGGGTGGGAGGGCTGGCCCGGGACATCCCGGAGAGGCTGATCCCGGAGCTGAAGAAGTTCCTGAAGATCTTCCCCGGCAGGGTGGACGAGTACGAGACGCTCCTGACCCGGAACAAGATCTGGCTGAAGCGCACCCAGGACGTGGGAAAGATGTCTGCCCGGGACGCCATCGACCTGGGCCTCACCGGGCCCAACCTGCGGGCTTCCGGCGTGGAGTACGACGTCCGGAAGGCGTTCCCCTACTCCGGCTACGAGCAGTACGACTTCGAGGTGCCCATCGGGAGCGTGGGGGACGCGTACGACCGGTATCTGGTGCGGATGGAGGAGATGCGGCAGAGCGTCCGGATCCTGGAGCAGGTGGTGGCAAGCCTGCCCGGAGGCCCCGTCAACGCCGACGACCCGAAGGTGGTCCTCCCCCCCAAGAGGAAGGTCGTCACCAGCATGGAGGAGCTGATCCATCAGTTCATCATCGTCACCGAGGGATTCACCGCGCCGGTGGGGGAGGTCTACCACTCCGTCGAGGCGCCCAAGGGAGAGCTGGGCTTCTACATCAAGAGCGAGGGGGACAAGTCCCCCTACCGCCTGAAGATCCGGTCCCCTTCGTTCGTCACCCTCCAGGCTCTCCCGATCATGGCCGAGGGAGGCATGGTCTCGGACCTGGTGGCCGTGGTGGCAAGCCTGGATCCCGTCATGGGGGAGGTGGACCGGTGATCCCCGGCAAGGAGACCGAGGCCCGCATCGACACCGCCATCCGGGGGTATCCCCGGGCCCAGTCGGCGCTGCTGGAGATCCTCCATCTGATCCAGAAGGAGCGCGGCTACATCGCCGACGAGGACATGGAGTACGCCGCGGCCAGGGTAGGGGTCCCCGTGGCCCATGTGGCGGGAGTGGTCTCCTTCTACACGATGTTGCGCCGGAAGCCCGTGGGACGGCACCACATCCAGGTCTGCCGGACCCTCTCCTGCCAGCTCCGGGGATCCCGCGAGATCCTGGAGCGCCTGAAGAAGCGCCTGGGGATCCGGGAGGGGGAGGTCACGCCCGACGGGCGCTTCTCCCTGGTCACGGTGGAGTGCCTGGGATCCTGCGGCACCGCCCCCATGATGCAGGTGAACGACGACTATCACGAGAACCTGACCCTCGATCGCCTGGACGCGCTTCTGGATTCCATGAAATGAGCGCCAACGGTTACCTGCCTCTGCTGTTGAAGAACCTCCACCGCTCTGACTCCGCCTCCCTGGCCGCCTACGAGCAGTCAGGCGGCTACCTGGCGCTGAGGAGGGCGTTGAAGGGGATGACCCCGGAGCAGGTGACCGAGGAGGTGAAGGCCTCGGGGCTGCGGGGCCGCGGCGGCGCCGGCTTCCCCACCGGGATGAAGTGGGGCTTCATGCCCAAGCGACCCGGACCGAAGTACCTGGTCCTCAACGCCGACGAGAGCGAGCCCGGGACCTTCAAGGACCGGCTCCTCATGGAGCGGGACCCCCATCTGGTGATCGAGGGGTTCCTGATCAGCTGCTACGCCGTGGGGTGCCGCCACGGCTTCATCTACATACGCGGCGAGTTCGTCCGTCCCTACCAGATCCTTCTGGAAGCGGTGCGGGAGGCCCGGGCGAAGGGATACGCGGGGAAGAACATCCTCGGAAGCGGCTTCGATTGCGAGATCACCATCTACCGCGGGGGCGGCGCCTACATCTGCGGCGAGGAGACGGCGTTGCTGGAGTCGCTGGAGGGGAAGCACGGACATCCGCGCCTGAAGCCCCCCTTCCCGGCCCAGGTGGGCCTCTACGGCTGTCCCACCTCGGTGAACAACGTGGAGACCATCGCCAACGTCCCGCTGATCGTGGAGATGGGGGCCGAGTGGTACGCCAGGATCGGCCGCCCTGAGAACACGGGCCCCAAGCTCTACTGCGTTTCGGGCCACGTCCGGAAGCCCGGCGTCTATGAGTTCCCCCTGGGGATTCCGCTCCGGGAGCTGATCTACGAGCACGCCGGCGGAATGCTCCGGGAGGGCCACCCCCTCAAGGCGGTGGTCCCGGGCGGCTCCTCGGTGCCGGTCCTGCGCGCCGACCAGGTGGACGTCCTCATGGACTTCGAATCGCTGTCCGCGGCCGGCTCGCTGCTGGGGTCCGCCGGGGTGATCGTCATGGACGACACCGTCTGCATGGTGGACGCCCTGCTCAACCTGGCCCGGTTTTACTCCCACGAGTCGTGCGGGCAGTGCACCCCCTGCCGGGAGGGGACCGGGTGGTACGTGCAGATCCTGGAGCGCCTGGAGCGGGGGGAGGGTAAGACCTCAGACCTGGATCTCCTCTGTGACCTGAGCGACCGGATCCAGGGGAATACCATCTGCCCGCTGGGGGATGCCGTCGCCATGCCGGTGCGGAGCTACGTCACCGCCTTCCGGGAGGAGTTCGAGCACCACGTGACCCGCAGGAAGTGCCTGGCCGCCCCCGGGGCGGCGGGGGACTGAGGGAGAGATGGCCGACAACCAGCCTGAAAAGGTGACCCTCACCATAGACGGGCAGACCGTCACGGTCCCCTCCGACATGAACCTCATCCAGGCCGCCGCGACGGCGGGAATCGAGATCCCCCACTTCTGCTACCACCCGAGCCTCTCGGTTGCCGGCAACTGCCGCATGTGCCTGGTGGAAATCGAGAAGGTGCCCAAGAACCAGATCGCCTGCTCCACCCGCGTGGCGCCGGGGATGGTGGTGAAGACCCGGTCGGAGAAGGCGGTGAAGGCGCGGCAGGGGGTGATGGAGTTCCTCCTCATCAACCACCCCCTGGACTGCCCCATCTGCGACCAGGCCGGAGAGTGCGTCCTCCAGGAGAACTCCTACCATTACGGCACCGGGACGAGCCGGTTCGAGGGGGAGAAGGTCCACCACCCGAAGCGGGTGGACCTGGGCCCGCACATCGTCTTCGACCCCGAGCGGTGCATCAAGTGCACCCGGTGCATCCGGTTCTGCGACGAGATCACGCGCACCCACGAGCTGGGGTTCTTCAATCGGGGCAACCACTCCATCATCGGGACCTTCCCGGGACGGAAGCTGGACAACCCCCACTCCGGCTGCACCGCCGACCTCTGCCCCGTGGGGGCCCTCACCGTCAAGGAGTTCCGCTTCCAGCAGCGGGTCTGGTTCCTGAAGAACACCGCTTCCGTCTGCGCCGGCTGCGCCCGGGGCTGCAACGTCTACCTGGGGATCAACCAGAACCGGATCTGGCGCATCCTCCCCCGGGAGAACGACGCGGTGAACGGGAGCTGGATCTGTGACGAGGGGCGGCTCAGCTACGCGGCGTATCAGGAGGCGGAGCGGCTGGGGAGCGCCCAGGCGGGACCGATGGCGGGGGCGGCGGCGGGCACCGCCCGGCCCCTGATGTCCGAGGCCGCCTGGGAGCAGGCCGCGGCTATTCTCGGGGAGACGGCCAGGAGGCACGGCGGGGCTTCCGTGGCCGCCGTCACCTCGGGGCACGCCACCCTGGAGGAGCAGGCGGCCCTGGCGGAGCTGATGAGGCGGCTCGGCGGGACGCGCATCGCCCTCCCCGTCCACGAGCGGGGCGGGGACGACGACCTCCTCATCCGCAAGGACAGGACCCTGAACTCCCTCGGAGCGCGCCTGGCGGGGGGCGCCGGCGCGACGCTTCCGGAGATCCTCGCGGCCGCCGGCAAGGGGGAAATCCGGGCCCTCATCGTCCTCCGGGAGGATCCCATAGGCGAAGAGGGCGAGGAAGCGGCCCGGGCGCTGGCGGCGCTGGACTTCCTCCTCACGCTGGACTGGCGTGTCACCGAGACGGTGAAGGCCTCGGATCTGGCCCTGCCGGTCTGCGCCTTCGGGGAGATGGATGGCAGCGCCGTGAATTTCGAGGGACGGATCCAGCTCCTCCGGCCCGGCCTCGTCCCGTACAAGGAAAGCGATCCGGCGTGGAGGCCGCTCTATGAGATCGCCGCGCGCCTCGACGGCGGGGAGGCCCCGCGGTCCTTCCGGGAGGCCTTCCGGGCGGCCGCGGCCCGGGTGCCCGTGCCGGCGGGACTCGACACGCCCGCCGTGGGGAAATCGGGCGTCCTCCTGAACCTTTCCGGCGCCAAGGAGTCATGACGTGGAGCCGAGCCTCCTGGCCCTGATCCTGGAATCGGCGGTGAAGGTCGCCTTCGTCATCGCCATGGTGATGGGGGCGGTGACGGTGATGACCTGGGTGGAGCGGCGCGTCTCCGCCTGGATCCAGGACCGGCTCGGACCGAACCGGGTGGGGCCCGAGGGCCTCTTCCAGCCCATCGCCGACGGGATCAAGTTCCTCTTCAAGGAGGACATCATCCCGCCCCATGTCTACAAGCCCCTCTACATCCTGGCGCCGGCCCTGAGCTTCGTCCCCGCCCTGGTGGGGTCGGCGGTGATTCCCTTCGGCGACAGCATCCGCCTCTTCGGCCGGGACGTTGCCCTGAGGGTGGCGGACCTGAACGTGGGGATTCTCTTCATTTTCGCCATGTCGGCCATGGGGGTCTACGGCATCGCCCTGGCCGGCTGGTCTTCCAACAACAAGTACTCCCTCATGGGCGGAATGAGGTCCTCGGCCCAGCTCATCTCCTACGAGCTGGCCATGAGCCTCTCGGCGGTGGGGGTCCTCATGGCGGCGGGATCGCTCCGGCTCACCGAGGTGGTCCTCGCCCAGGACCGGCTCCTGCACTGGAACGCGTGGAGCCAGCCCGTCGGGGCGTTCGTCTTCCTCGTCGCCGCCTTCGCCGAGACCAACCGCCTCCCCTTCGACATGCCGGAGTGCGAGTCCGAGCTGGTGGGGGGCTACCACACCGAGTACTCCAGCATGAAGTTCGCCATGTTCTTCATGGCCGAGTACGCCAACATGGTGACCGCCTCGGCCCTCATGGTCACACTATTCTTCGGCGGCTGGCAGGTGCCGGGGCTCGCCGCCCTCTCCCTGCCGCCCCTGGCCGTTTCGCTCATCCAGGTGGCCGCCTTCTTCCTGAAGGTGGGCTTTTTCCTCTTCTTCTTCGTCTGGGTCAGGTGGACGCTGCCCCGCTTCCGGTTCGATCAGCTCATGGACCTGGGGTGGAAGGTCATGCTCCCCCTGGCGCTCCTGCAGGTTTTCGCGACCTCGTTCATGATCCTGGCGGGGTGGATATGAGCCTGGAGATGCTCCTGGTCAACGCCGTCGCTTTCGTGGCCATCTTCGCGGCCCTCATGGTGGTGTTCCACCGCAATCCCATGGTGAGCGTCGTCTTCCTCATCGTGAACCTGATCTGCATCGCCCTCTTCTTCCTGATCCTGCAGGCCCAGTTCCTCTTCGCCATCCAGCTCATCGTCTATGCCGGGGCGATCATGGTCCTCTTCGTCTTCGTGGTGATGCTGCTCAATCTGCGCCACGAGGAGGCGACCCGGTCGGGCGGCCGGGTCCAGACCGTCCTGGCCCTGGCGGGGGGCGTGTTCCTGGTGGGGGTCCTCTGGATGGCCCTCTGGGGGCGCTCCGCCGCGCCCAACACCTACACCGGCGGCTTCTGGACCGGCTTCGGGACGGTGGAGGACATGGGACGGCTCCTGTTCAACGACTACCTCTTCGCCTTCGAGGCCGCCTCGGTCCTCCTGTTGGTGGCCATGATCGGCTCGGTGGTCCTGGCCCGGAGGAAGGAATCGTGACGACGACCACTTCGTTCCTGCCTCTGGTGGCGGCGGTCCTCTTCTCCATCGGGGCCGTCGGAGTCCTGATCCGCCGCAACGCCATCGTGATCCTCATGTGCATCGAGCTGATGCTCAATGCAGTGAACCTGACCTTCGCCGCCTATGCCTACGAGCTGCGCTCCATGACCGGCCACATCTTCATCTTCTTCGTGATGACGGTGGCGGCGGCGGAGGCGGCGGTGGGCCTGGGGATCGTCATCGCCGTCTTCCGGAAGCGCCAGAGCGCCGACGTGGACGACGTCAACCTGATGCGCTGGTAGAAACGGGCATGCTGAACCTTCTCTGGCTGATTCCGGTCCTGCCGCTTGCGGGTTTTGCGGCCTGCGGCCTGTTCGGGCGCCGATACCTGTCGAAGCGGGCGGTGTCGGTGATCGCGTG
>Ga0315288_10000954_pt1 | contig 36727 bp, 29 predicted proteins | sample YL17G11_20_MG_FD_203454 | JGI IMG/M metagenome (GOLD analysis project Ga0315288, IMG submission 203454) | Sediment microbial communities from Yellowstone Lake, YNP, Wyoming, USA - YL17G11_20 | ecosystem: Environmental > Aquatic > Freshwater > Lake > Sediment | place: USA: Wyoming | collected...
TTGATGGAATGCTTGAATTCCCAACAGAGCTGTAGCGTCCGAGCTTGTCTCGGACGAAACATCGTTGCACGCGGAGTTGCGACGCTACACTAATTAGTTTAAAACCATTAGTCTGCGTGGGGGTGGTGAGTTGAAAGTTGATGGAATGCTTGAATTCCCGACAGAGCTGTAGCGTCCGAGCTTGTCTCGGACGAAACATCGTCGCACAAGGAGTTGCGACGCTACACTAATTAGTTTAAAACCATTAGTCTGCGTGGGGGTGGGGAGTTGAAAGTTGATGGAATGCTTGAATTCTCAACAGCTGAATCAGAGGAAACAGATAAAACTGAATCTTTCATTGTTTCATTAGTGTATTTTGAATCTGTTTCATCCTTTAATCTGTTGGGAGACAGACAAAGAACTCTAACTAAAAGGAAAGGGCTTATGAAAAAAATCATCTTTATCTGTGCGTTGATTATATTCCTCTTGTATCCGCTTTCGATTAAATCTCAAACAGTCTCGAAGGACAGCTCCCAGACGGAAATACTAAAACTACAGAAACAAGCTGAAAGTTTCAAAACAGAGCTTGAGAAACTAACAGATGAAGGATACCAGAAAGCAATTGAAGGGGCAAATCAGAGTATTTTTGTTTCGACTTTGGTGGTTCTCTTTGTAACTCTACTTGCTATAGCTATCGGTATTTTTGGATATTTTAGAATTAGGGAGTTAAAAACTGATTATAAAGAAACCAAAGCAGAACTTCGGAAAAGTTTTGAATATGAGTTAGAAAAAGTAAAAGAATATAAAAACGAGATTAAAACAATATGTGAAGATATAAAGGAAAAAGGTAAATTTGTTGACGAGGAAACAGATAATTTCAAAAAGAGAATGAAGGCACAGCAAGAAATGGGTCCTCCGGATTTTACTAAGGAAGAAGTCTCTCAATTAACAAAAAAGGATTCTAAGATAGCTATTGAAGAATATGAAAAGGTAATGAATAAAATTTTCGATGAAGGAATTTATCTTACAATGGCATACAATTATTATGTTGAGGAAAAATATGATGAATCTATTGTTGAGCTTAAAAAAGTTTTAAGATTGAAACCTGGGAGCTATGATGCCTATAATAAGTGGGGCGCTAATTTAGCAGCTTTAGACAGACATGAGGAGGCGATAGAGAAGTATAAGAAAGCAATCGAGCTGAAGCCGGATTATGCAGGGGCTTATTCCAACTGGGGTGCGGCTCTAACAAACTTAGGCAGACATGAGGAGGCAATAGAGAAGTCTAAGAGGGCTACGGAGTTGAAGCCAGATTATGCAGAGGCTTATTCCAACTGGGGTGTGGCTTTAGGAAAATTAGGCAGAAATGAGGAGGCGATAGAGAAATATAAGAAGGCTACAGAGTTGAAGCCAGATTTTGCTGATGCTTATTACAACTGGGGTGTGACTTTAGGAAAGTTAGGCAGACATGAGGAGGCAATAGAGAAATATAAGAAGGCAACCGAGCTGAAGCCAGATTTTGCAGAGGCTTATTCCAACTGGGGTGCGGCTTTAGGAAACTTAGGCAAACGTGAGGATGAGATAGAGAAATGTAAGAGGGCAACCGAGTTGAAGCCAGACTTGGCAGAGGCTTATTTCAACTGGGGTGTGGCTTTAGGAAAATTAGGCAGATATGAGCAGGCAGTAGAGAAGTATAAGAAAGCAACCGAGCTGAAGCCAGATTTTGCAGAAGCTTATTCCAACTGGGGTGTAGTTTTAAGAAACTTTGGCAGATATGAGGAAGCGATAGAGCAGTGTAAGAAGGCAACCGAGTTGAAACCAAGTTTGGCAGAAGCTTGGTATAATACAGCTTGCGTTCGTTCTCTGCAAAACAACAAACCTGAGGTGCTGAAGAATCTAAAGAAAGCTATTGAACTTGATCCCTCCAACAAAGAAAAAACAAAGAAAGACGAGGATTTCAAGAATCTGTGGGAGGATGAGGATTTTAAGAAGTTGGTGGAGTGAATTGGAATTGTGGACATTTCCAGCCGTTCGTCATGGAAACCCGACCATAGAACAAATTCACCATTTATAGTGAGCTTCGAACTATTTATGCTGAGCTTCGAAGCACAACTTTTGTGGTGAATTTGTGGTGAATAGGATAGCCCGACTGTTTATGAGAGGCAGTGTATTATACATGTTTTAAGATCCAGAATTCGAGCACCTCTTCGCTTTTGCAGAAATATGTAATTTTTTGTTAGAATTTTAAATTATGAACTTAAAGTTTAGTCAAAAAATGGGTCCCCTAAACGTCATACCTCCAAGTGCTTGTTCCACTTTAAGTTGGAACGATAAATTCTTTCTTTTTGATACCGACATAAATATCCACAATTCGTTGCCGGATAATGAGCTGGAGGAAAAGTGAGAAAAAAATTAGAAATACCACCAGATGCACCAGAAGCACCAGTACCGCAGGACAATTGAAAAAATGAAAAACAGCCATCCGCATGTCCCGCATGTCCTGAAACACCAGTTGGAAGATCATGTGTTCTATTTATTAGTTTGTGAATATAATAGAATTTATTGCAGTCCCGATTATGGTCATCAACCAAATAAATTAACAAACCAAATAGTTCTGCGGTCAGGAAAGAAGTTCGTAGGGGAGTCCCTTGTGGACTCCCGCTTCAGAACGATAACGGGAGGGGACAAGCCCCTCCCCTACAGACACTTTTCCGGTTTGTAGCGATAATTAGTTGAAGACCATTATCGGGACTGATTGAGGAAACATATATATAACTTTGGCTTCAGCCACATTAAACCCAAATTATGCATTAGAAGCAAAGCGAGCTAATGCAAGAGTTGGGTTTAATCCCGATCTCAAGATCCAGAATTCGGACTTAGCAACGCTTGGTTTTCACCAAAAAGGTTTCTTATGATTCTGTGAAAACTAAAGTGTTGCTTAGTCGCTGCAAAGCAGGTCTCTGCGAAACAGAAAAAATGCAAATGCATTTTTTGGGTTTAAGTAAAATCCCTTGATTGAATAAACATACTACTCGTCAGCCAATCAAACAAAAAGGCGACCCGAAGATCGCCTCTGATAATAGATAGGAATCTTTTACTATCTTTATAACTTACTCACCGGCTGTGTTTTCTTCTCCTGGTGGAATTGGGCTCATGCTGTGTATCTCCTCGCTTACTATGGTAGGGGTAACAAAGATGACCAAGTCCCGATTGGTTATCTCGTTTCGGGTATATCGGAAAAGATAACCCAAAAGAGGGATGTCTTTTAAGATAGGAATTCCGGCATGGCTTTTTGATTCTAACTGAGTGGTTAATCCTCCGATCACCGCCGTCTGTCCATTTTCCACCACCACATTGGTTTCAGCGTTATTGGTGTTGATGATCACGCCGTTGGCGTCAAAGGTATAAGAGCTTCGCTCCGGTTTGAGCTTCAACAATATTCGGTTTTGTGCGGTTATATGCGGAGTTACGCGCAGTATGGTTCCCACCTCTTCGAACTCTATCACCACGTTTCCCGCTTGATCGAACTGCTTAATGGGGATCTTCTGTCCCATCTGAATGAATGCCTCCCGGTTATCCACGGTGGTTATCTCGGGATGGGCGATTATCTTCCCCTTCTTGCTGGTGACCAAAGCGGAGATGGTTCCTTCTATGTCAAAGTCTCCCTGCATCATGGCGAGGGTATATTGACCTGCAGGACCGCTCACTTTATCTGTCTTCTGAGAATAACTTCCTTCGGTCTTATCCCCGGTCATAAGCTGGGCGCTTTTCCTGGAGATCATCGACCAGTCGAGCCCCAGCTCAGTCACACTTCCGGATTCGATCTCCAGAAGCTTAGCAGAGATTTTAATCTGCCTGGTCTCCTTGTCCAAAGTTTCGACCAGCTGTATAACCTTCTGGATATACTCCGGTGTATCCCGAATGACTAAAGAATTGGTCCGATCGTCTGTGTCGATGGATCCTCTTTGAGAAAGTACTGCCTTAATCGCTTTGACCATATCCTTAGCGGTGCCATATTTTATCGAGATTACCTCTGTTTCCAGACTCACCAGTGCAGTCTGATCCGCTTTGTGTTTCTCTAAAAGTGCCTGCTCGTTGATGAAATCCTGGGTGGGAAGCACTCGAATGTATCCCTCTTCCGTTACACCAGTCAGGTTATAGGTTTTTAAAAGGATGTCCAGAGCCTGTCGCCAGGTCACGTCCTGCAAGGTCAAAGTCACTGCCACGTCTACCGAAGGGGCCGCTACGATATTAACTCCTCCATAATCTGCCAGAAAGCTCAAAACCGAATGCAGGTTTGCATTTTGTAGAGTTATGGCGTTGATGATTTTGTCACTCTTCCCGGCTGGTGCAGGCTCTCCGGAAATGTTCCCTACCCCGGCCCCCATAAAAAAGAGCATTGCCAGAAAAAGACTGGCAAACAGAAACGTCTGGCGCCACCTAAGCCCTCTGTTCGTTCGGAGAATTTTCAGCATAAGCTACCTCTCTTTTAATATTCCCGGTTAAGTTCCAAAGTTATGGTTTTGTATCCGCCGTATTCCTCGACATGAAACACCACCTGTTCGTCGTCAACACTGAGCACATATCCATTTTTGATTTTATCGCCACTTTTTAGTATGTATCCGTATCCTATCTCATCTTCCAGCAAAGCTTGATTCCCCAGTTTGTCTCTGATGATTCCTGCTAACTTAAGATTCTCAAACCGGGGGAGGGGAGGTGCTCCGAACGCCATCGACTCTTTGTCAGTTAAGGGTAGGAAAGGATCCCTGGAAGTTTCGGGATTAAAAGTAACCAGCTTTCTTGACGGAACCACCCCTAATGTTTGAGGATTCTGAATTAACGTCGAGCCTTCCAGAAGCGAGTCACTCTCATGAGCAGATGCCCCTTCAGTACCCAGGATTTGACTTATTCCTTTCTGCACGGTCATTCCCACGTCAGTCGGAACATTCTTCTTTTTCTCACTCTCAGTCTTAGTCTCAGTCTCAGTCCCAGTCTCAGTCATCTTTGTTTTATCTGTCGTCGTCGCCACCTCAGAAGTCTTTTCTTCCGGGAAAGGACCAAGTGGAACTAGAGATCGGCTTATTCGTCTTTGTAGAGTAACTCGTTCAATTAAGCTATCCTTTGAAGTGGATGAAACCACAGGCGGTATTTTGTTGCTCTCCAATTTTGCTTGAGATGATGGATTAGAAACCGAAGTTTGGGGCAATGTAATATCTTTTTCTGCTATGGTGTTTTTCGCACTTTTGACTTCAAGCTTAACAGAAGCAGTTCCTGTTTGATCGGTGCTTTGTTTCGAAGTGACACCGGTTGAAGGTTTTGACTCGGACGTCCTTGATTTCTGTAATATGGCTGGGGAGACTCCTTCTTCCTTATTTATATTCTCTTTGTTTACATGTTCCTTATTTACATTTTCCTTAGTTGGTTTGTCTTTAGATGGAATCTGCGATAGCAAAACTTGCTTGTCTTTCTGTTGTGGCAGAGGGACTTCACCGGTATCGGCATAAGAAACCGCTTTCTTGAAATCTCTTTCTTTCTGCACCGTGAAAGTCTCCGTCTTTTCCGGGGTGGTTATGACCGGAGAGTTCTCTGCAGTGGCAAGAAAAGCTTGAGATTCCACCGACTTCGGCTCAATGGGGGAGGTCGTCTCAACCGAGAAGATTGAAGCTTTTTTATCTCCTTCTTTCGGGAGTGGATTCTTTTGCTCAATATTAGCTTCTTTTACCGCCATCCATATAGGGAAATCCGGCTCCGGTGTGGTCAGGATGGCAAGAGTTACTTTTTTCTCACTTCCGGTTTCGGTCACCTTATAGACTACTGGACCTTTTAAATCCAAGACTACGCGGACGACTTTCTCCGGGGTCACTTGAAATTGGCCCGTGCGAATTGCATCTATGATGCCTGACGGTAGTCCTTCTTTAAAGTTATGTTGAGGTAAACCAAAGACCACATCCTTACAGTCTACGATCAGCCGATTTGGCTTTCCATCCTTGGCCTCCTCTGTGGAGTGAGAAAACTCAAAGGGTTGGTCGGCATATATAGTGACTTGGGTAAAGTTCCCCTCCTTCTTCAGGCTGATGTTTTCAATCCGGCCGCTTCCCCAGGCCACATTGAAAACGAGCAAAAACGTCCATAAAAATAGAAATGCTAAAATGACGCCAGAAAATTTAATTTTATCCCCGCCTGCGGTGGGTTTTTCAATATTTATGCTCATGGATCACCTTTCAAAATTCTACTTCCTTAAGTTTCTCCTCTTCCTTAACATAATAGGTGGTCAATTTTAATGATACCGTGATGCTCTGACCTTTTTGTTCGGGAATTTGACCCTCCGGCGGAAGTGCCGTTATGGTCACGTCCGATACGTTCGCCAGAAAAGGGAAATTGGCGATGTAGCTTAAGAAGTTCCCTAAGTTATTATAGGATCCGGAAATATCTATGTTGAAAGAGCTGGCGTTGTAAAAGCTCACCTGAACCGGTCCCTGGGGAATAATCTGCGTGATTCCGGTTTGATTAGATTGAGCCGCCGAATGCATTTCCATCAAAAACAAGGGAATCTGTCTTTCCTCTGGCAGCAAACATTCCACCTTACGATACCGGGCCAGAAGTTTCTCGTATTCTTCTTTCAAACTTTCAAAACTTTTCGCTTTCATCTCCACGTTTTTGAGATCGGTCATAAGGTTTTCATATTGGGTCTGTTTCTGTTCTATCAGGATGGCATTTTTCGAGTAGATTTTGGAATACCAAAAATAAAACACTATAAAGATCACCAGACCTCCCAGAAGAATCTTTTGCGTCTTTGGATCTTTTAAATCCATCTTACTCCCCTCCGGTGGATAGATTTATCGCAGAACCTTCTTTTCCATTTTGCAAAGCCAGCTCGTGTGTTGCCGTATCAGCGACCGGGCTTTCCACCTCGGGGAGATAATAAAGATCTCCCACCAGCTGGAAGGAGAAGGTCTTGTATTGTTTGGTCTCAGCTCTTTTCACGTATTGTAATTCCATATTCTTGAAATACTGCGACTGCATGAGCTGAATCAAAAAAGCGGCTAGACTATTTAAAGAATAGCTATATCCTTCTATGGTCACCTTTCTGGTTGGCATCTCGGCAGGAGCTGATGGGGTGATGGTATGGCTTGAATCTGTTTTAGATGCGCTTCCCTTTCCGGACTCTTCTTCTTTCAAAAGGGAGAGCCACAGGTAATCCGGAACTCTTTTGCTTAGATCCTCCATCACTCTCACCCAAACTGCCCGGTTTCTGTCCAGCGCCTCAATGGCAGACATCCTTTGCAGGATTTTGTCCTTAATCTCAGTCAAGGCGTCTACCAAAGCGATGTTACTCTTAAGCTCATCGGTTCGTCTCTGTGCCTCCGCTATCTTCGCATCCAGGGCTTTGAGCTTAATGCCCTGAAACACGCTTAATCCCACAAATAACACCACCAAAATCAAAGCAAAAGCAGCCACATAGGTTAGATATTTGTCAAAGGTTATGCCTCGATTCTTTTTGGTCAGCTCCTTGGGGAGCAAATTGATTTCGATCTTGGTCATTTTATTTTACCTTTCGCGCGGCTAATCCCACTGAAACCGCCAGAAGCGGTGCTATCCGGTCCGGCTGCATGTCCTTGAAGATGTCTGGATCGTATTCTATGTTTCTCAAAGGATTGGCTATCTCAATGGGAACGTTCAATTTCGTTTGTATGAACTCGGGCAGGAACGGAATTAAAGCACCCCCTCCCGAAAGAACTATCCAGTCCACCTGGGGTACTTTAGCCGTGGATTTGAAATAGGAGAAAGCGACCTCCAGACCGGAAATCAGCTCTTCGGAGGCTGTGACCACGGTGGCTTTAAGCATGTCCTGATCAATGGCACTCCCCATCGCTCCTTTGATGGTCTTTAGGGCTAACTCTTGATTGATTCGAAACTCCTTCATGATGGTGTTAAAGATGGCTCGTCCACCGCTGGCTAAGTCCCGGGTGGAATGAAATAATCCGTCCTTGAGAAAGGTGATGCTGGTGGTGTCGAATCCAATGTCGATCAAACCGGTTACCTTATCTGGATCTATCTCATAATTGAGGTCATAAGCATTCAAGATGGCAAAGGCATCGGTATCCACGATCACCGGTCTTAACCCCGCATCGGTGACCAACTCCACGTAGGAGCTTAAGAATTCGTTTCTGGCGGCGACCAAAAGAACGTCCATCTTTTTGATCTCTTCGTTCACGCTGATAATGTGATAATCCATGGTGACGTCTTCTACGTCAAAGGGGCTTCTCTGTTCTGCCTCAAACAAAACCGCCTGCTGAGCTTCGGCGCCGCTTTTTTGATCCATGGTGATTTTGTCCGTAATCACGCCGTGTCCGGAGATGGATATCGCCACCTCTTTCAATTTGGGATCGCACTGCTCCACCAAACTTTGAAGATTAAAGATAACGGTGTCCTTGTCTTTTATCTCCTCGTCCACTATAACCTCCATGGGTAGCTCCCGCATCCCCAGAGAGGTCAAGGCATAGGAGCCTGCTCTCTCCTCCAGTTTCACCAGTTTAATGGAGGAGGCGCCGATGTCCAAGCCGGCAACGGTTCTTGCTTTTTTCCCGAAGAGCATATGATTCTCTTTTTTAAATTTTAATTAGTAACGGTGGTTAAATCCAATCACACTACTTGTCTTGTCGGCTGAAATTTATAAAACCTTAAGCCTCCTCATAAATTTTAGAAATTGGTAGTGCGATCTCCCCTTCTGAAAAAATTTCAGATGTCTTTGTCTCTAATCGGCAAGAATTATCAGAAACTTAATTTTGTCTATATTTAAATCTTAAAATCTGCAAAGCTAAGAAAAACTTTTCTAGTTAAACCCAGATTCTAGTTCAGAGCCACTTTAGTGGCGTCGAGATTTACCCCCCTCTGCCCCTCCTTGTTTAAGGAGGGGATTAAGGGGAGGTCTTGACCCTAAAATTGATCATTTTGGTTTGAAGTTGTCGTTTACCAGAACCGTCTTGAAATTTTGTATGCATCCCTTGACTTGAAAATCCAATTAGACTATATTGCCTCAAGGTTTTGACCTGGGTAATATTGAAAGGAAAATGAAGCCGATAAAAATCAATTTCTTAGCTAAGATGTTACTAAGCCGGTCAAACCGACGTCTTTTTAAGACTAAGGCTTTTTCTTTGACCCAAAGACTGAAAGAGTCTCGAAAAATTCTTATATGTATGCCTGCTAACATGAATAGCTTAACTATAACTAAGGATTTATTATCTACACTTGCCGAAATCTTTAAGGGGAAAGCCATCTCTGTTTTTTTGCCCATTCTGAAAACTGAAGGTTATTTGCCCAGCCCGGCCGGATATAATGTGATCTATCCCCACAAAGAGGACTTGAAGATTTTTTCGATTCCGAAGAAGAGCTTGATTCAAAGATTAAGCGAGCATCAATTTGACATATCCTTAGATCTGGACTTAGAAGACAGCTTCTTTAACTCCTACCTTTGTCTGAAGTGTAAAATCCCTTTACGGCTGGGCGCACGGGGAAAGAGGTCGTTTCCATTTTATAACGTTCAGTTAGCAATCTATAAGGACAAACCGTCCCTATCAGAGACGTATCAAGGGTTGGTAAATGTGTTAAGAAATTTGGTAAACGAGAGCTAAATGACCATGTCAAATCGCAGGTATAATTGATAAAGGTGTTGTATGTTTTTATCTAAGCTGCAAATTTTAGGTTTTAAATCTTTCCCGCAGAAGACGGAGCTGCATTTTGATCGGGGAATCACCGCCATCGTGGGACCCAACGGTTGTGGCAAAACTAATTTGCTGGACGCCATCAGATGGGTCTTGGGTGAGCAGCGGACCACCCTTTTGAGATCGTCCAAGATGGAAGAGGTGATTTTCAATGGCACCAAAGACCTAAAGCCTCTGGGCATGTCAGAGGTAACTTTGATCATTGAAAACTCCAAAGGAATCTTACCCATTGATTATAATCAGGTCACCGTAACCCGACGCCTTTTTCGCTCCGGAGAAAGCGAATACCTTTTAAATAAAACCCCCTGCCGATTGAAAGACATCACTGAATTATTTTTGGATACCGGCGTTGGCATTCATGCTTATTCGGTGATACAGCCGGAGATGGTGGAAGCCATCCTTTCCGATCGGGCAGAGGAAAGACGATTTTTGTTCGAAGAAGCTGCGGGAATCACCAAATATAAATTAAGAAAAAAGGAAGCGGAAAGAAAATTAGAACATACGGAAAATGATCTTCTGCGACTTAACGATATTCTTTCCGAGGTGGAAAAGCAGGTCAATTCCTTAAGAAGACAGAAGGGAAAGGCAGAGAGATTCAAAAGAATAACTGAGGTGATAAAAGAGCTGGAGGTTAAGTTAAGCCAACATGAATTTAGAATTCTGAAAGACAAAGAAAATGATTTAGACGAAAAGCTGAAAAACTCAACCGACTACACCCAAGCAGTCAACACTGAATTGGAGAAAGGGGAGGCGGAAATTGAAGACTTAAAGCTCAAGCTTTTAGAGAAGGAAAAAGAGTTAGCCTTACTGCAAAAGGGGATTACCGAGCTTTCCGAGAGAGGTTTTCAAATAGAGCGAGAGCTATCCATAAATCGGGAGCGAAGATCAAATTTAGAAAAACTGATTATCAAAGACCAAGAAGAGATGGAAAACTTAAAGGCTCGGCTATCCACCGTGATAAGTCAGAAAGAGGAGAAAAAAGAGGAGCTGCGTCAATTAACCGGTGAGATCAAATCGAAAAAAGACGCCTGCGAAAAAGAAGAGGAGATGCTGCTCACCAACGATGATAAACTTCAACAGATGAAAGACGAGCTGGTGCAGCTATCCTCCGAATGGCAAAAATTGAATGATAACCTGAATATATTGAAAAGCGATAGTGAAAATACGAAAACTCAAATCGAAGAGTTAAAACAGAGGCAGAACCTTTCTTTGGAGGAGACCCGATCTATTCAGCTTAAAATTGACGAGTTGTCCGAAAGATTGAAAACCCTAACTTTAACCGGTGAAGCGAAAAAAGAATTACTGGAAAGGAAAATAGGGGAAACTAAACTCTTGAAGGAAAAGATCGAGCAGAATCAGTCTGATTTAACTTCGCTGGTCACCGAAGAAGGGAAGATCAGGTCCACTCTGGAGGGCGAAAAAGCCAAATTAGAGATGTTAAGACGAATCTCGGAACATTACGAAGGATATGGTCAGGGTGAGAAATCGGTCCTGCTAGCGAAAGGAAAACTAAGCGGGATCATAGACACGGTGGCTAATTTAATCACCACTAAGGAAGAGTATTTAAAAGCGATTGAGTCGGCGCTGGGACCATCCCTTCAATTTATGGTATGCCAAAATGTGGATTCAGCTTTACAAGGCATCGAGTTTTTGAAAAAAGAAAACGGAGGAAGGGTAACTTTCTTGGCTTTGGATAAAATCGATGCCTTAAAGGTCGACTCTTCGAGAATCGATCTACGTAATCATCCGGAAGCTATCGGCTGGGCATCTGATCTGATAGAATGCGAGCCGAGATTTAAGAAAATGGTGGATCTGCTTTTATCCAATGTGATCTTAGTAAAAACTATGGATGAAGCTCTTAAACTTTCTGAGCAGACTCAGTCGGGTTTTCATCTTGCCACCCTGGATGGTGAGATAATCACCACCGAGGGTACTTTCTCCGGCGGCTCACCTAAGGAAATCTCGCTTCTGGGAAGAGAGCTGGAGATTCACACTCTGGAAGAAAAAGTATCAAAATTAAATCAAAATCTCCAGCAGGTGGAAATAGAAAAAGAGAATAAAGAGAGCGGAGAAGAAGAGTTTCAAAAGCTGCTCTCTGGAATTTCAATTGAAACCGAGGAGTTCAATAAGCATATTCAACAATCCGAAATTGAGCTTAAAACTCAAGAATTTGAGAAAAATAGTTTAGAGAAACGGAAACTCGAGTTGGAAACGTATACTCAAGAGCTGGCGCAAAAAATAAACGAGCTGAGCCAGAAAGCTGAAACTCAGGATCAGAGCATAGTGGAGCTGGAAGATAAAAAAGATAAGCTCACTTTTCTTTTAGAAGAAAAAAAACGGCTGCAAGAGGAAACCGAAGCTTTTCACGACGACACTTTCAAAAAAGCTAACCAGCTGAAAATCGAGCTGGTCTCGCTTCAGGGAAAAGAGGAGCAGATAAAAAACGACCAGACCAGACTTTCGGAATTGATCTCGGAGATAGAAAATACTCTGGTGATGAAAGGAAAAGAGTCTGAAGATTCGGTGGCAGAAATAGAAAAGATAGAGCGAATCAGCTTAGAAAAGGAAAAGGAATTAAAAGAGACTTTCCAAATAATTGAAGAAAAGAAGGCACGTTTAAACTCAATAACCGAAGAGCAAATCAGATGGCAGGAAAGCTTGAGTCTTAAAGAGAAAGACATTAAAGCTTCCCGTAGCGCTAAAGAAAAGGTCTTAGACGAGCTGCATCAACAGGAGATGGAGAGGGTGGAGCTTTCCTCTCAAGTTAGAAACATAAAAGATAAAATCCGGGAGGAATATCAAATTGATTTGGAGCAGGCTGAGACTCTTACTTCTTCCGACGTCGAAAATATTGAAAAGACCAAAGGGAGATTGAGCACCTTGAAGGATAGATTGAAATCGACTGGACCGGTCAATCTATTAGCTTTGGAGGAATTCCAATCAGCCAAACAGAGGCTGGATTTTCTGCAGAGTCAGGTCAAGGATTTGACTGAAGCGAAGCAGACTCTAACCTCCACCATCGTCAAGATCAACCAAACCGCCAGAGAGCTTTTCACCCAAACCCTGGAAAAGATAAGAATCAATTTTCAGAGCGTATTTCAGGAGTTGTTTGAAGGTGGCGAGACAGAGTTAAAACTTCTGGAAGCGGAGGATCCTTTGGAGTCCCCCATTCAGATATCTGCGCGTCCTTTTGGAAAAAAGCTCCTCAATATCTCCCAGCTCTCCGCCGGTGAGAAAGCTTTAACTGCTATCGCTCTTCTTTTTTCCATCTATCTGATCAAACCCAGCCCTTTCTGCATCTTGGACGAAGTAGACGCTCCTTTGGATGACGCCAATATTAACCGGTTTTTGAAACTGATTAGACACTTTAGCTCCAATACTCAATTCATCCTTATCACCCACAATAAACTGACCATGGAGTCGGCGGATGTTTTGTATGGAGTCACCATGGAACAACCGGGAGTATCCAAGATCGTGTCGGTGAGGTTTGAGAAACATGAGGTGGTGACAAAATGACTTTGTATTGTCATTGCGAGCGACTAAAAGGAGCGAAGCAATCTCAAAAGATTGCTTCGTCGTCACGCCAAAGGCGGGACTCCTCGCAATGACATATATGTTTTCTTTTTAATCTAACAACTGCTAATGAGGTATAAGTGAAGTTCTCACTGGAAAAATTAAAATCCGGTCTTTTCAAAACCAAAGAAAATCTTTTAGGAAAAATCTCCCAAGTGGTGGGATTACATAAAAAGATAGACCAGGAGTTATTGGATGAATTGGAGGAAATACTGATTAAGGCGGATGTGGGACCGTCCACCACTGCTAAGATCATAGAAGGCGTAAAAAAAGAAGCGACCGCTAAGAAAATAGAGGACTCAGACAAAGTCACCGAGCTGCTCAAGAATCAAGTCGCATCCATTTTGAGTGAAGGGAGCGTCTCCAGTAATAAGCTGGCTTCTCCTTACGTGATCATGATGGTGGGAGTCAATGGCACCGGCAAGACCACCTCCATAGCCAAATTGGCTAAGGATTTTAAGGATCAGGGAAAAAAAGTTCTGGTGGCGGCATGTGACACCTTTCGGGCGGCAGCAGGAGAACAGCTCTCCATCTGGGCGGAGAGAGTGGGAGTGGAACTGGTGAGCAGTATGCCCAATCAGGATCCCGCCTCGGTTGCTTTTGACGCCATAAAATCCGCCAGTGCTAAGGGATTCGACGTGGTTATAGCTGACACTGCGGGAAGGCTTCACACCAAAGTCAATCTGATGGAGGAGTTGAAAAAAATAAAAAGGGTGATGGGAAAAGCTCTGGAAGGAGCGCCGCATGAAATTCTTTTAGTGATTGATGCCACCACCGGACAAAACGGATTATCTCAAGTTAAGATATTCAAAGAGGCTGTGGATATTACAGGGATATTTTTAACCAAACTGGATGGAACCGCCAAGGGTGGAATAATGATCGCCATCACGGACGAATATAAAGTTCCGGTCAAATATGTGGGATTAGGCGAGAAGCCGGACGACTTTCAAAAATTCGATCCGGTTTGGTTTGCGGAGGCTTTATTTACGTAAAGATAAACCTCACCCCCTATTTCCCTCTCTCCATTTCGAGGGTGTGTCATAATTCGGTTTTTTGTAGCCGCAGGCTTTAGCCTGCGAAAACGATATGTTGAATTTCAATGACTTACACAAGCTGAAGCTTGTGGCTACAACTTCCAAACATGATTGTGACACAGTCTCTTCATAGAGAAGGGGACTAAGGAGGAGAGGTCATATTAAGGGATAGTTATATGGCCAAAGAATTAAGTGTTAGAACTTCAAGTCAGGTGGAGTTGATTGACATCACCCATCTGATACAAAAGACAGTATCGGAAAGTAAAATCAAGTCTGGTTTGTGCATCGTCTACGTTCCGCATACCACCGCAGCAGTGACCATAAACGAGAATGCAGACCCCTCAGTCAGGCACGACATCGTATCTGAGCTGAATAAAGTTATCCCCTTAGATGATAACTATTCTCATCTGGAAGGTAATTCTGCCGCTCATATAAAAGCAAGCTTAATCGGTTCATCCGAGACTCTTCTGGTGGAGGCTGGAAGTCTGGTATTAGGCACCTGGCAGGGAATATATTTTTGTGAGTTTGATGGTCCCCGTAACCGAAAGGTTATAGTAAAATTAGTTGAAGGATAAGATGTCAAACTCTTTGGGCTACCAATCTTGGAGTGTCAAACCCCGCTTGTGGCGGGATCTATGACTTCAGCTTGACTGATTCAAAGGTATTAAGAAATTCCGGGATTTACCGATAACAAAAACGGGGCAGGAAGTTTTATCATCCTTACATGTTGGGGCAGGGGTTGAACCCCTGCCCCAATTTAGTTTTAAACCGGTTCGCCTGAAGGCGAACACTCCAGAGTCCTCTAAGGATAGGGCGGGAGGTTGAAACGCCGATCAATTCAGATCGGGTGGAGGCCTGTCCTGAGAGCTTTTCCCGAAGGATTTAACCCCCACCCGAACAGAATAGAAGTCGTTCCCAGAAAGTTCTCTCAGAAAAATCGAAGTTGCGTCGGGATATTGTTATCCCGACGCCATAATCAAACGACAAACATGTCATCGGGACTTCAAAGTCCCGATGCAACAACGGGTTTTACCATTTTAAAATCTTGGGGACACTACTGGATTGAACCCCTTCCCCAGCAGATAAAGTTGTTGCAAAAAAATCTTGACTTGCCACTACAACCGAAGTATAATAGCAAAAGCTTATAAAAGAAGACAAACTTAATACTCAAGAGATTTTTTTGTTATGAGCCAAAATCAGGAAAAAAGAGATGCACAGGATTTGGGAGACGGTTTCGCTCATGGGTTGAAACCGATCAAAGCGTTAGATCTTTCAAAGGTAACCAGTTTCGAGCAATTGCTGACCCACATGTCTGATACCGCCTTCGGAGCAAGAAGCTTAGGCGAGGCTTTTGAAGTTTATACCTCTATGTTAAAGGATCCCGATTGCCTCATCGTGGGCACTTTTTCCGGTGCCATGACTATGGCTAAGATGGGATTGGTTTTATGTGAGATGATTGATCGGGGTTTTTTGGATGCGGTGGTTGCAACCGGCGCTTTAGTCATGCATGGTCTGGTGGAGAATGTGGGAGCACCGCACTTCAAATTTGAAGGAAACTTCAGCGATGAAGAGCTTTACCAACATGGTTATAATCGAGTCTACGATACCATAGAAGTTGAAAGGAATTTGGACGAGATCAGCGAGACTCTGGATAAGATATGGGAAGGAATGGATCACACCCGACCTTATTCAAGTTTCCAATTGCTGGCTAAAATTGGAGAATACCTCTCCCGGAATAATAAAGGTCGGGGAATCCTTAAAAGCGCTAGGGAAAAGAAAATCCCTGTATACATTCCTGCTTTCACCGACAGTGAGTTAGGTTTGGATTTCGCAGTTCACAACCGGTTAAGGCAAAAACAAGGGAAATCTCTTCTTCAATTCGACTCATTCGGTGATCTGGAAGATTATACCAAAAGGATCACCGAATCTAAACATACCGGAATCTTCACCATTGGAGGAGGAGTTCCCCGAAACTGGGCACAGCAGGTGGGACCTTATCTGGAAGTCATCTATCGCCGAGTAGGAGATGTGCAGAAATTCAATCGCTTCAAATATGGAGTCAGAATCTGTCCGGAGCCGGTGCATTGGGGCGGGCTTTCCGGTTGCACTTACAGCGAAGGCGTCTCCTGGGGAAAACTTCTTCCCAAAAAGGAGGGTGGAATGTGGGCAGAAGTGCTATGTGATGCCACCATTGCTTGGCCCATATTAATGAAGGCAATAATGGAGCGTTTTGACCGAGAAGGCTTCAAGCGACATCCGATCTCAGCAAAATAAATTATTTTCGAAAACTTCTGATGTTGATCGGGCGGGGGTTGAACCCCCGCCCGAACTAAGAGAATCAAATCATGCTTTTTAATCATTGTTATTTATTATGCTGTATAAAATATTAGTAAAAACTTTCGCTTCTTCTAATCTCGGATAGACACCAAAGTAACAAGGTGGAACCTTAGTTTCAAGAATCTCTCCCCTTTCTTTCCTCATAGAAACATATATTAACGATAATTTTCTCAAAGAACCTACGATTTTAGTTTTGAGTGTCGAATTTTTCTACAAAAAGAGTTAGTAGTATAGAAAAGTAAATCAAAATACTTGACGTATTTGCTCTTGATTATTATAATAGTTATTTCTGGAAGTCAACTAAGCTTATTAAAAGCTAAAGAGACTAAGAGAAATGCGTGAAACAAAAGTCAAATGATAAGTATTCAACTTATCGTCAGATCAGCATTTTGACAACTATACCCATACTTCTGGCGGTTGGACCTATACTGGGATATTACATCGGGAATTTTTTGGACAAAAAGCTGAGCACGACACCCTATCTGATGATCGTTTTCATAATCTTTGGATTTGTTGCCGCGGGAAAAGGAGTTTATGATTTGATTAAGAGAGCAAGTCAGGTGAAATAAGAAATAACATTTAACTATGGGTATAGAGTTCATTCACAGAGTCATAAAGACCTCGTTAGTAGTGGCGATTTTATGCTTTCTTTTCGTTACCGTTTATTACAACTTCAAATTCGGAGCAGGAATTTTAGCTGGAACGATATGGGGCAGCTTGAATCTATGGTTTTTAACTCAGCTAATTGTGGAAATTTTTTCACCCGGCAAAGAGGTAAGAAAAGGAAAAGTGATCTTAATCGCCGTGTTAAAATTCCCTCTTCTTTATGCGGTGGGATTTATTCTTCTAAGAATAAACTACTTCCCTCCCCTAAGCTTGGTTTCGGGATTCACTCTCATATTCTTAGTGATGTTCCTGAAAGCCATGGGAAGATGGGTGTTATCGTTGGACAAAGATAAAGCAAAACAGATGACGAATGACGAATGATTAAACCACCTTTCCCCCTATTTTCCCCCTCTCCATAAAGAGGGTGTGTTAAAATTGTGTTTTGACTTTGTAGCCGCAATCTTTAGATTGCGTAAGTCGTTGGAATTCAACAAACCAATTTCGCCCCGCTAAGCGGGGCGGCTACAAAAAAACCGAATTATGACACAGACTCAAAATGGAGAGGGGGATTCAAGAGGGTGAGGTAGAAAATGGTTCACTAAATTTATTGCAATGAATTTACTTCTAACAGAAGAGATCACCAAACACGCCGTTGAAAAAGCTAAGGAGGGTGCACCGGAGCTTCCCAATTTTATCACCCTTCTTTATGACAAGTTCGAAAAAGTAGCTTTGATCGGATTTATGCATCATTGGGAGAATGTGATCTTCTCCTGGATGGTGGCGATTCTAATCTGCGTTGTGGCATATTTAGCTTACCGAAAAAGATCCATTATGCCGGGACCATTGCAGAACTTCATGGAAATGGTGGTGGAAGCTTTGGACAACTTCGTATGTGGTATTTTAGGACGTCAAGGAAGAAAATTCACTCCTTTTTTGGGCACTCTGTTCATCTATATACTTTGCATGAACATGTTTGGACTGATTCCAGGGATGAAATCCGCCACCTCTAATCTTAATACCACCGTATCCTTAGCCATCTGCGTGTTTTTCTACGTGCAGTATACCGGTATAAGAAATCTGGGAATTGTCGGTTATCTCAGCCATATGGCAGGCGATCCACAGGATGTGGTCACCTGGCTTTTAGTGCCTATCAACATACCCATTCATATAATAGAAGAGCTGGCAAAGCCCTTGAGCCTCTCTCTCCGACTTTTCGGTAATATCACCGGAGAGGACGTTCTGATCACAGTGTTTGTCGGACTGGGAGTGAGCGCATTGAGTTTTCTTCATCTCCCGGTAGGCATCCCCTTTCAATTGCCATTTATCTTTTTAGCGCTATTAACCGGAACCATACAAGCTTTGGTTTTTACTTTGCTTTCAACCATATATTTTTCTTTAATGTTACCACACGAAGATCATTGAGGTCTGTATACTGTATACTGTTTACTGAAAACTGATAACTGGCAACTGCCAACTGACAAAGGAGGTAAAATGTCATACCAAACTGCATTAGCTATATTTCTTCCCTTGGGCTTAGCCATTGCCGCTATGGGTTCCGCCTTCGGATTGGGGCGAGCAGTATCTGCGGCGATGGAAGCTATGGGACGACAACCCGAGGCGGCGGGGAAAATCCAGCTGGGAATGATAATCGGATGCGCTTTGATCGAAGCGCTTACCATTTATGCTCTGGTTACCGTTTTTGTACTTCAAGGGAAAATTTCTTAAAACGTTCAAGATTCAACATTGTTTTTAATCTTGAATATTGAATCTTAAATCTTGAATTCTTATTATGGGACTTGAATTCGGACAAATCATCACTCAGATCATCGGCTTTCTGATCGCCGTCATCCTTTTGAAAAAGTTTGCCTGGAAGCCTCTTTTGTCCATGCTGGAGGAGAGACGGAATAAGATAAAAGCCGAGTTCGACAGCATTGGAGAAGAGAGGAAAAAAACAGAGAAACTATTCGCCGAGTATGAGACCAAACTCAAGGAGATTGACTCTCTTTCTCGGGTTAAGATTCAAGAGGCGGCCAGGGAAGGACAAAAGCTGGCAAACGAGATAAAAGAGAGTGCCAGAAAGGAAGCCAAGGAGATCGTCAGCAAAACCAGAGAGGATATCGGAAGGGACGTGGAGAAAGCTAAGGTGCAGCTACGAGACGATGTGGTAACCATGACCCTAAAGCTTACTGAAAAGTTAATTCAGGAAAAACTGGATACGGAGAAGGATAAGAAGCTTGTGGCGCGCTTCGTAGATGAAATGAGACAGGGAAAAGTTGAGGGCTTCAAATGATAGAATCTCGTGTCGCCATAAAATACGCCACCGCTCTATTTAGAACCGCCAAAAGGATCAATCAGGTAGAAAGCATCTCCTCCGATCTGGAGTTGATCTCTGATCTTGTAGGAAAAAATCCACTTCTCAAAATTTTCTTGGAGTCTCCTCAGATACTGGAAAAAGAAAAAACGGGGTTGTTCTCCACTACCTTTAAAGATCGGATTTCAGAGGCTTTATTATCTTTCCTCGTTTTGGTAGTCAGCAAGCACCGCATACCATACCTTCTCCCTATGACCGAGGAGTTTATTCGTCTGGTCAAAGGAGATCAAGGCATAGTTCAAGCTCGATTGATCACTGCTCGAGTTATAGATCAAACTCTGGTAGAACAGATCAAATTTGAGTTAGAGAAAAACACCGAAAAAAAAGTGGAAATGGAGATAGAGACTGACCCGAATCTGATCGGTGGGATAGTGATTATCGTGGGTGACAGGATAGTTGACCGAAGCATCCGGCATCAGCTAAGTCAGCTAAAGGAACAAATGTCGACACTTCGAGTTTTTTGACAGAAATATATAAACAATTTAATTATTACCCTCTCCCCTCTGGGGAGAGGGCAGGGTGAGGGGTAAGTTAAATAGAATGAAACAAATTTGAAGATACACATATCAAAGATTCATCAGCATTTGTGTAGGTTTGCATTAACTGAGTCTGTTTATTTGTATGCACTCATACGAGTCGTCTATCGGTTGAGGTTTCGGTCACGTATCGCAAGTCGTCTTTCGGTTTCGTATTTCGTTTTGACACGATAAACGATGACGAATTACGATAACCGATACGTAACCGAAACCCTAACCTTTTTAACGAAACCTATAGGATAAAGAATTCAGCAATTGTCCGAACTTTTCTGTAAAAGAATAACGGAGGAAGCGTCCTTATGCCATTGAATCCGGAAGAAGTAAGCTCAATTATTCAAAAAGAAATCGAGAAATACGAAACCAAGCTGAAGATGGAAAGTGTGGGGACTGTACTCCAGGTGGGGGACGGCATCGCCCGCATCTGGGGCTTGGATGACGCCATGATGAGCGAGCTGGTAAAGTTTTCCAATGACGTGCCCGGTCTGATACTCAACTTAGAAGAGGACAACGTGGGCGCTGCCATCTTAGGTCCTTATGATGAGATCAAAGAAGGAGACCGGGTTACGCTTACCGGACTGATTGCCTCGGTGCCGACTGGAGATGCTCTGGTAGGCAGGGTGGTGAACGCTCTGGGCCATCCTCTCGACGGGAAAGGTCCCATAGTATCAAAAAGCTACCGACCCATTGAGGCCGGAGCACCCAATGTGGTAGAGCGAAGACCGGTGAGCGAGCCGGTGCAAACCGGACTCAAAGCCATTGATTCTATGATCCCCATTGGTCGGGGACAGAGGGAGCTTATCATCGGGGATCGACAAACTGGAAAGACCGCTTTAATGATCGACACGATACTCAATCAGAAAGGTAGTGATCTTTACTGTATCTATGTTGCCATAGGACAAAAAGCCTCCACCGTGGCTCAACTGATTAAGACGCTGGAGGATCATGGAGCCATGGAATATACCACGGTGGTGGTGGCCACCGCTGCTGAGCCTGCTCCTCTTCAATACCTTGCTCCCTACTCCGGTTGTGCTATGGGAGAGGAATTTTTATATAATGGAAAACATGTGGTGGTTTTCTATGATGATTTGACTAAACATGCTCAAGCTTACCGGCAAATGTCTTTACTTCTAAGAAGACCGCCGGGAAGAGAAGCCTATCCAGGTGATATTTTCTATCTCCATTCCCGACTCTTGGAAAGAGCGGCGAAGCTGAAGCCGGAGCTAGGTGGCGGCTCCTTAACCGCCATACCGATTGTCGAAATCCAGGCCGGAGACGTGACCGCCTATATTCCCACCAACGTTATCTCCATCACCGACGGACAGATCTATTTAGAGACGGATTTATTTTATGCGGGTGTAAGACCCGCTATCAACGTGGGAATATCCGTCTCACGGGTAGGAGGAAAAGCTCAGGTTAAAGCAATGAGAAAGGTGGCTGGAAGGTTAAGGCTCGATCTGGCGCAATATCGGGAGCTGGCTGCCTTTGTCCAGTTTGGAACAGAGCTGGATGAAGCCACCAGGGCATATCTCATCCGGGGAGAGAGGACGGTGGAGATACTTAAACAGGAACAATATATGCCTATGCCGGTGGAAAAACAGGTGATGATAATCTATGTGGCTACGCATGGCTATCTGGACGATCTCCCCTTAGAAGCGGTAAAGAAATTTGAAGAAGAATTTTATCCCTTCATGGATAAAGAGTATCCTGACGTAGGTCACGCCATCGCCACAACTAAAGACTTAGATGAGAACACCGAGAAAAAGTTGAGCGAAGCCATCAAGAAATTCAAAGAAGAATTCAAAACCAAAATTGGGATGACTAGATCTAATACTTAACTGAAATGAGAGGTCATCATAGGGACAGCCCTTGTGGCTGTCCTCTTTGGAGTTAGGACAGGGATAAGCTCTGTCCCTACAAAGTTCAATCCTTTAATAACGAATTTTTCAACAACCCCTTAAGGTTGTGGTAAAAATTAACTAAAGCAAGAATGGAGCAGGAGACACAGGGGGTGAGGTCTAACTACCATGCCGACTTTACGAGATTTAAGAAGAAGAATAAAAAGCGTTCAGGGCACTCAGCAGATCACCAAAGCTATGGAGATGGTATCCGCAGCGAAGCTGAGGAAAGCCCAAACCAGGCTGGAATCATCTCGTCCTTATGCTTCCAAGATGCAATCCATGCTGGATAATCTGACGCAGAGGACGGTATCGCTTTCTCATCGGCTCTTTGAGAAAAAAGAGGTGAAAAAAACTTGTGTGGTGGTGGTCACTGCGGATCGAGGATTGTGTGGATCATACAACCATAATGTCATCCATCAAGCGGATAAGTTCCTGAAAAAATATGATAAAGACAAGATAGCATTGATAACCATCGGAAAGAAGGGATATACTTATTATTCGAAAAGACCCTGGGAGATCAAGCTGAAATATCCGGATTTAGGTGGAAATTTGATCTGGACACAGGTTAAGAGCGTTACCAATGAATTAGTCAATCTCTTTCTCTCCGGTGAGGTGGATGAGATCTATTTTATCTTTACAAAATTTCTCTCTACGGTCTCCTATAAGGTTACTACTGAGAAGTTCCTTAACATCGAAAGTCAAGTAAAGGCAGAAAGTAGGGAAATCTATGTTGACTACATCTTCGAGCCTGATCCCCAGTCAATTTTTGGAAACCTCCTCCCTACTTATTGCATGACTCGGGTGCAGATGGCTTTGGCGGAGTCTTTTACCGCAGAACATGGCTCCCGCATGATCTCCATGGGAGCGGCAACCAAGAATGCAGAAGAGATGATCGAGCATCTAACTCTGGTCATGAACAAACTGAGACAGGCAACCATCACTAAGGAGATGCTCGAGATCACCACCGGAGCGGAGGCGTTAAAGGGATAAGAAGAGAGTCTCCCCTCTCCCCTTTGGGGAGATTGGAGCGAAGCGAAATCCGTAGGAGGGTGAGGGTGAGGGGGAGGGGGAATAACAAGAGTGCAAAATTAAAAGAGCAAAATTGCAATTCTAAGTTTAAAAGTGTTATCATAGAAATATGTAAGGAATGAAATATGCATAAACATCTTTTGCATGATATTGTTCTAGGAAAGGAGCAAAAGTGGGAAGCCCAAACTACGGAAAAGTAAAACAGGTCATTGGAGCAACAGTAGACTGCGAGTTTGATTCAGATAAACTCCCCAACATTTATAATGCCATTAAGATTCAGGATAAGGATCAAGGGATTGATCTCACTTTAGAGGTAGCCCTGCACCTGGGTGACAATCTGGTTAGGTGCGTTTCTCTTGCATCTACTGATGGTTTAGTGCGGGGGATGCCTGCTTTGGATACCGGAGGTCCAATTAGCGTTCCCGTGGGAGAGGGAACATTGGGAAGAATTTTTAATCTTTTGGGTGAACCCATAGACGAGCTTGGTCCCGCTCAAAACATCAGTAAGACTTATCCTATCCACCGATCCGCTCCCACCCTTGAAGATCAAGAGACCAAAACTTCCATGCTTGAAACCGGCATAAAGGTAATTGATCTGCTTGAGCCTTACCCTAAAGGAGGAAAAGTAGGGCTTTTCGGCGGAGCAGGCGTGGGAAAAACCGTGATTGTGATGGAGCTTATCCGAAGTATTGCCACCGAGCATGGAGGCTATTCGGTATTCTGTGGCGTGGGAGAGAGAACCCGTGAAGGGAACGATTTATGGCTGGAGATGAAAGAGTCCGGCGTTATCTCCAAAACTGTGATGGTCTTCGGTCAGATGAACGAACCTCCCGGTGCACGTTTAAGAGTGGGGCTTTCCGGCTTGGCAATGGCAGAGTATTTCAGGGATGAAGAACACCAGGACGTTCTTTTGTTCATTGATAATATTTTTAGATTTATTCAAGCTGGATCTGAAGTATCTGCTCTTCTAGGCAGGATGCCATCAGCGGTCGGTTATCAGCCTACATTGGGAACTGAATTAGGAGAGTTAGAGGAAAGAATCACCTCCACCAAAAGCGGATCAATCACCTCTGTGCAGGCTATTTTTGTTCCGGCAGATGATCTCACCGATCCCGCCCCTGCCACCACCTTTTCTCATCTGGATGCTACCACTGTTCTGTCCCGCCAAATCGTAGAATTAGGAATTTATCCGGCTGTGGATCCTTTAGCTTCCACTTCTCGAATCTTGGATCCACGGGTGCTAGGAGAGGAACATTACCAAACTGCCAGAGAAATCCAGAGGATATTACAGAGATATAAAGACCTTCAGGATATTATCGCTATTTTGGGGATGGACGAGCTTTCAGAAGAGGATAAGACCTTAGTAGGAAGAGCACGACGAATACAGAAATTTCTTTCTCAACCCTTCTTTGTGGCGGAGGCATTCACCGGCACAAACGGTCGATATGTGAAGCTGGAGGATACCATCAAAGGATTCAAGAAGATCATTAGTGGAGAGATGGACGACATACCGGAACAGGCATTTTATATGCTGGGTGGAATTGAGGAAGTTTACGAGAAAGCGGAACAATTAAAGAAAGGATTGGTTTAGAACTTGGAGTGCGGAAGCGAAGCTTCCGCTGCGTCCCGCTAAAAGCGGGGCGCACTCCTAAGTTAATTTGCCAAATGCAGTAGTTGATGGACCTTAACTCGATATAAAATAATAATGATTCTGGTGCCTAAATAAAATTGTCATGCTGAGCGAAGCCCTGTACCATCTGGTGTAGGGCGAAGCGAAGCATCTTATTTTAGGTCCCTCAGCGAAGCCCCCTCACCCTAACCCTCTCCCCCTTGGGGAGTCGAAGACCCGTCTGGGAGGACTAAGGTGAAGGGGAGTTAAGTATGAAATAGAATCTTCGATTTAAGCAGGACAGAAAAGATTAAATAAAATGTATCTTTTAACCATCGTCACACCAGAAAAAATATTTTACGAAGACGAGGTGTCGTCTATCATTGCCCCAGGGTCTGAAGGCTATCTGGGGGTTCTAACCGATCATGCCCCTCTGATTACTGCTTTGGTTCCGGGAAAGCTAACCGTTAAAGATCACGAAAATCAAGAATTGATCTTTGCTGTAAGTGGTGGCTTCTTGGAGGTGCTCAAGAATAACGTAACCATTTTGGCTCATTCTATCGAATTCATCAAAGGAATAGATATCGAAAGAGCCAAAAGGGCTCTGGAGCGAGCCAAACAGAGATTGCGATCTAAGGAGAAGGAAATCGACATCCCACGCGCTATGGCCGCTTTACGCCGAGCAGAGAACAGACTTTATCTTTACGAAATTGCTCTTAAAGAGCAAGAGAAGTAAACAAAAACCATTTCTAGCGGAATCATGGTGTCTGACGCAGACAACCGCCAAGTATAGGGACTTGGAGGGAACAAAAACCTTGTATCATCGTTGGCATTTCCTATCCGTTGGAAATTTTAGAACGATTCTATGCATTATAGCCGCTGCAAGAAGTGTAATCAGAAACACTAATATTAGATTGGTTTTATCAACCAGAGACAATAACCAAGATTCGAAATCGTACATCTGGAGAGCGGGATTCTCTTTAAAACCCGAAAGCATCTCCATGGACTTAGAAGACATGATGCTATAACCTATTCCTAATCCTATAAAGATATGCAGTATTGCTAACCCCCTTAATTTACTGAGCAAAAACCTATCTGCTTTACCCTGATCTTGATAAATAGCTCTGATAAGTCCGATAGCAAGAGGCAATATAACCACAAGAAAAATTACTGTTTTCCCAGCTAATACCAAAGATTTGACATTCCAAGCAAGTCTAAGCGCACAACAAATAGACAATTCTAGGCTACTGAATTTGAGAAAGTCACGAATTATGATAAATATTACCAGAGAATCTAATGCAAGAAGCACATTAACATAGCCATCATCTAGATACTGCTTAAATTTGGTTACAGTTTTAACAACCACAGTAGGTCTTACTCCCTGAGGAAGTTTATTACATCAGAGGTTGTTATCTTACCTATTTGGATATAACTAGTTTTGTTACTCAGCGAATCAAAATAGACTTTATACAGAAAGTGGTCATAGTCCGTCCGTTCTCCTTTATCAAAGTGGTAAATATCAAAGCCTACGTCCACAACTGCCAAATCTCTAAGTGCCCTTCTAAGAACTGACCGGGAGAGTTTATCTTTATTGGCTTTTATCACCTATGCAAGAATTCGCATAGCAGCATACCCAGCTATCTCATAGGATTGGCCGGGGCTATCCTTGATAGCATTATTCAGTAGATTCCAATCCTCAGATGATTTTTTGGGTAACGAATCTATATCTGGCAATGGAAAGAGTAGGCTTACATCAAAACCTTGAGGGGCAAGAGGGGTTTTTGGGTTCAAACATGCTGATGTTAGTATGACTTTAGGACGACCCCCTGGAACGGTCGTCGAGCCATTCTCGGAAAATGCCTCTTTCAAATCACCCAAGAAGTTCGGCGCAGATGTTGAATATCCACAATATATTACGGCACTTACTTTGTCTTGCGCTATTAGCCGTGCTACATCCAACATAGCTCCTGTATTGTCAGAATTTATCTCTCTTGTTTTATAGATTAGTCCTAATTTATCAAGCAACATACTAACCTCTTTAGAAAGAAATTTCGAATATTCGTATACACCTGAACTTGTGTCGCTGATTAGATCACATCGAAATGGACCCTTTACGCTATCTGCCAGAGTTTTAACATAGTATGCTAAAGCATGTGCTTGCCACTTAGTATTTGGGAGAACGCGAAGGTAGTTGGTAAACCTCTCACTCGAGGAGTCTGGAGTATTTGGAGGAAGAACAGTCGTGACACTAACTCCGATTGGTATTATCAAGGGTATTCCTGCTTCGGCATATATAGGGGCTGCTGCTCGTGTTTCTCCTGAAGTAACATGGCCAATTACAGCAAGGACTCTTGGCTCTTTTTGAAGAGCTTGTGCTCGCTCTTTTGCTATATCGATTCTCGCACCAGTATCAAGACTATCGAGGTCAATGAAAGCGTTAATTTCTCTACATTGTGTTGAATTATAGAACGCTGTTCGTATTCCTCGCATTATACTCTCCCCTGCAGCCACACTTCTTGCGTAGGTTGGCTCCTGTGGACGTGTGGTGCTTGAAACTCCACTGCCAACTACTGCGATAATGTATTTGTTTTGTGATTGCTTGATAGTAGAACTATCAGCCGATTTTTCATCCGGTGAGTCTGATGAAGAACATCCGATGAGGAAAATCAGAGAAACAATGCCAATAAACACTACTCTGTGGCGACACATGAAATTGATCCAAAGCATCGAGTTTAAATATCAACTTACTCTTCAAAATACTTTACCTATTTGTATTATGTCAAGCATAATTTGTGTTTCTTCTATTATTTTTTAAAAATAACCGCCCCGAAAGGACGGTTATAAGTTTCTTCATTTGCTGACTGTTGGCCTTCCCTCTTCTGACGGGATTTTTTGATTGACTAACAGCCTTATACCAGCATTGTTTATCTGTTGGTGAAGAACACCAACAGAGAGCACAGGCTACATATTTCAGTCATCTTAGCCACACCCTGGAGCTGGACCACCGTAATACAAATAGTTTATGAGATAAACTACGTCAGATAGAGTTACCCATCCATCACAATTAGTATCTCCAGCTTCGTAAGGAGTAGGCGGGGGACCGTTTTTCCACAAATAGTTTATAAGATATACCACGTCAGATATTGTTATATGTCCGTCACCATTAACGTCTCCATAACGAATGAAGCTCACTTTAGCAGTGAAAACGTCTTGGTTTCCTAAACGGGTATCGGTCCATACCGGATGCACACTTCCATCAAAGGCGGTAAGTCCTATATATTCGCCTAATAACCCCGCTTTGATTTGCCCAGCGGTGGGATCGGATGAAACGGTGGTCACCCTTTTGTTGGGAGTCCAGGTCACTCCACCATCGGTGGATTGGGTCAGGTATACATCCATTAACAAGTTATTAGGGTCGTTTCGCCTATCATAAAACACCACGTAGATAGCTCCGTTTCTGTCTACAAAAGTCCAGGGATGAAATTGATCCCGTCCATTACCTGACGGATCGTCATTCAATCTGATACGGCTACTCCAGGTATTTCCCCCATCGGTGGAACGGGTGAACCAAATATCGGTATCTGTTAATCCATAGTCCATGTAAGCGATATATATATAACCATTATAGGGTCCACCGGTTATGTCCACGTCCATTGCCGGGAAGGGAAACACCAGAATCCCGCCATTGATGTTGTCGTCAGTCCCATTGACGCTATGCACTCCTCTATCCGCTCCGAAACTTACCCCTCCGTTGGTGGATTTGTCGAAGTTGATTCGAGGATAGTTGTAGTCGACCCAGGCTATGTAGACCTCGCCATTGGGACCGACTGCCGGGACGGGCCACTGCACTCCTTCTAAGTCACTTACATTCACCGGTGGACGGACAAAACTCTGTCCACCATTGGTGGAGCGGGAGCATTTGATATGGGTGGTGTTCGTGTTATAATCGAATCTGGTCCAGGTCACGTAAAGATTGCCAGTGTAAAGACCAGCGGTTCTGTCACAAGCGATAAGCTCTTTGTCCTCAAATGCATTATTGAAGCTATCTACTACCGTCACCGCTGATCCCCAATTCACACCCCCATCAGTCGATTTACATACAAATAATCCGTTATAGGGCAATGACTGGTTATACGATAATATCACTGCGTAGAAATTCCCCGAAGTGTCAACGGTTAAGCCGGGATCAGAATGCCAGGGATAAGGCGTTCCGCTAAAAAGCCCGTCGGTCCAGGTCGATCCTCCATCGGTTGAATATCCATGTCCCATCCTTCGGTATCCAAGCCTGAAATCCCGCCAGACGGCAATTAAGTTATTCGGATTTTTGGGATTCACGCAAACCTGTTCTTCATTCTGAACCTGGGTGGTGGCATCATGATTGATCTTGATATTAATTAACGAGTCCGGTGTTGTAAAGGGGATATAAGTTGAAAGTGTATCTACTTGAATGTTTATCAAAGCCAGCGGAAAAGGTTTGGAATGATCTTTTGAGTAAGCCATACCACCATATAAGTTTATGGTGATGAGAATCAAGCATAGACCGGTTAACGTCAATCTTCTCATAATGTTTCTCCTTTCGTTTGATTTTAGTTTAAAGGTTTAAAAGCTCAAATGAATTAGTAAATCATTTTTTGCCTATATAGAAAAAATCAACCCGCTTTGTCTAACAAAACTCATAATATCCCTTTATTTATTATACCTACTTTTGGTTTTTTGTCAAGATGGATTTGTAAGTTACTGAAGGAAGTCAATAAACACGCTGGTTTTGGAGAGTTAGACCCCCCTTATAGGCAATAATGTTGCGTTAATAGCAGTGATGCAGGTAACATCCAGATATGGGAGGTTAAGCAGGATTAGAATGTGTAGGTTGAGCTTTCCGCCAAACCATAACCTATATTGTGTACCCCTTGTCAGGGGGACAGAGAGCGTTCCTCCCCTGATAAGGGGAGGTTAGGAGGGGTTTAGAAGGAATAGCTTTATTTAACGCAACACTATTACCTTATAGGGGAATCTTCGACTTTCACTTGCTCTGAGTGGCTTTTGCAAAATCAAGATTTTGATAAGGTTCGCCTAAAGGCGAGCACTCCATTTCCAAGTTACGATTTGGACTTCGATGCAGGACTCAACGGAGAAATATATTAATCGCTTCGGGTTGAATTCTCCGCTGCTTGCGGCGGGGAGCTTCATTCAATAAAGATGTTGTTTAGAGGTCTTGTGTTTATAAGAATACTAAGCTGGTTCAGCCGACTGAATTTCTTGGTTTATCTGGATGTCATCAACCGTATGAAGAATTTTAACCTTTCCCCTGTCGTATTTTTGCAGGTAAACCACAAACGTGGAGCCTTCGCCCGGCTGGCTATTGAATTCAATCTTTCCACCGAGATTGTTCACCAATCTCTGCACTATCGCCAACCCCAAACCGGTCCCATTCTTTTTGGTGGAATAGAATGGAGAGAAAATCTTCTCTTGCTGTTCCGCATTCATCCCTTTGCCATGATCTACAATGGCTAGAGGAATCCACTCAAATTCCTCTGGCTCCTCCCCTTTGAAATAAAACTGATCCATTTGATTTCGGCTCTTATCCGTTATCAGTATCTCTCCCGACTTCTGTTCCATTGATTCCAGAGCATTCACCACCAGATTCAAGATGATCTGCTTTATCTGGTTTTCCTCTCCTAAGACGTATAATGAATTTGAAGAGAGGGATTTGTTTATGGATATGTCGTGTTTGAAAGAAGGATGCTTTTGTGCGATCTCAATCACTTCATTTAAAATGTGCACCAGCTCGACTTTGCTTAACACTGAAGGGCCAATCCGGGCATAATCCAAGAAATCTGTCAGTATCTTATTTAGCCTGGCGGTTTCTTTGATGATTAGATCCAAAAGCCTTTGATTTTCTTCGGACAAGGAAAGCTCATCCTTCAAAACCTCCACCGATCCGGATATGGAAGCTAAGGGATTTCTGATCTCATGGGCTATCCCTGCAGAAAGCTCGCCTACCGCCGCCAATCTGTCCGCTACCCTGATTTTTTCCTCCAGTTTTAACACCTCGGTGATATCCTGAAATATGGCGATTACCCCTCTGGTCCCATTTCGGTTATCCTTTAAAATGGAGGTGCTTATTCCGATGGGAATCTTCCGATTGTTTTTGCTGTTAATATAAAGAAGTCCTCTTGAGTCCTCCTGATGGAATTTTATCACCTGGAGTATCTTTTCTGCCAGCTCCGGCATCCTTTCTTTGAATGCCTCTCGACAGTCCCGGTCTTTCACTTCAGCTTCCGAATAGCCCAATATCTCCTCCGCAGCGCGGTTGAAATAGACGATCCTTCCCCAAGCATCGATGGTGATAAGACCGCTTTTTAAGTGTCTCAGAATTTCCCCTGAATCCGTTCTGATCTTGTTTAACTCCAAAGATGCACTCCACAGCTCCTCCCCTTTTACTTTCACTTTTTGAGCCAAATAGCCGCTTATGAAAGCCACCAGAAAAAAGGTGCAAACGTAAAGAAAAGCTTTATAAAATGAGGCATCGCTTACCATTTGCAGACTTTTAAAAGAAAATTCCATGCCTTCTTGAGACCACAAAAGAATGGCATAACCGAGGCTGGATAGTCCGGCAATGATGGCACTGCCAATCAATCTATAAACTAAACTGGCAGAGAGGATGGTCAAAATAAAAAGAACGACAAAAGGGCTATCCATGCCACCGGTATAATGAACCACTCCGGTCTCAATGCATACTTCCAAGACAAATTGGATGATTATCACGGTGCCAAATAGCAGCTGGTGCGTTTGATTCAAACCGAAAGCGATAAGCAGAAGAAGGACTAAGGTCACCAGAGAGTATATGGTGAAAGGAAGAACCAAAGAATGCGGCACCTGGAAAAAAACAACTACAATTATCAATAATAAAATAAATATGGAGAGGCGCGATAGAAGAAGCCAAGGGACTTTGGTATGAGTTGGATCCGGATTGTTTATATCTGCTGGCATATAGTCTGATCTCTTTCCTTCTCCCTTTGGAGAGATGCGTATGCATGCTCCGCAGGGTGGGGTGAGGGTGAAGTAAAAATAATTTTAAATTCTACAAGGAGGAATCAGGAAAAACAAAAAGAGATTGATTCGATTTATACCAGATCTTCGCCATTCATTAAGAGAGTTTAAAAATTACACCACTGCTCTAAGATCGTAGTGGTGTGTGTTTCTTAGTTGTTCGGGCAGGGGTTGAACCCCTGATCGAACAGTAAAGTTGAATTTAACTTGGTTTGGGCAGGGGTTGAACCCCTGCCCAAACAGTAAGGGTGGCTGAATATCCACCCAAACTAAGATAGATTTACTTAACTTATCTTTCCAATGATGTCGAACATGGGGAGATACATGGCTATCAAAATTCCACCGATCACTATTCCCATGAGGACTATGATCACCGGCTCGATGATGGAGGTTAAAGCGGCTACCGCGGCGTCCACCTCTTCATCATAGAAGTCAGCTATCTTACCCAGCATGTCATCCAATCCTCCGGTCTTCTCTCCCACGGAGATCATCTGGGTAACCATAGGAGGAAAAACCCCGCATTGTTTCAAAGGCTGGGTGATGGTTTCTCCCTCGGCGATGGATACGACCGACCTCTTTATGGCGTCGTGTATCAACCGGTTGCCCGATGAGCGCGCGGTGATATCCAAGGCATCCAGAATGGGAACTCCGGAGGAGAGCAAAGTGCCCAGGGTACGTGAGAATCTGGCGATGGAGCTTTTTCGGATCAAATCCCCGATAAGTGGAATTCGCAGTTTAGCTCGGTCAACATTGAGTCTGCCTTTATCGGTTTTAGAATATAATTTGTAGGCGACGATCAGCAAGATTAGCAGGATCAGCCCGGTCAAGATATTGTGCCGTAGGAATCCGCTTAAAGAGAGGATGAAACGAGTGGGGGCAGGTAGTTCCGCTCCCAAGCCGGCAAACATTTTGGCAAAGACGGGAACTATATAAGTTAACATGAGGAAGGTGACCCCAATCGCTACGGTCATCACCACCGCTGGATAGATCATGGCTCCTTTGACCTTGCGCGCTAATGCATCCGCTTTTTCTCGGTAAGTGGCCAATCTCATCAGCATGACGTCCAAAGCTCCTCCGATCTCACCCGCATCCACCATGTTAACGAACAGATCATCAAACACCTTCTTATGTTTGGATAAGGCTTCGGACAAGGTGGTGCCCGCCTGAACGCTTTCCTTTACCTGGGCAATGATCTTGCGCAACTCGGCCGATTCCATCTGCTGGGACAATATCTCCAGACATTGAACCATGGGAAGCCCGGCACCGATCATAGTGGCAAATTGTCTGGTGAAGCGGGAGATATGAATCTTCTTTATTCTCCTGCCAAACCTTATGCTTATCTGAGAAGGCTTGTTGGAGACCTGAGAGACCAAAATCTTTTTGCTCCTCAAAACTCTTTCCAACTCGGTCCGGTCTTTGGCTTTCAGCTCGCCTGTAACCTGTGTCCCTCCGAGCGTTCTTCCTTTATAAGTGAAAACTGGCAATGTGACCTCCTTCTTTCTGTAACTTTAAACTCCGAGGTCTTAAGATATCTATTGAAGCTCGAAACTCGGTTGTCGGTATCGAAAATCGTTATTATGGTGAGCTTGCCGAACCAATCGAAGCTCGTCTTAGAAGCTCGATGCTCGATTGATTTTATCTCTAGGTTTCTCCAGCTTCAGTCTCCGAGTTTCAAGCTTCGATACAATTTTCGCAACCGCTAAACGATTTCGAATCTTTTAAAATCTCCACAATTAGGTTTATTTTCTTAATCTGCGTTTTATCCATCCCTGATTTTATGAGCTACATTTCCACCGGATGTTCTCTTCGACATAAGTCAGATTTCCTGGCTAAAAGCTCATTTAGCTCGTGAGAATTGGAGCTTCTTCCCATGGCGTCACCCAAGGTGATCTTATGTTTCAGATAAAGCTCCGCCAAGGATTGATTCATGGTCTTCATGCCATACTTTTGTCCCGCTTGCACCAAGCTATAGATCTGATGGATCTTTTCATCCCGGATTAAAGCTCGGATAGCTGGCGTGCAGATCATTATCTCTAAAGCCAAGACCCTACCTCCGCCTATTTTGGGGATCAACTGTTGGCTTATCACCGCCTGGAGAACGAAAGAGACGGTGATCCGCACCTGCGCCTGCTGATTGGTGGGAAAGACATCGATGATTCGGTTGATCGACTCCGCACAGGAGTTGGTGTGCAAGGTGGCAAAAGCTAAATGTCCGGTCTCGGAGATGTTTAGAGTAGCTTCCATGGTTTCCAGATCTCTCATCTCCCCTACCATAACTACGTCCGGATCCTCTCTTAAGGCATATTTTAAAGCATTGGCAAAGGATTGAGTATCGGCGTAGACCTCCCTCTGGTTGATCAATGAGCTGATGTGCCGATGAAGATACTCGATGGGATCCTCCACCGTCAAAATGTGACAATGTCTTTCTTGATTTATCTTATTGATCAGTGTGGCTAAGGAGGTGGATTTTCCGCTTCCCGTGGGCCCGGTCACCAACACCAAACCACGGGGCAAATCAGCCAGCTCTGCCACCACCTTGGGTATGCCCAGTTCCTCGAAGCTGGGGATGCGGAAAGGAATCTGCCTTAAAGCCACCGCCACATTTCCCCTTTGCATGAAAACGTTGCACCGGAATCGGCTCAAATGTTCGATTCCAAAGGAAAGGTCCAGTTCGCTCTTCTCTTCAAATTTCTGTTTCTGCTTTTCGTTCATGATGCCGTAAGCCAGCTTTTTGGTATCCTCGGCGCCCAAAATCTCGTAATCGGTCTTGACCAGCTTCCCATCTATTCTGATTTGAGGTGGCGAACCTACAGTGAGATGAAGATCAGAAGCATTTTTCTTCACTATCAATTCCAAAAGCTCCCGTAAGGTAACCATGCATCTGCTCCTGTTATTTTTTAGATCATACTAAGAATGGACTTCTAATATATTATCGACTCAAGGAGATTGATTCTTAAATGCGTATACACTCTAACCATTCCCCCGGGATGTTATCCGTTGGTTTATGCACTTTCCATAAATCAAGTTATTGCCAAAACCTCTGCTACGGTGGTGATGCCTAACTTAAGCTTCTCTAAGGCGGCGGCTCTCAAATTGAGCATACCTTCAGCTATGGCTTGCTGTCTTATGTCCAGGCTGGAGCCTTTGGATAGAATCATTCTTTCAATGCTGGGAGTTATCGGCATCACCTCGAAAATACCGATTCTCCCTGAATAGCCGGTATTATTGCATTCCGCGCAACCTCGGGCTTCATATATTTTCATGTTTTTGATTTCATCTTCAGTCAATCCCAAAAGCTGCAGAGTCTCCGGCGCAACTTGCGCCTCCTGTTTGCAACTGTGGCAGACCTTGCGCATCATCCTCTGCGCCATTACCAACCTCACACAAGAGGCCACCAGATAGCCGGGAATACCCATGTCGATTATTCGGTCGATGGTGCTGGGAGCATCGTTAGTATGCAGGGTGGAGAAGACTAAATGTCCGGTCAGCGCTGCTCTCACCGCAATCTCTGCGGTTTCGCCATCTCTTATCTCTCCCACCATGACCACGTCCGGGTCCTGCCTTAAAAATGATCTCAAAGCCGAAGCAAAGGTTAAGCCGATTTCGCTTTTTACTGCCACTTGGTTTATCCCCTCAAAATTGAACTCCACCGGATCCTCAGCCGTCATGATATTTATGTCGGGAGTGTTGATCTGTTTTAAGGCAGAATACAAGGTGGTGGTTTTTCCGCTTCCCGTGGGACCGGTAACCAAAATCATCCCGTAGGGAAGATGGATGGCTTTGTCGAACTCCTTCAGAGAGCCTTCCGCAAAACCCAATTTTGTTAGATCCACGTTCACACTCCTTGGATCCAAAATTCGCATCACCACCTTCTCGCCGAATATGGTGGGAAGAACCGAAACTCTTAAGTCCACCGCTCGGTCTCCAAATTTCACCTTAATTCTGCCATCCTGCGGCAGCCTTCTTTCCGAGATATCCAAATCCGCCATGATCTTCACCCGGGAGACTATGGCGGCACGGTATTTGAATGGTAAAGGAGACATCTCCTGTAAATCTCCGTCTAATCGGTATCGGACTCTTATTTTTTTTTCATAGGTTTCTATGTGAATATCCGAACATCCTCTTCGAATGGCATCGCCGATGAGGGAATCCACCAGCTTTACCAACGGTTTATCCTGAACCTGGGATCTCAAGTCCTGTTCGGAGGGAGTCTCCTCGCTTTCGTCAATTACCTCCAGGTCCTCCTCTTTCATTCCTTTTAGTATCTCATTGATTCCGGTGGCATCTCGATAATAGATATCTATCGTTTTCTGAATGGTTTTCTCCGGACTGATGACCGGTTGAACCGAGCTACCGGTGATAAACTTGATGGCATCCAAAACATAGATGTTATTGGGATCGGAGATTGCCACTATCAGAGTTTTGCCGATTTTCCCCACGGCGATGACGTTGAACTTCCTGGCGATGTCCAAAGGGATCATCTTCACTACTTCCGGGTTCAGCTCGATATCCGAAAGCCTCAAAGCTCCGATGTTCAATTGCCGACCGACGAATTCGGATAGCTCCTCATCACTGGAGATGGCTCCCATCCTCACCAGGATGTCTCCCAGTTTTTCTTCACCTCTTTTTTGCTGGTCTAAAGCTTGAGCCAGTTGTTCCTCTGATATCTTGCCTGCCTTGACCAGCATGTCCCCTAATTCACGTGACATAGCTTTAACCTAAAGACTTATAGACATTCATAAGGTTGTTCATTCACTCGGAGCTTCCTCGAAAAAGTTGCTCAAAAGAGTTCTCCCCCCTTAGGCGGGATCCGCCTATGGTGGAGAATCCTTGACTCCTGGAACCCCGTTAATTAGCAGCCAATTTGAAAACGATCCATTTCAGGATCGTTCGGAAAAGATGTCGTCCAGTCTGGTTTCTAAAGATGCAGAAAACTCCGAACCCAAACCGGTTCTCTTCTCATCTTCAGATGGATGCTCACCC
>Ga0315288_10000955_pt1 | contig 36726 bp, 34 predicted proteins | sample YL17G11_20_MG_FD_203454 | JGI IMG/M metagenome (GOLD analysis project Ga0315288, IMG submission 203454) | Sediment microbial communities from Yellowstone Lake, YNP, Wyoming, USA - YL17G11_20 | ecosystem: Environmental > Aquatic > Freshwater > Lake > Sediment | place: USA: Wyoming | collected...
TCCCGCTTCCCTATGATAATCATCCGGCCTTCCAAAGGGTGCGGGGCATGGATCTCAATACGATTTTCATCTAACCATAAATCCCTTGCTGTTTCAAAGTCAATTCCGTGTTTCGCCTTTTTTAGGCAAAATGGTGGAGAAGGCTTCTTTGAAGGGAGAGAAAATTTACTTCGACAGATATTCAACATCTTCTGTGGATAAAGAGGAACCGATATCTTTAATCAGGAATGTCAAATACCATCTTCTCGAATATATGGGTTCCATCTTTATTCCATCGCTAATATTTTAATAATTCTCGGGATCAAGTATGTAGCGAGATCTCTTCGACTACCTCCGCATAGAACAATGATAAATTTTCCCTGCGAGATTCCATCCGCCATTCCTTTCAGTTCCTCAGTCAGCAAGATATGAAAGTTAGGAGAGAGACCCATGTCCCCATATTCCCCCTGAGTCCCATCATATCCCCAATTCCAGAAAAGAACCTCGGGTTGGAATATTCTTAATCGAGTAAAAAGGGTCCCTCTAATCATTTCCAAGTACACCTCATCTGTTACCCCAATGGGCACGTGAATATCAACTTTGTTATTCTCATCCCAATTAGGATTCCCACAAAAACAAACATAAAGAACATCTGGATCTGCTTCGAAGATTTCCCAGGTACCCTCGCCATGGTGAGCATCCGTGTCAATGATTGCGAATCGCTTGGCTCCAAACTTCCTCCTTAGCACGTGTATGGCTATAGCAGCCCCATTGAAGTAACAGCCCCCACCAAAAACATCAGTGCCCGCATGATGATCACCGTAACCTGTGAATACAAAAGCATTATCAATCTCTCCCATCCATATCTTTTCAGCTGCTCTCACTGTACCAGCAGCTGAAAAGAGTGCTCCTTCAAAATTTCCTGTCTTTTTCACATCCTCAACTAGCTCATGAGAATGGACCTGATAAAGAGTTTCAGAAGAAATTGGTTCCACCTCAAAAGAAGAAGGTGGTTTACCAGGATAAAAGGCATCATAGAAAAAAAGGTTCTCCTTTTCTAAGATCCCTTTCAGTGCTTGAGGAAAATCCCGGAGCCTTTCCCCTTTCTGATGATAGAAAAATATTCCTGTCCGCATGATTTGATCCAACAAGTCCCTTACAATAGGTTTGACTTTCTTTGCTGGAAGTCGTAATAAATTTTAATGAATAATCTTGGAGATGTCCAAGTCTATTAAGAAAGAGAGCCATCTGTGTCAGACCTTATCTTATTTAATGCCAATATCATTACCATGGATCCAGCATTTCCACATGCTCAATTGGTTGCCATCCAAAATGGGAAAATCCTAACCGTTTCAGATAATGAAAGCATCGTTGACCTTAAAAAGAGAAACACAAAAACGATCGATTGTAAAGGCAAGACGATTTCACCCAGTTTTATTGATTCTCATTGCCATCTTCTTGCTTTTGCTGAAAGTCTCGTGACACTCAACTTGAAACCCCAAAATAATGTCCGCTCTATCTCTGACATTCAGGGTAAGATTCGACAGCTATCTCAAGAGTTACCCCCAGAAACTTGGATCAGGGGTAGAGGATATAATGAATTCTACCTAACTGAGAAAAGACATCCTACCCGCTGGGATTTGGATGCAGCTACAGTCGCTCATCCAGTTAAACTCACTCACCGTTCAGGACGTGCCCATGTGTTGAATACTTTAGGCCTAAAGCTGGTTGGCATTTCAGAAGAGACAGCAGATCTTCCAGAAGGCCTTATCGATCGTCATATCGAAACTGGAGAACCCACAGGATTGCTCTTTGGCATGGGTGACTATCTAAGTAAAGCAGTACCTTCCATTGATAATAACCAGATGGAGCAGGGGATAAAACTGGCAAGTGCGGAATTATGTTCCCTGGGTATCACATCGATTCATGATGCTTCTCCAAGGAATAATTTTAAGCGATGGGAAATCCTTAGCGGCTGGAAGGATCATGGACTCCTAAAACCCAGAATAAGCATGATCCTTGGTTTAGAAGGCTTCGATGAATACCGAAAGAATAAATTCTCAGCTCAGGTTGGCGAAAATCAACTCTATCCCGGAGGGGTCAAGATCATCGTGCATGAGACGACGGGACAGCTCAGTCCAAGCCAAGAAGAGTTGAACGATATAGTGTTTCAGATTCATCGATCAGGATTCCAAGCCGTCCTTCATGCAATTGAAGAGAGGACCATCGAAGCCGCCTGTCGTGCCATAGAGTATGCACTGAAGAAAATGCCTCGGGTTGATCACAGGCATCGTATCGAACATTGTTCTATATGCACTCCATCTTTAGCGAAGAGACTGGCTTCTCTCAGAATCATGGTAGTCACACAGCCGTCATTCATCTATTACAATGGGGAACGCTACCTGAGAACTGTCCCAAGTAAAAGTTTAAAACATTTATATCCCATCGCCACTCTTATTAAACATGGAGTCAAAGTCGCTGGAAGTTCGGACTGTCCGATTGTACCTGCAAACCCCCTTATTGGGATCTATTCTGCCGTTTCTCGAAGGGCTGAAAACGGAGAGTTCATTTTACCAGAAGAGAGAATCTCCCCTTTGGAAGCACTACAGATGTATACCAACTTCGCTGCAAAAACAACCTTCGAAGAAACCACTAAGGGAGCGATTGCACCTGGGAGATTGGCTGATCTAATAGTATTGAGTGGGGATCCGACCGAACTTCCAATTGATGAGATAAAGGACATTGAAGTCGAAATGACTATCCTCAACGGCAAAATAGTATGGGATAAAATAAGTTAAGCGATGATTCCCTTTTCGACGTAAGAAGATAATTCCTCTTCTGTGAATCCCAATAACTCCCTATAAACGTATCGATTATCTTCTCCCAGTAAAGGTGCTGCCTTCCAATCAGCTCTTGGATTATCTTTGAATTTTATAGGAGATCTATCTGAAATGGTTTCACCCAGGACAGGGTGGTCTAAGTGAACAAAAAATTCCCTTGCTATCAATTGAGGGTCTTTTGCCAAGTCTTCGGCATTCTGAACCACGCCCGCCGGAACACCTGCTTCTTGAAGAAGATACACCACTTCCTCAGGAGTGTGTTGGGCTGTCCATCGTCCAAGCAATTCATCCAAGGCTTCTGCGTTTTCCTTCCTTTTTGACAAAGTCGAAAACCTTTGCTCTCTAGTCCACGCAGGTCGACCCAAAACATCACAGAAAGCTTGCCATTCATCCTCTTCGAAGACAGCAATGACACACCATCTGTCCTCCCCGAGACATCTATAACACCCATAGGGAGCAGCTATAACATAATCTGGATGGTTACCTTGAGGCAAAACTTCTTTTTGATTGACGGCTATATCTAAGAGAGTGGGCCCCATTAATGTACTCATAGCCTCATATTCTGAGAGATCGATATATTGACCTCTGCCTGTTCTATCACGATGCTCCAAAGCTGCTAATACAGCAAATGCACCATAAAGACCAGCAATTAGGTCTGCATAGGCATAGCCTATACCCATTGGAGAATCTTGAGTGAAAGAAGTAAGATAAGTTAGCCCAGAAAACGCTTGGATAGTAGGTCCAAAAGCCACAAAATCTTTCCAAGGACCTGTCTGCCCCATCCCTGACATACTTACCATAATGAGATCAGGTCTCACCTCTTTCAGTTTCTCGTAATTTAACTCCCAATTCGACATCACCCGAGGAGAAAAATTTTCAACCAACACATCGCTTTTTTCTGTTAATTTTAAAACAATTTCCTTTGCTTCAGGGTGACTCATATCCAGGGTGATACTTCGTTTATTCCGATTCCAGGCATTGAAATATCCGGTAAGATTAGATTCCGCACCTCCGGATGTCTTTTTAGATTGAACCTTTATCACTTCCGCTCCGAAATCACCAAGAATCCTTGTGGCATAGGGACCAGCCAATACCCAAGTAAAATCTAAAACTCTCAATCCCTTGAGGATCCCTTGATCCATTAATATCCTTCAGATGACATGGATAGAATAAAGCCTCTTTAGCTCTTGATCAGAGAGACCCAATTCCCTCTGATAGATCTGAATGTTGTCTTCGCCGATAAGCGGTGCACGTTTCCACCGATCCAAAGAACAATCATTAAATTTATAAGGGGCTCCGGGGACCTTAATGGAAGTGCCGATCTCCGGATGATCTACCTCAATAAAAAATCCCCGCGAGTTCAGCTGGGGACTCCTGAGGACTTCCTTTATGGAATAAATGGAAGCCCAAGGAAAATGCATGAGCTGACCCAATTCAAAAAGCTCACGGGCTGTATGAATTCTGGTCCATCTTTGAATCACTTCTATCACATGGTCGAGATGTCTTTGGCGATATTCTTCTTCCTTCCAACTCTCTTCTATTAAGTCCTCTGCCATCCCCTCGCTGGCCATCCACTCAACTAAAGTCTCCCATTGTTGAAATAAGCTTATAAGGATATGGCCATCTTTACAAGGGAGGATACAAAAGTGGTTATTCCAAAGTAAGTTCCCCTGCCTCTTAGATATTATCTTCTCATAAAAATAGCGGACCCATACATGTTCCAAGGTGGACACCACCGCTTCTTGCATCGAGATATCAATATGCTCTCCTTTTCCACTCTGGGCTCGCTTTCTTAGAGCCAGTAGAATGGCAACAGCAGCGAAAAGAGAAGCTGTATAATAAGATTGCTCTCCAAAAGGTTTAAGCGGAGGCGTTGATGGAGAACCTGACACATACATCTGCCCGCTAAAAGCTGAAGTCACTATGTCACAAGACTTGTATTTGTTCCGTGGGCCATTCTGTCCAAAACCGGTCACTGAAACCAAAATAAGTTTTGGGTTTGTCTCGCCCTCCATCTCGAAGTCTAATCCAAGCTCTCCAAGATATCCTGGAGGAAAACTTTCAACCATAATATCAGCTCTCTCTACCAGTCTGGAAAAGATCTTCTTGCCTTCGATATGTTCCAAATTAAGGGTGATACCCAGTTTGTTGGTATTATTATGGAAGAAAAAAAGACTCCGTTCTGGATGAGAGGAGTCTCCTAAGAATGGACCTATCTTTCGAGAAGGGTCTCCACCCGGTCTTTCTATTTTAATAACGGATGCCCCCATATCGGCTAAAAGCTTGGAGCAAAAGCTTGCCTTCTCATCTGCCAAATCCAGTACTCTTATACCTTCTAAGAGACCATCCTTTTTGCTTTTAGCTTCCATCTTTTATTTCTAACATTTTAATCAATAAATGATACTGATTTACTTTCGAACTCATACAATTTTCTTAATAATGTCCTTATAACCTTCCACCATTCTTCGAACCACTGTCGCTGCAGGAAGTATTTCTCTGATCAATCCAGCAGAAGCCCCGGCGTAAACTTCTCCATTGAAGAGGTCACCTTCTAATTGGCCTTTTCTTGCGCGACTGTAACCAAGAAAAGCCTTAATTTCTTCAGCAGGAGCACCCGATTTTTCCAATTCCAATAAGCGCCTCGAAAATTCCGTTTTAAGACTCCTTGTAGGTAATAACTTACGACAGGTGATCACTGTGTCCGTGTCTTTAGCATCTACGATAGCTTGTTTGTATTTTGGATTTGCAATATTTTCTGTCACTGCAATAAAACGCGTACCCAATTGCACTCCCTCAGCACCCAGCGCAAAGGCTGCCACCACCCCTCTTGCATCGACAATACCACCTGCCGCAATGATGGGCAATGAAACAGCATCAGCAACTTGAGGAATTAAAGAGAAGAGAGGTATCTCATCAAATCCTACATAAGCCGCTGCCTCCACCCCTTCAACAATGAGGGCATCCAGTTTCGAGGATTCTGCTCTCAGGGACTGCCTCACAGAACTGACAACATGGAGAACCCTTATCCCCCCTTGATGTAAAAGGGCAGTATAATGATCGGGATCGCCCCCAGAAGTAATGACGATGGGAACTTCCTCCTTTAAGAGGATATCGATAAGAATTCCGCTCTGTTGGAGGTATAAGGGGATGTTGACACCAAATGGTTTTCTGGTTAGGTCTCTAACCTTGGTGATTTGGAGTTTAAGATTTTTTGAAGAATCCCCGCCTTTCTCCATTCCTGCATAAGGACTAATGGTACCCAAGGCACCTGCATTAGAAACTGCCGCCGCCAGTTCTGCTGTCGCAAGCCAAAGCATACCTCCCTGAACAAGAGGATGTTCGACTCCCAATATGTCACAAATGCGAGTTCTTTTCATGGGATTGTCCCATATTACTTCTAAATTTCGAGTTCGGCCCTATCGCAACCTTCCATTCATCTTCATTTTATCCAACAAAATAGTCTTGTTGAGGCGGGCCTTTTCGTATCGAGGATTTAGACGAAGAGCCATATCATAATTATTTAAGGCCTCGGTCAATTCCCCTTTCCCGAAACATTCGTTACCCAGGCTATGATAAACATCAGCCACCAACTCCCTGTCTCCCCATCTTATTCTTGATGGATCATTGAGGTGACCTTTGAAACCAAATCCATCCGGTAAAATATTTTCGATATCGATTGTTGATTCTTTGCCTTGAAGGAGAGTTAGTACATGAGGCCCAATTCCAAAGGCATTATCCAAATATAAGGCATCTGCGTGGATGCCCATCCTTCTAAGAAGACAATTATAAAGAAGCGTTAGGCCCAGGCAGTTTCCCACCATTGGATTTTCTTTATTCAGTTGAGCATCGATGGCATGACTTAATCTGAAGTAACCATGAGGTCCATAACGAGTTGGCTTCTCTTTCCACAACCAATGAAAAAGATCTCTTGCTTTGCCTGCGGGGTGAGGAGGAGGCAATCTCTGATGGATGAATTGTTCGTTCAAATAGGCAAGTTTCTTACCATAAACGGCCAACCTATTTTCCCTTTTAATACCTGAAGCTAAAAGAGCCTCCTTTTCTAAATGAAATTTCTTCTCCATCGCCTAAATTTAGGACTTTTAATTCAATGAGTAGATTATCCTCTGCTCTGGCATCTCCTTACTTATCATCCCTTTTTCCTCGAGGTATTTCAAGTGGGCAATCGCCTCTCCAGTGGCAAACCATTTTTGTGGAACAGGGAATAAATCCCAAGAGTCATAAATAATATCCCAACTCATCTGCGATGCTATTTGGAAAGCACTCTTCTTACCTTCTCCTAAAATGGAAATGATCTCATCAAGTCTCTCCTGATGATGATGTTTCAATTCCTGAATTCTCTCTCTCCAGTTCATAAAAGTGCCTCTGTGACCCGGCAATACTAGCTCGATATCGAGCCCATAGACCTTGTCCAGACTTTCCAGATATGCCTTTAAGGGATCCCACTCGTCAGACATTAATAGAATGTTGGGAGTTATGTCGTTAAGAATATGATCTCCAGCCACAAAGATCTTCTTGCTTTGCTCACAAAGACACATATGCCCCTTGGTATGGCCAGGTGTTTCAACACAATTGAATACGTAGTCTGAGATACTAATTGTGTCGCCTTCTTTCAAGATATAAAAATCCAGATCCCCTTTTGGTCTGTATTTAAAACCAGGATGGGTATAGGAGATTGTTTGAAGCTCATTTTCAGGGAAACCATTCAAACGAGCAAAGTTAATAAGATCATCCAAAAAGATTCCCGATTGAATCCGATCAGCGTCTGGCTGGTTGAAATATATCGTTGAGCTATCTGTGGCGAGGCTCGAGACAAGACCGAGATGGTCTGAGTGCAAATGAGTAATAAAAAAGTCTGTTTTCCGTATATCAACTCCCAGTCCTCTCAAACCAGACTTCATCGAATTCCTACACTCTTCTCGATTCATCCCTGTATCTATAATCAAATTTCGATCCTGAGCCTTTATGACGTAAGAATTCACTGACTTAAGTGGACTCTCTGGAAGGGGAATTTCCATTTTATACAGATTTGTTAGGATTTCCTCGATCATCGATTCCCCGCTAATGTTTCATAAATTTCAAATGTGTTTTCGTAAACAAGTATTCATCAATTTGATAGTCTGATTATCTTCATTGATTTAAGAAATCCGAAATTACCTTATTAAAGACAATGGGGTTCTCCTGTGCTGGGAAATGTGTGGATTCCGGTATTTCTCTTAACTCGGCATTTGGAATAAATTTGCAAATCTTTTGAGCTACTTTTTTGGATAAGAAAGAGCTCCTTTTCCCCCGTATCACCAAACTTCGACAGATTACATTCTGAAGGAAAGGCCAAAGGTCTTCAGTGTCATAATCCAATTTTTCTAATTGCTGAATCATTCTAACGTCAAATTTAGGTACCACCTTCCCGTTTGACATTTTCTTGAAGCCATAAGCTACAATATGGTGACAAATTTCCTTTGACAGATAGGGAGAGAGAGTGCGAACTTTCTTCACAATTTCTTCGACAGAGCCAGCTTGAAGCGGAATATGGTTAAGAAGAATCTTTAATGCTTTGGAAGATTTGGGATCATTCCCGGGGCGGATATCAGCCAGAATGAGTTGTTTTACCCTGTTAGGACTGCACGCTGCATAAAATAATGCATTTCTGCCCCCCATCGAGTGACCAATTAAAATTAAATCTCTTAAGCCCAGAATTTCGACAAAACAGACAATATCTGAAAAATGATCGTATATGGAATATGCCCCATCCTCGCACCATTGGGTTTCCCCATGTCCTCGCTGATCGAGGGCTATGACATGATATCGGGTTCTAAAGTTTCGTCCAAAATCATCCCATACATGCGCATGGGCCATGAACCCATGAAGGAGCAAAATGGGCTGAAGTTTATAATTCCCCCAATCAAGATAGTGGAAACGTATTCCATTAACATTCAGATACTTTTCATCAGGCTCGATAGTCTTGGCCATCCTCGTTCATTTTTAGCTTGAATAGATCTAAAACCAGAAAAGATTATGCCAAACTTTCCTTCGACTTATATTTGGAAGAAAATTCTATGGTAAACGATGAAGGAATCTTATCTTAATCCGACGAAGGTAATGGTTTGGGTTCCTGGACTTCCATTTCCTTATCGCAGCATACCGGCTTGCCTTCACCGGCTTTCGTACAAAGTATTTCAGTCCCGCACACTTGACAGCGATATCTCTTTCCAAGCTGACTCATTGCCCGTTCCCTCCTACTTCTTCAGTTCCATCGGTTGACCACAGCAGTGAAGGGTCCCATTACCACCTCGTGTCACTATAAACTCCGCACCGCATTTCTTACAGACATACCTCTTCCCAACTTGATTCGCCATCTTCGCCTACACCTCCTCATATTTTTCAAAATTTAAGGCTTCCCGTACTCCTCACGAAGCCTTTTTCTCAGAACCTTCCCCATCGGATTACGGGGCAAAGAATCGATAAAAACCACTGACCGGGGCCGCTTAAACCCCGAAAGCTTCGAACGACAGAATTCCATCATCTCTTCTGGTGTCGCCTTCTCACCTTTCTTTAGCACTACCACAGCCCGAGGCTCCTGCCCCCATTCCGGATCAGGAATGCCAATGACGGCTGCTTCTTCAACTTTGGGATAAGAATGAAGCACATTCTCAACTTCTTCCGGCGAAATATTCTCACCTCCACGAATGATCATGTCATCCCCACGGCCCGTAAGATAGATGTAGCCCTCCTCATCCATATACGCCATGTCCCCCGTCCGAAGCCACCCCCCCTCCATCATGACCTGAGAGGTCTTCTGTTCATCCTGCCAATATCCAGTCATGATCCGGGGACCTCTCGCCCAGATCTCCCCTACTTCCAGCGGTGGTAACGCCTTCCCTTCTTCATCGACAATTTTGACCTCGACATCAGGCAAGGGCTTTCCTATCGAGGAACTAAGTCTCTTCAGCTTCTTTTCTTTCTCCTCTTCTATACCCTCAATGATATGATCCTCAGGTCCTAAAGTCGTTATCGTGGAGGCGGTCTCTGTCTGTCCAAAGGCATTGATAAACCTTACCCAAGGCATCGCCTTGATCGCCTTGTTAATCACCTCAAAGGGCATCTGAGCAGCACCATAAGTGATCACCTTCAGACTCGATAAATCGTATTGATCAAAACCAGGATCATCGATCACCCTTTTCAACATGGTCGGGACCAACATCGCCCGTGTCGCCTTTTCCCTCTGAATCGTCTCGATCCACTCTTTTACCTCAAATTGCTTCATCATCACCAGGGTCCGCCCCCCATAGATGGCAGCTAACATCGCCTGAATCCCAGCCACATGATACAAAGGAACGGTCAGCAAGTTCCTCTCCTCAATATCTGGACTCGCAGGCTCAACATTCTCCAGAACATAACTGACAAATGCATTATGCCTCAATGGTACTCCTTTCGGCCGACCTGTCGTACCGGAAGTATACATTAATATGGTAATGTCTTCATCTCCGATTTCACAATAAAACTCCTCTGACGAAGCAGATTGGATCAGATCCTCATAATAAAGTCTATCCTTGCTATCTAAAGAAATAAACTCCTTAACCATTCCCAATTGGGGCATGATTTGATTGATTAAATCCAGATACCTGCTCCCCGCCAGAAGGATTTTTGCCTCAGCATTGGTTATCATATAGGCCAACTCTTCGGCCTTCGCTCTAAAATTCAGAGGAACAAAGATTGCACCCAATTTGGCTGCGGCATAATAGGTCTCAATATATTGATTACAATTGACTTGCAGAATGCCTACTCGGTCTCCCTTCTCTACCCCTAATTTGACCAAGGTATTGACCAACCGATCGACTCGCTCATTCGTTTGAGCATAGGTCCACCTTTTCCCTTCAAAAACCATACAATCCCTGTCCGGGCAAATGGCATTGGCAATACTTAAGAAATCGGTGGCGTTCATTCTTTATTTTCCTCCCCGGTCTTTCCAACCCCTCGACGAGTCATCAAGGATAGCTCGGAGGCAAGCCTTCTTTCCAGATCCAACCCTTGTGGAAGGGGTAGATCTAAACCTCTTACAACGGCTTGTTTGGCATTTCTGACCGCAATCGGATTATAGGATGCGATTTTCCTTGCCATCTCCTCGGCCGTCTCTAATAGTTTATCTCGAGGCACCACTCGATTGACCAATCCACATTGAAAAGCCTCCTCACCACTTAACCAACGACTGGTGAGTAACATCTCTAAAGCTCTTCCCCGTCCAATGACTCGGGGGAGAGTCTGTGTACCACCTGCAGCAGGTATAATTCCCAATCCAACCTCCGGTAAACCAAACCGAGCATCCTCCGAAGCTATTCGGATATCGCAACATAGTGCAATTTCGATCCCTGAACCTAAGACAAATCCGTGAACAGCAGCGATAAGAGGCTGAGGAATGCTCAAAAAAAGACCCCAAACATCTCGCTCGAAGCGCACCTGCCTCGCGACAATAGGAGACGGGGCTGTGAGAAATTCACTTAGGTCCGCTCCCGCGCAGAAAGCTTTTTCTCCTGCCCCCTTGAAAATGACGGCCCTCACTTCAGAATCATCTTTGATGGCATTGAGCACTTCAAAGAGATCATCCCGCATTTGGATATTATAAACGTTCAAGGCCTGAGGACGATTAAGAGTCACATGGGCAATATTGTCCCTCTTCTCGTAGATAAGTGTATTAAAGCTGCTCACTTAAACCTCTGTAAACCAATGCCCTATTTTCCTTCAAATCGAGGAGTCCTCTTTTCTCGAAAGGCTTCAATGCCCTCTGTACGATCCCTCGTGCTATGTAATAGGCAGTAGAGATCAGCCTCCAATCGCAATCCCTGTTCCAGAGTCATATCCATCCCTTTATATATTGCTTCCTTTGCGTATCTTAAGGCAATCGGACCCTTGGAAGCCATCTCTTGTGCCACATCCATCGTTTCCTTCATCAGCTTATCAGGAGGAACAATCTTATTGACCAAACCAATTCGATAAGCTTCTTGAGCGTCGATCATCTCTCCGGTGAGGATCATTTCCAAGGCTTTACCTCTCCCAACCAACCGTGGCAATCTCTGTGTTCCGCCGTTCAAAGGTATCATGCCAGATTTTATCTGGGGCAACCCAAAACGAGCCTTCTCCGCAGCAATCCTAATATCGCAGGCCAATGCCAACTCCAAACCTTGTCCGATCGCATCCCCATCCATCGCTGCGATAACGGGTTGGTCAAGTTTGGCGATCGGTTCCGCAATAGAAAAAAATTGTTTGGTCTGGTCTTCGTTGGCCATTGAAACCACTCCATTTAAACCTGTCTCCATAGAAAAGGATTTCTCACCAACACCCATTATAACGATCACTCGGACCTCCTCATCCCAAGCGATTTTCGAATTAAGCTCAGTAAGCTCGTTGGTTAAAGAATCAATTTTTAGCTTCATGGCCTCGGGGTAGTTTATATTTATAACCATCACATGGCTTGTCTTTTTATATTCTATGACTTGAAAGGGCATATGTCTAACCTTGCAATGTATTAACTATTTCAGAGAGAGTTGAATTATTTAATCGTTTCTATCCAATATTGAGTAGGAATCTCTCTGATAGAAGACTTCTGACAATTCTATGTAGTTTTAAGAGAGTTATTTACGATCCATCCTAGCGTTTTCGCTCTCTATTTATACTTCCACTTTGGTTTTCTCTTCTCTTCAAAAGCTTTTATCCCTTCTTTTGCGTCTTCTGATTCACATACTGGCAAATATATCTCCTCAGTTAGATTGAGGATGTTTTGGTAATCGAGCCCCATGCTTCTCAGTATTACCTTTTTCATGGCTTGAACCGCTAAAGGAGCATTTTCACATATACGTCCTGCCAAAGCAGTAGCCTCTTTCATTAAATCATCCAAGGGGACGACTTTATTAACAAAACCGAGTTCATAAGCCCGCTGGGCATTAATTCTATCCGCAACAAGAAGGAGTTCAGCTGCGATCCCGCGCGGGACGAAACGGGGTAAAAATGCCGCAAACGTAGTTGGAAATCCTATTTTTGGCTCCGGAAGGCTGAATAAAGTGTCATCCGCTGCAACCCTCAAGTCGCATTCCATAGCGAGCCAGAAACCACCTCCGAAGACATAACCATGTAAAGCAGCAATAATTGGTTTCCAGATTTTATTTCTTGTTGGTCCCAAAACTCGATTTCCTATTACAATTGATTGGGAAATCGACCATTTTTCTGTAAGCAAATTACCGACCGCAGCGCCTGAACAAAATGCTCGCCCAGCACCTGATAGAACCGCAACCCAACATCCGTCATCATCCCTAAAGTCTTTCCAAACCTCTTGCAGTTCATTTATCATGTTAGAAGTAATAGAATTAAGTTTATCCGGTCTGTTTAGAGTAATGTAATAAATCCTTCCCTTCTTCTCATATAAAACCTCTTTCATTTGTGGTTCCCCCTTTCTTAACGTTTTTGACTCATTCACGATAGCATCCTCCTCATATGCTAATCTATAGCCCCATCTGTTTTGCGATAACCGTCCTCTGAATCTCTGAGCTCCCGGCACCGATCATACCGATCCTAGAATCACGGAAGAACATCTCCATATCGTATTCCTTCATGACCCCGTATGCACCCATGATTTGGACACCCTCATTGGCGATAGAAAAAATGGCCTCTGAAGCATACAATTTTGCAATAGACATCTCTTTAAAACAGGGCAACCCTTCCTTTAGCATCCATGCGACCCGATAGGACAAAAGACGGGAAGCATCGACTTTGATCTGCATATCAGCGAACTTATGTTGAATGGCTTGAAATTTGCTGATTGGCTGCCCAAATTGAATCCTCTCTTTGGCATATTGGATTGCATAATCGATGATGGCTTGTGAAGTCCCTGCATTGAGGATAGCGACGCCCATCCTTTCGATTCCCAACCCTTTGTTGAGATTTTCCCAGCCTTCATTCAATTTACCTAAGATGTTCTCTTTAGGGACCCTGACGTCTTGATACACGACCTCGTTTGTGTGAACAGCTGTCCTTCCCAATTGTTTGAGCGGCCGGATCTGGATCCCAGAAGATCTGGCATCCACTAAGAAGATTGTGATCCCTTCATGTTTCCTTCTGACATCCCTCTTTGTGCGGGTCACAGTGACAATATAGTCGGCGATATGGGCATTCGTGATGAACATCTTTGTTCCGTTCAGGACAAAATGGTCTTTATCTTCGGCTCCAAAAAGTTCCACGGCAGCTGCATCAGAGCCCACATTCGGCTCACTAAGGGCATATGCAAACTTGCACTCTCCGTTGATCACGCGGGGTAGAAAATGTTCTTTCTGCCATTCGCTGCCATAAGTATAAATATTATATCCCCCCAGAATGACTGAAACTAAATAGGAGGTTCCAGCACTACACCATCCATAAGCAGCCTCTTCCAAAAAAATGGCCAATTCAATAGAACTCATTGCGGCCCCTCCATATTTTTCCGGAAAAGGAATACCCATCCATCCCTGTTTCACCATTTTGTTGTAGAGCTCTATCGGAAATCGATCATTCTCGCTACACTCTCTGATGTAATCCCTCGTACATTCCTTTTTCATGAAACGCCGAACAGAATCCCTCAACATATTTTGTTCTTCTGAAAATCCAAAGTCCATTCTCTTCTCCTTACAAATTGATTTTCCTTATCGTACCATTTTGAATCTAGTGACGATAGGCATTTGCTGGGATGAATAGAGGGCGAAAAAGGAAGCAGGATGCCATAACTTATAATCACTACACCCCATTGTAGTTAGGCATCCATCGTATTTCACATTCTCTTCCGAAACAGAACTTTTATTAAACCTTTAGTACGATTCCTTCACCTTGGGCTAATCCCCCACAAATAGCAGCTACCCCAATTCCACCACCACGCCGCATCAATTCATATACTAATGTCATGGTAATCCTAAGGGCACTTGCCCCAACTGGGTGACCAATTGCAATAGCTCCTCCGTTTACATTAGTCTTTTTCCTGAGATTCTCAATATTTTCCCCTGTTTCACGACTTAAAATTTTAATACTGACTAAGGGCATAGCAGCAAATGCTTCATTAATCTCTATGAGATTCATCTCTTTAAGATTCTTACCCGCTTTCTCTAAGGCTTTTAATATGGTTAACGCTGGGATTGAGGCAATATATCTTGGTTCTGCCGCCGATGCAATACTTGAAAGAATGTTGGCTAAAGGTTTCAAACCTTTCTCTTCTGCTTTCTCCCTGCTCATAAGCAGGATTGCTGTTGCCCCTGTGCTCAAACCCGGGGCATTACCCGCTGTAACCGTAGGGCTCCCATAGACTGTGGGTAACTTTGAAAGCTTTTCTAACGTAACGTCCGCTCTTGGGGATTCGTCCGCCGTGAATAAAATTGGGGGGCCATCTTTTTGAGGAATCTCTATTGCCATCAATTCCTCCCCTATCCTAAACTTGCCTTCCTGAAATGCCTTGAAATAACGCAAATGACTTTCCAGCGCCCACTGATCCTGTTCATCCCGAGTAATTCCAAATTCCACAGCCACTTCTCCAGCATCTTTTGCCACCGGTGCAAAAGCCGGATAACCTAATTCAAATAAGGGATCTTTTAGAACAACGTTCCCGAGCCGCGATCCCCAACGAATTCCAGGAGCCAGGATTGGAGTCCTGCTCATATTATCTGAACCCACAGCTAAAGCTATATCTACCTGTCCTGCTTTAATGGCGTTATATCCCAACCGTAAAGCTGAAAGTGATGAACAGCATGCACGGTTCAGTGTTAAAGAGAGATGATGCGAGGGAAAACCAGCCAAAAGCGTTGCTTGTCGTCCTGGGACATCAGTTTCTAAGCTGGCCTCTGCAATCATTGAAAGGCCATAGTAAGTTTCATCCACCTCAATGGGTTTTACTTCCACCCTCTCAATAACTTCCTTCATTACTATAGCGCCCAATTTAATACTGGGGAAATCACGTAATGCTCCTCCGAATCTGCTAAACGGTGTTCTAACAGCACTCACAATTAAGACATCTCTTTCATTCATATTTCATCCTCTTTTATTTATCCAGTAAAGAAAGACATCCATTCTTCAAAGTCCGATAGTCCTTCTTATCAAATTGCCCTTTTGGAGATTCTATTGCAGCCCGTTTAATCTCCCGTTGTTATTCCGAAATCCCAAAATACGTATCTTCCCCCTCCCTCGATTGAAAAAATGGCGAGGGTTTTCCAGTTAAAAGTTGAGTATCAACTCAGAACGATAGCAATGATGATCATTATGAATTTAACCAATGCGTTGAATACATTTGGATGGATTCTCGAAAATGAGGCTCATTGGCTCATTGAACTATGCAGCCCTACTGATTATAGGCTCTAAAAATCCATTATGCTTTAGAACCAATGTGCTTAGTCCATTTCCCTCATGCCAACAAAAGACTGGGTTAGAATGATAACTTGAGGATATTGATCCGCAAGGATATTTCCGAGGTCCATAATTTTCCCGTTTGTTTCTTAGGTGTTAGAAAACAAAAAGCCTCTGTCCACCATCCATAACGATCTCAGCTCCGGTGATGAAACTCGCCTTCTTTGAAACGAGAAAGGCCACCATATTACCCACTTCTTCTGCTGTTCCAAGTCGGCGCATCGCATTTTTACTTTTGATCCGTTCGAGCATCTCCGGCCTGATGCTTGTTCGCATTGCCTCCGTATCAATCGGCCCCAGGACCAATAAATTAGCAGTAACTCCAGCACGAGCTCCCTCTAAGGCTACCGTCTTTGTGAGTCCAATGAGTCCGGCTTTAGTGGATGAGTAGCCAGCTTGTCCGGCCCCGCCTGCAATTCCCGCAATAGAAGAGATACTTAGAATGCGTCCCCATCCTTGTTTCATCATTTCAGGAAGTACTTCTTTAGTGAAATAAAAGGGCCCTGACAAATTGATAATTATAGTAAACGACCAAATAAAGTAGCCATGGTTGAAAACGACATTCCTTTTCCCCCCCCACCCTCCCCCCTCCGAGGGGGAGGGTGGGGGGGATCAAATGTCAACTTATTTAAATCGTTCACTATAGTTCCTTATCCCAAGCTGAGGTATCCATTTTTTCAATCAAAGAAATATTTTTTACCCAAGCTGCATTATTTACAAGGATATCAACTTGGCCTAATCCTCCTCTTACTGCAATGACAGCTTTCTTAACTTGCGAGTAATCGCTCTGATCTACCCCCACCGCGATGCTCCGTCTTCCCATCTCACGGACCTGCCTCGCTGCGTCCTCGGCACCTTTCACATCGATGTCAAGACAGGCGATGTCACAGCCCTCCTTAGCAAGGGTGAGGGCGATAGCCCTTCCGTTGCCCTGTGAATTCGCAGGCCCTGTCACGATCGCCACCTTATCAGTCAGACCTAAGTCCATCATCTACCTCCCCATGAGATTCTATCCGACGATCTTCGCCCCGAGGAATTTGTTGATCTCTTTTTTGCTATATCCCAACTGTCCCAATATCTCTTGCGTATGCTCGCCCAGGATGGGGCCGAAGCTCTTTACCCGACCAGGGGTATCCGATAATTTAATAGCGATGCCCACCTGTTTCACCTTCCCTTCACTGGGATGGTCCATCTCGATCACCATCCGGCGGTGGAGGATCTGGGGATCTCGGAATACCTCATCGAAATCGTTCACCTTACTCACACATACGTCTTTGTCTTTAAGAAATTCGATCCATTCATCTCTACTCTTGGTAAGAAATATTTCTCTAAGCCTATCCATGATTTTAATTCGTTTTTCGCCATTAGCCCATTGAAAAGGCACAAATTCTTCTTTGCCCAGAGCCCTGCAAAGGTTCGCCCACAGCCATGGTTCGATGCAGCCGACAGCGATAAACTTTCTGTCCCGAGTTTCGAAGACGGAGTAGCACGGAAATCCTCCGCTCAAGAAATATTCCCCACGCTTTGGAGCCACGCCGGTCTTGAAATAGTCGGAAACCATCCAGGTCAATAATGAAACGACCCCGTCGGTCATGGAGATATCTACCTGCTGCCCCTTTCCTGTTTTCTGCCTCGCAATGATCGCCAGCAAAATGCCGATGACGCAATTGAGGGATCCCCCTGCAAAGTCGCCCACCAAATTAAGAGGAGGGATGGGAGGTTCACCAGGCCTGCCAATCAAACCCAGAGCGCCGCCATACCCGATATAGTTAATGTCATGCCCTGGAAGCTCGCGGTACGGTCCATTCTGTCCGTAACCAGTTAAAGAACAATAGATGATTCTTGGATTTATCTCCCTTAAGGTCTCGTAGTCTATTTTGAGCCGCTTCGCGACCCCTGGCCTAAAACCTTCGAGAAGGACATCGGCTTTCCCAGCCAATCGATAAAATATCTCCCTCCCGTCCTCTGACTTCAGATCGATCGCAATGCTCTTCTTATTTCGGTGAATTGCCATATAAGCAGCGTCTTTTCTCCCCTCCTCCCCCACTGGTGACCAACCCGACCCAACTCGAGGTATATCAGACTCTATAGGTTGCTCTACCTTAATCACCTCAGCACCCATATCTCCCAAAATCATAGTAGCATACGAGCCAGGAGCTACACGGCTTAACTCCAAAATTCTGATCCCTTGAAGAACCTCCAATGACTAAACCTCCAGTGAGAAGAATTCCTTGATGAAGCATTGAGCACAGCATTTAAATTATGGTTTGATAACGCATCTTCCGGGGAGGGTGACATCTTTCGCCTTTCAGCTTTCACCATTGAACCGGGTTTTTCCCTCTAGCCCCCCTTCATCAAATTCGGCAGGATTAAAGTGATTGATGGGAATGCGATAAGCGCGGCAATGGTAAAAATATCCATGAGGAAGAAGTACACGGAACCGCGAAAGATGGTCATCACAGGTATATCGGGTGTGACGGTCGCAAGAGCGTAAACATTCAAACCTACAGGAGGGGTAAGCATCCCTACCTCACATGCCTTCACAATCAGAATACCTAACCAGATAGGATCCCAATTCAAAGTAACCGATACAGGAATGATAATAGGCAGCGTAAGAGCCAACATTCCGATCACGTCAAGAAAACAGCCCAGTATGAAGTACAACACGATAAATCCCGCTAACACAACGACCCCTGGGACATTCAAACTGGCGATGTACCGCGCGAATACGGTGGCTATGCCTGTATAAGCAAAAAAGCGGGCAAGGATGTTCACACCGAGGACGATAATGAGGACAAGAACCGTGATCCTAACCGAGTCTTTAATGGCGGCAAATATATCTTTTATGCCGAGTTTTCCGAGGGCAAACGCCATGATCAACATGGCGAGGCAGCCGATGGCCCCTGCTTCAGTGGCCGTGAAAGCACCCGTATAGAGTCCCCCAATGAGGATTGCCGTGATCACCAAGATCGGAAAGATGGTCCTAATAGAAGAGATTTTCTCTCTCCACGAATAGGCCTTGGGGGTGCCAGGAGCCCACTCGGGTTTCAAAGAGACGATCACGTACACGCCGATAGCGTAAATCAAGGCGGAGAAAAAACCGGGAATGTAGGCCGCGAGCAGGAGCTTTCCAATAGACGTTTCGGTCATGATCCCGTAAATAACGATGACCACGCTCGGTGGGATGAGAGCGGCCAATGTTCCAGAAGCGGCGACGCAACCCGTTGAAAACTCGGCAGAATATCCATATTTTCGCATCTGTGGAACAGTGATCTTGCCCAAAATGACTGCCGAGGCCGTCGAGGATCCGTTCATCGCTCCGAAGCCGGCACCCGCTACGATTGTCGCTATCGCCATACCGCCTTTCAACCGGCCAAACCATGCCTGCATCGAGTTAAAAATATTGTCCATGAATCCCGCATAGGCAGCTATCTGACCCATGAATATAAAAAGCGGGACGACGGTGAGGGAATATTTTGACATGGCCTCCCAGGAGATCAGCCCGGCCATCGTCATTGCGGTTTGCAAAGAACCTGTATGGACGACCAATCCGATTAATCCAACAAGCGCAGCCGAAATCCCAATCGGGAGCCCGAGAAGGAGTAAAAATATCAGTGACAGCATTCCCAAAAGACCTGAAACCATAACGCCTCTTTAACCTTTCGTCATCAAAATCTACTCGGAACCTTAATGATTCGCTTTCTTCAACTGAGCCGAGTCACACCTTTTTAGGCCCATGATGATCTGTTTAATTAGTTCAAAGCACCAGAGTGTAAAACCGGCCGCCATGATCGTCTTGGCCGGCCATGTCAATATACCGGGCTCACCTGAGGTTACGTCCCCAATGCGATAGGCTCCCACAGCGCTGACCCATGAACCGTAAGCGAGTGTACTACACGTGATCAAGGACAGAAACAGAACGATCATGTCCATGATGTGCTGCCAAGAGGGCGAAAGTCTTTGGACAATTAATTTCACATCGATATGCTCCCTTAACATCTGACTATAAGCGAGCCCGGAGAAGACTACACAGGCGATTAGAAGCTCCACAAGATGATAGAGCGCTCCGATGCCAAAGTTGAAGAAGATCCGTGTTGCGACATCAAAAAGAATAGTAACCAGAATGCCCACGACAAAGACCCTGGCTATTAGTAACATCCCGAAACTCATTTTTCCGATCATAGCAGCCACTTTTTCCATCAAAATGACCCTCCTGATCTTCAGATGACGCCCTTTCCCGCCAGTGCATCAAGCTGATCTTTTGTCAGTCCGATCGTTCGGCCATAGACATCCTCATTATGTTGACCAATGGCGGGGGCCCCCCGCTGAAGCCGAACAGGCGTTCCGCCCATCTGTGCGAATGGGCCCGGAATCATAATTGAGAGTTCAGGAACATCAGGGATCTCCGGCCTCCACCAGAATACCCGTCCATGAAGCTGTTCATCTGAGAGGATATCCTGAGCGGTGTAACATGGCACGAGAAGGATATCATCTTTCAGGGCCCGTTTGAAGAGCTCCTTCTTTGTTTTCGTAAGAAAGAATTGTTGCACCGGGGCTTCCACGCTCCTTATCCTTTCTCGGGCTTTCTCCTCTCCCATTACCACGAGGGCTCCCATGTCTAGATCTTCCCAGTTGACACTCTCCAACTCTTCAGTTGCTCCTCCCTCTTCCTTCATCCACCTTATCATTGCATGTACCGACCGACCAAAGGTCGGACCCCCTCGGACAAAGAAAGCAACGTGACCATCCTTACATTTATATATATGGCGCCAAGTTACGAATCCGTACCTGCGGAGCTGTCCTTCCCGTTTTGGTTCCATCCTGTGAAGAAGAGGAAAGCTGATGGCATTCATCGTGGTCCATGCCGAAGCGACCTGCGCCGAGACATCCACGTGCTGCCCTTCACCTGTTCGTGTACTGTGGTACAGGGCATGAACGGTGCCGGCTGCACCCTGTGCTGCCGCAATCAATTCTGATTGCGGCACCCAGCTCACACGAACGGGTGCCCGATCCTCCTGACCACAAAGGTTATGCATGCCGCTCACCGACCAGATGGTCAGATCGGTCGCTTTGACGAATCGATGCTGTCCTTTCTGACCAAAGGGAGTAATAGAGGTGACGATGATCCGGGAGTTAACCCCTTTTAGATTTTCGTAACCAAGGTGAATTCTTTCCCAAAAGCCGGGAACCGATGATTCTATCAGGGCGTGACTCACCTTGACCAATTCCCGAAGGATATCTCGGCCTTCTTCCCTCTCAAGATTCAGAGTGATCCCGTATTTGTTCACATTGTAGGCAAGCCAGAGAAGACTCTCCCTTCCCTTTCCCTTGCACCAAAAAGGTGGGCGCTCGCGGGTTCGACTTCCCCCTGGAGGTTCGATGCGGATGACCTCCGCTCCCAGGTCTGCCAGAATCTTACCGGCAAAATTATAGCCGCCCTCCGTAAGATCGATGATCCGATATGGGCTTAGCGACATGAACTCCTGATCCTTTCTTTCATGAGAATTCAAGGACTCCTTCAGCCACCAGCTCGCCAATCTCCTCGTCAGACAACCCGATCCATTCCCGGAGAACCATTTCGTTATGCTGGCCGACGGTGGCCTGGGGGCTTTTCAAATGGGCGGGCGTCGCTGAAAGGTGGAAAGGAGAAGCCTGATACGGCATAGAGCCACAATCAGGATGATCAAGGTACTGGATGAATTTCCATTCGCTCATCTGAGGATCCACATACAGCTCCGAACATCTCTTTACCACTCCGGCTGGGACTCCTGTCTCCTGCAATCGCATCGAAAGCTGGGGAGCATCGTATTGTCTCGTCCAGTCCGAGATGAGAGATTCGATCTCATCTTCAAACTTCTTCCTGGAAGAAGAACAACTGAATTTGGCGTCATCGGCCCAATCCGGGCTTCCCATGATCCGCTTAAGGGCTTCCCACTCCTGGTCATCCGTCACCGCAATCGATATCCAGCGATCCTCGCCTTTGCAAGGAAATGTTCCATGTGGGCAATACTCCAGGTCCCGGTTCCCAATCCTCGAGGGCACATTTTGATTGAATTGGAGCTCGAGCAATACCGGAGCGAGATAGTGAACACCGCATTCGAATTGTGCTACGTCAATAAACTGTCCTTTTCCTGTTCGGTATCGATGGTCGAGGGCTGCTACAAGGGCTGTGACTCCTAAGGGAGGAGTGATCATATCGATATAGGCCCCATAGAGACCGGAAGGTTCTATATCAGGCCACCCCGTGAGGTGATCGAACCCTGCCATGGACGAACCAATATTACCGAAGCCACGATTCTGAGCACGAGGACCTGTGCTTCCATAAAAGGAACTGCTAATATATATTACTTCCGGCCTGATACACCTCACTGAGTCATAATCCAGTTCCCATTTTTTCATAATGCCGAAAGCGAAACTTTCAGCAATGATATCTGGCTGCCATACCTCGATGACCCGACGAATGAGATCCCGGCCCTTGCCTTTCCCCAAGTTGACCCCTAAACTATGCTTGTTCACGTTGAAATTGGCTGCAAACTGGCTCCGATTGATACCGGCCACGCCATCCTTAAAAGGCGGGGTCGTCCGCAAGATATCAGCCCGTGTTGCCGATTCCACTCTGACGACGGTCGCCCCGTGAATGGCCAAGTATCTTATTATAAGGGGGCCCACGCCGAGCCAGGTAAAATCCAATACTTTTAATCCGTCAAATATTTCAGCCATGGTTAGGGCGCTCCATACTTTTCCTTTGCTTTCAGAACAGCATCGAAAACCTCTTTGAACGGAAGTTTAGACTTTGTCATTTCCTCCTTTACACACTCCTCCCATATGGGTTTACCATATTTTTCAGTCAAACTTAATAAAATCTTTGGTGAGATATTTACAATTTCCACACCGGCTTTCTTCATAACCTCCAATGCTTTAGTTTCAGATGCACCGTTGATCTCTGCAGTAAATTTGGGAAGCATCTTATCTCTCACCTCAAGCAAGATGCGTTGATTTTCAGACCCAAGTTTTTTCCAGGCATCCAACGTTATTAATCCATTACATCCCATACCACCAAAAGGAACTCTCAAATAGCCTTTTCCAACTTCATATACGCGATAACCTAAGGCAGTCGTCGGGGCGGCAAGGAATCCATCCAGAATGCCCTTTTGCATCGCCATATATATTTCAGTTGGGGGCATACTCAGCACGGTTGCCCCCATATTGCTTAATACCTTACCATAAAAACCCCGTGCGTTTATCCGAAGTCCCGGGATTTCCTCAATAGACCTGATCGGCTTGACGGTTAGGAGTTCATAAGGAGGCACGGGTTGAGGGAGTAAAGCCATGCAACCAAAAACTTCCCATTGCTTCTTTACAGGCGGAAGCTCATAATAATCGAATAAGACTCTTGTCCATTTCTCCCCGAATTCGTAAGCAGTTCCACCCATCATAAACGGCAAGCTGAATACTTTGTCAAACGGCGCTTTGGCTGGATAGTAGTCTGCAACGGACAATGCCATTTCGAAGGCCCCTGCCTTCATAGCCTCAGGTACCTCCCTTGCTGTGGCCAAGGCTCCATTGTAGTGAAACTCAACCTTCACATTACCATTCGTCCTTTTTTCAATCTCCTCAGCCCACTTTACTACGGCCTCCATAACAGCTCGGCCCGGAGGTCCGTAATCGCTATACCTGAGAATGATAGGTTTTTGGGACGCCGTTTGACCATATTCGGTTAGTACGACTCCATTGATTAACATAACTATTCCAATTGTTAGTAACAACCTTAATGACAAACCTTTTTTGTCCATGTCAGACCTCCTTTGTTAAATTTGTTAAACCTTCACAATCATCATGAACGTCCTGGAAGCCAAGGGGCGATCTGGTTGAAAAGAATGTAGGTTGTTTTGTCGCCCAAGTCAACAGAACGGGCCTCCCGCCTGTTAAGGTTAAACCCAAAGAACCCTTGCACTATGGTATGTTGGTATTTGGCCTTCTTCCTTCCATCTTGTTTTCAGCTTTGCACAGGTACTTGGTAGCACCTGATGTCAATTATATCTTGTTATAAGGGGCCCCACGCCGAGCCAGGTAAAATCCAAAACTTTCAATCCGCTAAATACCTCAGCCACTGATCAGGGCACTCTGTATTTTTCTTTCGCTTTCGGAAAACAAACCGTGGAGAACTTTATACCGGCTTCCCTTGTGACTTTTTGCCTCACCTTTGGTATCTCATATAATAGCACCGACTGAGGCAATAAAACCATCCCTCCAAAATTCACCCAAAAGGCACACTGTCACACCTTCGATCACCCTCCCAGGTATGCCTTCTTCACAAGTTCGTTTTCGGTCAAATCTTTCGCACTCCCCTCTAAGACGATACGACCTGTTTCCATGATAAAACCGCTCGAGGCTAGTTTTAAGGCCATGCGAGCATTTTGCTCCACCAGAAGAATACTGACGCCCCGTTGATTGATCTTTTTGATGATCTCGCCCACGACTTGAGACATTAAAGGACTCAAACCCATGGTCGGCTCATCCAGGAGAAGAAGTTTCGGATGAGACATGAGAGCACGGCCTACAGCCAACATCTGTTGTTCCCCTCCGCTTAGGGTACCAGCGGATTGCCAGAACCTTTCCTTCAACCTGGGAAAGAGTTCTACGACTTCAGCCAAGTCACTTTCTACTTGTTTCTTGTCATTACGCAAATACGCCCCGAGTTCCAAATTCTCTAACACTGTCAATCCAGAGAAGACCCTTCTTCCCTCAGGGACCTGAGCAATTCCTAACCTGACTATCTTATCGGGAGCATACCCATTGATATTTCTCCCTTGGAACAATAATTCCCCCGAAACAAGAGAGTTAATTCCAGATATCGTATTTAACGTGGTAGTCTTTCCTGCCCCGTTTGCCCCAAGCAATGTGGCGATTTCTCCCTCAAACAAGTGGAAAGAAACGCCCTTCAAGATTTCCACCTCGCCATACTTCACCCTGATCTCTTGTACAGAAACCAATTCGAACGTTTTATTCTCTTCCAAGATAAGCCTCTATCACTGCTTCATTGTTCACAATCTCTTGCGGCGTTCCTTCGGCTATTTTCTGTCCATAATTCATTACAACGATTCGATCAGAGATTCCGGTGATAACTTGCATATTATGTTCGACAATGATAAGTGAAATTCCACGTTCTCTTATGGTTTTTATTCTCCTCATTACACTCAAACGTTCTTCTTCCGTTAGGCCTGTCGCTGGTTCATCGAGGAGCAGCACTTCGGGGTTTGTTGCCAGCGCCATGCAAACCCCAAGAGCCCTTTTTTGCCCGTGTGGAAGATTTTGGGCCAAAGCCTCTTGCCATTCCTCCATCCCCATGGAATTCAGAATTTCCACCGATTTGGCCCGAACCAAGTCTTCCTCCTGGCGGTAACTCTTGGTATTAAGTAAGGCTCCGACGAGGGAGACCTTTGTATGCCTATGACATCCTGCCATCACGCTCCATAAAGCTGAACCATCTTTAAATAAACTAACTTGTTGGAATGTCCTTGCAATCCCTTTGCTGGCGATTTGATGGGGCTTTAACCCATCAATTCTTTCTCCTTTAAATATTACCCTCCCTCCACTTGGGCGAAAAACTCCGGTAATCACATTAAACAAAGTAGTCTTCCCGGCCCCATTAGGGCCGATAAGGCCCAAGATTTCCCCTTGACGAAGCTCGAAATGGAGATCGGAAATCGCCGCTAAGCCGCCAAAATGTTTATGGACCCCTTGTATTTCAATTATGGGTTTCATTTGTACAACGCCTTGAAAAGGCCGACCCCTCCATGCATATACGAAAGGGTCAGATCCTTACGATGCCTTGGGACTGGAACTAAGTTTTGTCCTTTTTTCAATCAATTGAAACACCCGGGGTCCTAGATCCATCAAACCCTTTGGCAAAGTGAAAAGGATAACGATCAATGCCCCACCGTAAATTACAGGCTCTACGTGTTTTGTAGCGCGCAAAAGTTCGCTGAGAATGTTCAGGACAACCGCACCGACCACCGGCCCTGCAATAGCAAAGCTGAGTCCGCCCAGTGTCGCCTGAATTTGAATTAGGATCGATTCCCACACCGTAAATAAGTCCGGATGGAGAATGCCAAAATAACTGGCATAGAAACTTCCTGATATCCCTGTGAAAAAACAGGCCAAGGTGAATGCTAGAATTCTGTACTTCATGATATTAATCCCCAAGCTCTCGGAAAGATCCTCATCTCTGGATATGCATCGAAAAATCCTGCCTATTCTGCTACAATCCACCCTCCAGAATACCAAGGCTGCAATAACCAGAATCGTAACCATTAAATAATAAAAAGGTACCCGCGAGGTTAGAAAATCTATTTTCATTGATTCCATAAAAAAAAGGGGAGCTGGTTTTGGAATTCCGATAATACCATTGAAACCTCCTAATAGGGTAGGCCAAGAGATAATCGTGAAACGAATTATTTCAGAAAAGGCGAATGTTAAAATTGCAAAATAAAGTCCTTTAATTCGAAGAACCACAGATCCAAATGCCAAGGCAATGATCGCTGTTGTAATGCCACTCAGAGGTAATGCGGTCCAAAAGGAAAAATTTAGTCCCTTCATTAAAAGCGCCGAAGTATAGGCTCCAATCGCGTAAAATCCTGCCTGGCCCAGGCTAAACTGCCCTACTCGTACGATTAATACCCAACCCATGGCATTGATAGAACAAAGCCCACTCATGATCAGGATATGTAGATAATAAGGATCTTTTGTTATGGCTGGTAGAACAGCTATTATGATAACCAATATGGCAAAACGAATGATCTTGAAAGGTAAGGTCTCTCTAACGGATTTCATAAGCCACTCCAAAGAGCCCTTGAGGCCGGATGAGTAAGATGACCATGACAAGAAACCAACCAATCATTTCTGTAACCACTCCTAAATATGTGTATCCAAATCCCTCAATAAACCCCAAGATAAGCCCTCCAAATAGGGCACCCCAAATACTGCCCATACCTCCCAGTGTTATCACGATCAAGGCTTTAAAGAGGGGTGTATGCCCGATAAAAGGACTAATCGCAAAGACTGGGGCTATGATTGATCCTGCTGCAGCCGCGAGGGCACATCCGATTCCCATGACGAGGCTTGACATACGATTTACACTGATACCTTGGAGAGTAGCTGCATGCCTATCCTGGGCCATTGCTCGAATAGCCTTCCCCTGCTTTGTTCGAAAAATGAAGTAGTATAAACCAAGCATGATCAGCATTCCAGCAATGATAATAACGACTCTCTCAAGAGGAAGGGAAACAGGCCCCACATGAATAAGACTTCCCCCAAACGGTGTATTGGCCGCTTTTTCTTGTTCCCCGAAGATCAGGCATGCCGCGCCTTCAAGGAGGATCATCGCACCCAAAAACATTGACAAGATAGGAAGCACTGGACCCTTTATAAAGGGCCTGATTAAAACTTTCTCGATCACTACTCCTAAAAAGCCAATTAGAGCTGCGGCAAGTAGTATAGATAAGAAATAGTTAAGATGAAACAGATCAAAAGCGTAAAAGAGGATGTAAGCGCCGAGCATATACATCTGCCCATGAGCAAAATTGACAATCCTCATAATTCCGAACACTAATGTGAGACCTGAAGCCATCAGAACATAGGTAAGTCCTAAAACGAGAGAATTCAAAACAACCTGCAAGATCATATTTTTCACCGGTCACTTCTTTGCGCATTGCGGAAAGAAGTTGTTATACTACCTTTTTGTTGAACTCCATGGGAACAGGTCAGACCTATTTCTCAAACCCATTTCAAGGAAAATACCTGAAAGTGCTCTAAAGAGCTCATCCGTTCAGCAGCCGTCACATTTAAGGTTCCCTTAACATCGCCTCCCCGACATGGAACCATTCTCTCCCTCTTAGCTCCGCGATCCGAAAAATGGCACTCAATTTGCGAGTGATCCCATAAGTTGCCTTCCCTTCGAAGCGACACATGCCCACAAGGGTGTCAAATTCTGAAGATTCCAAAACATGAATCAATTTTTCTCTATCGAAAGTGTTGGCTTTTTCGAGTGCTTGCACCAATACCTCGATGCTGCACATCATTGCAGGAAAATGAATGTCATTTGGAGAACCCTTCAAAACTTTTGTATAGAATTCCTGAAATTCCCTTATCTTGGGAATTGCATTTGGGTTTTTGAAGTCATCGTACCAAGTCCAAATACCTTGTGACGCTTCCTCTCCTGCAACCTTTATGAAAGAATCAAGGTCTCCCAACAACGTACAGTAAAGTATTAGCCCCTTATATCCCAATTCCCGAAGCTGTTTTGTCATCAGGGCTAATTCGTTGGGGCCTGAGATGGTTAGGAACGCATCCGGTTTTTGGACCAGGAGTTTTGTAAAAAATGGATAGTAGTCCGTTGTGCCACGGGGGTGTCTTTCATTATAGACAGGCTCGAGATCCAGCAGGGGAAAAACCTTGGAAATAGCCCCTTGCATCTGAAGCCCTGATTCATCATCTGCATTTAAGGCGGCAATTCTTTTCAAGCGAGGGTATTTCTCCTTAGCTACCTTAAGTATGGCATAACTCCTTTGGCTAAAACTGGGACCTGCTGCGAAATAATAAGGAAATTCTGACGATGGGGGTATACTCCCCCCCCCAGCAATTACGATTATCTTGTTTTCTGTGGCAAGAGGAAGCTCACCCCTAAGCGCAGAAGTCGAAAAATCACCAACTATGTATTTCACCTTCTCACGAAAAATAAGCTTCTCTGCAGCTGCTCTCCCTCCAGGTGTAGTAAACTTGTTATCTTCGATGACTAACTCAAGCCTGTAGCTCTCGCCACCAACCTTAATTCCTCCTTTGTGGTTAATCATCTGTACGAGGGGCTTTAAGCTTTGTTCTGTGATCCCTTTAACCAAGAATTGACCAGGTCCAGTAAAAGTCGTTGTGTGCCCTAATTTCAGCACCTTCGAGGGTTCAGCCGCCTGCAAGTTTGCGGCCAGAAAACCCGCCAATAATACAATAAATAGGGACGAGTAAATCAGGGTCTTTTTCATTTTCATTCTCCTTTCTTTCGATTCTTTGTTGAGATGCAGCAAAAAAATAGTGCTTTCATGAGCATAAATGAAGAGCCTTCTTTGGTTAAGTAAACCAAAGGATGGTATTTCAGTTTTTTCAGCGGCCATAAGTCACCTCCAACCCGAAGGCTTCGCAAAGACTTCCGAAGTGTTGGAGATCGCCGGAACTCGGTGTCTTAAATGTATTGAAAAACGACAGGCCAAGCTGCTCAAACTTCGACCTACCCCATTCATGATAAGGAAGAAGGCAGACCTTTCGGGCACCGATACGTTGACCAAATTCTCCCAGCCACAAAAAGAACTCGTCTAAGGCGTTGTAGCCAGGGATCACCGGTACCCTTAACCACGTCTCGACCCTTTGCGCAACCTCAGCAGCGTTGGCCAGAATGAGTTCGTTGCTGACACCGGCCCTCTTTCGATGTTCCTCAAGGTCCATGTGCTTGATGTCGTAAAGTACCAGATCAGTCCACTCCAGGAGCCTGTGGAGTCTATCATAAGGGATGTGGCCGGAGGTATCCAGTGAGGTATGTATTCCTCTTCTCTTGCAGGCTCGTAAAACGGCCTCGGCAAAGTCGGTTTGGAACGTCGGTTCTCCGCCTGAAAGGGTCACCCCGCCGCCGGAGTTCTCAAAGAAGATCTTGTCTCTCATAATGGCCGAGACAACCTGGTCGACGGTCATTGCCTCTCCGCAACTAACGAGGGCTTCTGTGGGACAGACGCTGGTGCACTGAAGACATTGAGTGCAATGGGTGGCGTCGATCTTTCTCCCTTTAACCGTATCGATGGTGATGCAACCTTCTGGGCAGACACTCACGCAACTACCGCATCCGATGCATTTCCTGTCCTGACGCATTAGAACCGGCGATAAGTCCCACGATTCAGGATTTGCACACCAGTCACATCTAAGCGGGCAACCCTTCAGGAAGACCGTCGTCCGGCCTCCAGGGCCGTCGTGGAGACTATACCGCTGAATATTAAATACGATTCCTTTCCCTCGGAGATCTTCACCCTTCATGTGGTCCAACTTCTCTCGGGGCGAGCGTCTTGAACAATTCAATTTTCTGTTAGACAAGGACCCCTTTGGCAGAGGTGTTGAAAAGTGCACAGGGTTAAGAATGTTCTGAAACATCTGTCTTTATTATCAGTTAGGTAATTTTCTAAATAATTTTCAGCTCACTCCAAAAATCAGCCCGCACCACTGCGATCAGAGCCTTTTTCCATGTTAACTATCAGAATTCCTGTTCGGTCCTTGCAATAATATTATCTTGCAATCCTTTGCTAAGATCCACAAAGTAAGCACTGTAACCCGCAATCCTAACTATTAAATCTGTATGTTTCTCAGGGTACTTCTGAGCGTCAAGAAGTGTTGCTTTGTCCACTATATTGAATTGAATATGGGAAATACCTAAGTCACTCCAAGTTCTGAGATAATTGTAGAAGACTTCCTTATTTTCACCTTCCAAGAATTGGGGTAGGAATTTTTGATTCAACAGCTGGTTATAACTTTTTAGCGTGTCGATCTTTCCACACGATGCAAGAACGGCCATAGGTCCCTTCTTATCCGTCCCGATCGCCGGTGATAGGGTGGCATCCGCATAGGACTGGCCGTCCTTTCTGCCATCCGGAGTGGCGGCACAATCCAGGGCCAGCCCGTATGTCGCCGACACGCCGCTTGCATCGCCTCTGATCGGATTCCCATAGTTATCCTTGAATTCCTCGATTACCTCTTCCGTTCTGTAATGGACCTCTGCGGCAAGGAAGTCCACGTAATCATCATCATTCCCAAATTTGGGTACTCGATTGATGATCATCTGCCGGAAGGCCTCTTGATCCTCCCAGTTCTTGTCGAGGATCTTGATGAAGTCCTCCATCGAAATACTTTTCTGTTCAAATACAACCTTCTTTAAGGCGGCCAGGCTATTTGCCACATCCGTAGGCCCGAGAATGATCACATGGCCCAGGCCCCCGACGTAGCCCCAGGATCTGCAGTCCTGTCCTCTTTCGATGCAACCGTCCAGCACGGTTGACAGGAAAGGTCGGGGCAGATACCCTTTGTAGATGGCGTTGCTCTTATTGTGCAGACGCACCTGTTTCCTGAAAAAGAACCGAAGCTGTTCGAGGTAGGCATTCATAACATCTTCGACTGATGTGAAATCGGCAGGATCGGGTGTTGGAGCCCCTTTCTGCTCCCCGGTTTTTGGATCTACGCCTTGGTGCAAAGCCCACCAGAGCAGTTTGGGAAGGGCGATGTAGCCGATACCTATCTTCCCCAAGTTCTTACCCGGGATATTGATGTAAACACAGCCGCGGATCGTGTAGTCTCTGGCATCCTCAATTGGATAACCCCATTTCATCAAAAGAGGGATGTGTACTTCGTCATTGAAAAAAGCAGGGTAGCCTAACCCCGACCTTACAACATCAATAGCCTTCATCATCAATTCTTTTGGGGTCCCTTTGTGATACCTTAAACCTATACTTCCCTGCAGCGTCCTCACAGACTTCGCAACATCCAAAATAAGATAACTCATCTCATTAGTTGCATCCTTCCCCTCTTTATCTACTCCACCTATCATTGCTGTTTGAATAAGCTGAGCACCGGCGTAAACGCCGGAAAGGAGCGGTGTATAGATCTGCCCCAACTCTTCGAACTTCAACCAAAGTTCTTCTAATAGTCCCTTGGCCCCCTCCTCTGTTATCCTTCCCTCTTCCCTGTCCCTCAAATAAAAACGATTGAAGAGCAGATCCATTCTTACTCCAATTCCTATATTGACCCACTCTATTTGCCTGGTGATGAGATGAATGAACCAGTAGCTCTGGATAGCCTCATGAAGCGTTCTCGGCGCGTTCGCAGGGACATGTTCGCAAACCTCAGCAATCGCCAGCAGTTGGTTCTTTCTATCCTCGTTTGTTTCACTCCGAGCCATCTCCCTTGCTTTATCGGCGTACCGCCCGGCAAACTTAATTACTGCTCGGAGGGTAATCATGGCTGCTTCTAGAAACTCCCTCTGGTCAAGGTAGTCAAGAGGAAGGGTCTCCTCAATCTCTTTAACTTTTGCCTCAGCTTCACGCATTATTCCATTTAGACCAATGCGTAGTATTTTTTCATAGTTCGGGACATCTGTCTCTGACCAAATAGTCCACAAAAATGTCCCATCATATTTGAAGTCTCTCTTCATATCTTCCGTAAAGTAGGCGTCGTGTATATCCCGAATGGACCTCCCCTTCCAGTATTCACAAAGATCGTTGAAATCTGCCCTGCCCTTGTCATCAAGGAGCGACCAGCCTTCTTCTTTGTTAACAACCCTTTGCACTGATTTCCAGTTCATATCGATGAAGTGAGCTAAATGATTGGGGCTTTCAGTCCCATTGCCCACAATCAACTCCCAATCTCGGATGTAGATGGTCATGTTGAGCAAAATATGTTCTAAGGCCTTCGCCCTGCGCAGGACCCAGGGTTGCCCTTCTGTCATCTTATAGGACTCCGTGATCAGGCGGGACCTTTCAATCGCTAATCTTACATCGGGCCGATAAACTCCTCTCTTGCTTTCTTCCTCGACATAGCCCCTCCGGATATTCCGAACCGTCTTCAAGATTGGTTTAGGTTTGCTACCGGATACGCCTTCTTTGATTACCTGGGGATTCATGACTCTTACCTCCTTTTACTAAGCACAAGGTTTCCTTTAGATTATTAAATCTTGCATTTTCCATACTTTTCGTGAAAACGGACCTCGTTCACTGTTACGGCTATGAAGCGGTGACTAATAATTTACTCAACTCCGCAATATCGTCCAACTTCTCCAAAGCTTTAATTATTTGAATGATTTCCTCAACTCTACTCCCCGGAATAACAGAATACGATGCATTTGTTCTGAATTTCTTTACGATTTCCACCTCTGTCATCGGATTAGCTGGGGTGCCCTTAGGTGCTGTGATCTCCTTTGAAAATTTCCTGCCCCCCTTTGTAGTTATTTCCACTATGGTATTCCAGAAGATGGGCAATTTACCCGCCTTTATCTTGCTCGTTATAAGTTCTTCAGAACGGGGATGCTTGTCAATCCTCACCTTTTTGGAGAGGGATTTAATTCTTGGATCATTAAATGTAGCTGGCATCATCCAAGCAGGGCTTGGGTTATTACCATAACAGGCAGCAGCAGCAAAAATGTTAATATTAGAAAACTGCATGTCCACAAAGCTTTTTACCTTAGTCGTCATTCGGTTAGGTGTCTTGAGATATGGGTCTCCTTTAACCACAATTTCTTTTATCTCCTCTGGTTTAATCCCATGTTCTTGAACAATGCTGCTAATGGCCTCTATGCCGGCATGGTTTAACCGACATACAGGGTAAGGTTTAAAGTCTATCTCTTTGATATGCCAAACACTTCCCAAGCCTTTGAGCAAATTGTCTAAATTGAAAAATGGCGAACCAACTATCTTCCAGAAGCCCCACTCTCCATCCAAGATGTTGGTGTCGCCAGTAAGACCCTTTTCGGCAAGCAATGCTGCCACTGTGGCCAATTGCGCTACCCATCCTGACCAGGCATTATACTTAACCATAATGGATGGTCCACTAATGTGTTCCCACTTTATCCCTGCAGGCACCGGGGTGCTTGCACCTGCGATGCCAAAGGCATTCAAAGTCTTCTGCTCATCAAGTTTAAGAAGTTTACAAGCACCAGCCACTCCACCAAAAATAGCGTTTGAATAAGTAAACCTCTCCGTATCTTCATAATAAGGTGGTTCATCAATTAGTATTTTATGCTGGGCCAGCGAACTTATGACCCTTCCCCCAATTTCATGAGCTAAGGCAAGTGCTAAAATTAAATCTTTACCGGAAGCATTGACCCGCTCGGCCATTGCCAAACAAGACGGAATCACATAAGGGCACACATGTCCAGTAAGAGGGCCGATTATGTCGTAATCTAGTGCATTAATGAGTTCGCCGTTTGCAAATGAAGCAAGTGCATAGGAACTCCTGTGGCTTCCTATGACGACGGCTTGTGGATGGCCTCCAAATTCCTTAACCAGTTCAATGGCTAACCGACTCCTGTCGACAATGTAGCTCCCGAGGGCACAGCCGATGGAATCGAGAAGGACGAGTTTGATTTTGTAAACATCCTCCTCGGGTAAGTCTTCAAACCGGGCTTTCATGTAGGATTCGACGACCGCCCTTGTCACTCCCAACTTCTCTTTGTCTGTTCCCTTGGCTTTCATTATGATATTATCCTCCTTTGTTCTAAAGATCTTGCCCTAGAATTGGAGCCATGCCGTGACGGAGGGCTAAGGAAATTGTTTGAAGAGATCTCTTGAAACGATCAATCTCAAAATATTGGGTGCCCCCTGAGCAAACTGCCAGATGATGGCATCGCGGTGATACCGCTCTATAGGGAGCCTTTTTGTTCCCCCAATTCCCCCATGCGTGTCGAGGGCCACTTGGGTTGCTTTCACCATCACCTGAGCAGCGAAGGCTTTTGCACCGGCCGTTTCTACTGTATGTCGAACTCCTCTATCAGCAAGCCATGCTGCCTTATAAGTTAGAAGCCTCGCTGCCTCAATTTCAATTGCAACTTCAGTAAGAGGGAATCTCAAGGCTTGATATTCAGCCAAAGGCTTCCCAAACGTATGTCTCTCCTTCGCAAAATCTATTGTGGCTTTGAGAGCGGCTCTGGCTAAACCAATGAATCCCGCACTCAGGGTTGTTCTTGTCTCATCTAAACTTGTTAATGCATATTTGAAGCCCATTCCCTGTTCTCCTATCAAGTTCTCTTTCGGTATCCGGCAATTTTCAAAAAGGACTTCCTCATCTTGGTGCCCCCGTAACCCAACACAAGGAATCATCTCAAGAATTTTGATGCCTTTCGTGTTTCCTGGAACGATGAAGGCACTTACACCCTTGGCTCCTTTAGTATAATCAGTTTTCGCAAATACGATAATATAACTCCCTTCGTTCGCAATCGCCTCATGGGCAAAGCTGAGATACCGCTTCAGGCCATTTATAACCCACTCGTTACCTATAAGTTCAGCTTTGGTAACAATAGCAGCAGCATCTGAACCTGCTACCGGTTCAGTCAATGAAAAGCAGCCCAAACCATCACCCTTGGCTATGGGTGGAAGGTATCTCTTCTTCTGCTCTTCATTACCTGCATTTATAATTGTCATCACCCCAAATCCAGCCACCTCTATCAAGGCGCTTGCAATTGGCATTACTGTAGCTAATTCCTCGGTGATAATACAAATATCAATTATTGGTCTTGGTTTTCCACCGTATTCTTTGGGAATATGGGCTCCAGTCCAGCAACGAGGTGCAGCAGCCATTTTCCTCCAAATCTCCCACGGAAATTCATCCTCTTCATCAACCCTAACTACAATGGGTGCAAGTTCCCTTTCAGCAAAATCCTGCACTGATCTCTGTAGCTCCTCTTGTTCCGGTGTGAAATCAAAAGAGAAACTCATGATATTCATTCCTCCTTCCTCATGTTTGATTAACCGTTTTGTGGTATTTGAGCTATTCGCACTTTTTAGGGAAAATTACAGCCTTGGCTTTTATATCCTTCCATTTTCGCCTTCACAAAAGCATTAAGAGGCGATTTTCTATCTGTTCCCCTCTAAGCCCTGGAAAATGAATCTGCAAGCCTCTGATGCAATATCACTGGGAGACAACGGACCATTTGGCCGATACCAGCGAGTAATGGAATTTAACAACCCCAGCGTAAAAAAAGATGCCAGTTTGGGATCAAGATCTCGAAATCCACCACTGTCAATAACTTCTTTGAGTGTTCTTCGAAAACCCATTTCATATTCGTCCCTCATGTTAATATATTCCTGCAGATCTTTAGGAGGCAGGTTCTTTCGTTCTACTTCGGCTATTCCAGCGAGACCAATATGAGATGTTCGCCATTCCATATGATTAAGTATTAATTTCTCGAATTTCTCTTTTGGCGTCATGTTCGAATTGACAATTGGAGTTGCCAATGCCAGCAGTTCCCGCATGCTGCTCAACATAACCTGGTATAAAAGATCAACTTTGTTCTCGAAATAATAATAAATGATAGCCTTATTTACATTAGCTGCTTTCGCTATTTCATCAACACTAGTCCCCAGGTATCCTTTTTGCCAAAACAAACGTGCCGCCTCTGAAAGAATTTTGGTGCTCGGAGGTTTTCCCCTCGAATTCTGACGTCTTCTAGTAGGCTCATATAGTTTTGATTCAGTGACTGAAAGCATTTTAACTAACCGGTTAGTATTAAATTAACTTATTAGTTAATATCATGTTCGTTTTTTCTTGTCAAGAAAAATATTTTTAGAGCCGTAATGCGTCACTGAAGCGGGGGAATCCCCCGTTTTGAAAAATCAAAAAAGTACTTGCGTTCCAATCTTCCGTGTGTTAAAGAGAGGGCATGGAAGAATGGATCAGATACCGTGGCAACAATTAT